>ENA-UPTF01000137-UPTF01000137.1-marine-metagenome-genome-assembly--contig:-NODE-137-length-50383-cov-6.292351_pt1 | contig 50383 bp, 40 predicted proteins | sample MGYA00238166_ERZ767019 | MGnify/ENA primary metagenome ERZ767019 (study PRJEB28930, sample SAMN06266391) | marine metagenome | isolation source: Sea water from 250 m depth | place: Atlantic Ocean | study... | reverse complement strand
GGAGCAGCCGTAGTAGCCGCCGGAGCAGCCGTCGTAGCCGCCGGAGCAGCCGTCGTAGCCGCCGGAGCAGCCGTCGTGGTCTCGGCTTCATCGGAGCCACAGGCTCCTGCCATAAGCGCAAAAGCCGCCAAAAGTAGGGTCAACCTGCGCAGTCGAGTCCTCATGGAACAGTTCCCCTCGTAGTCAAAACACCGTTATTTCGAGATGATTGGGATGGTTCCCACATCTCGTAATTCGGAACCGTAGACCCGAACTTCCTACCGATGCGAGTCCGGGAGACCAAGGTGTACGTAACTGGATGCGTGCCGAACCAATGGCTTATGACACAGGCAGCTGAGCCAAACCGATCGGTCCTAGCCTCGTCTTTTGTGCCTCACCCACGACCCGCTGTGGACCACCAGGGCTTGGTGGACCGCCCCACTCCTTCTCCCTTCCCGGAGGGGCCGTCCACGGTGGCCGCCTGCCTCGACCGGGGGCTGGTTGAGCACCCTGACCGGGAGGCTCTCGTGTGGGGTGACCTCTCCCTGACCTACGCCGAGTTGGACCAGCGGGTGACGGCAGCGGCCGGTGGTCTGGCCGCCCTCGGTATCCAGTCGGGTGACCGGGTCGCCTTGTCGCTTCCCAACGTCTCGGCTGTCGTTGAGGCGTTCCTGGCTGTCCAACGTCTGGGGGCCGTCTGGCTGGGCATCAACACCAACCTGGCTCCGCCGGAGGCCCGGTGGATGCTGGAGGACACCGGGGCCTCCCTGTTCATCGCCGGTCCCGAACAGGCCGTCGCCTCCGACGATCTCCAAACGCTTACTGTCGATCCCGGCGATGGGTCTGGTACGTGGGCCGACCTGGTGGCCGCCGGTCAGCCCCCTCCGACTGTCGACGTGGACCCCCACGCCCCGGCGGCTATCGCCTACACCTCGGGGACCACGGGACGCCCCAAGGGTGCCGTGCACTCCCAACACAACCTGCTGTGGCCGGGCATCTCCAGCCGTACCTCGGCACCAGCCCGGGACGACGAACGGCACGGCACGGTGCTCGCTCTCACCATCTTGAACATTCTCGTCCTGGGACCACTGTGGTCGTACCTCCGGGGCACCACAGCCGTCCTGTTGGACCGATCCGATCCCGTGGGTCTGGCCACCGACATCCGGGAACAGCGCATCAACCGGATCACCCTGGTCCCTACCCTGGCCCACGACCTGGTGGCCCACCCTGGGGTGGCGGGTGACGACCTGGCCCCTCTGTCCCAGACCATCATCGGCGCCGGCCACTCTCCTCCGGCGCTGCGGGCCGCCTGGCGGGAGAAGTTCGGCACCCCGGCCACCATCGGCTACGGCCTGACCGAGGCCCCGTCCGGGGTAACCCGGGAACGCGCGGACTTCCCGACCCGGTCCGACGGCGCCGGTTACCCCCTCGACCCGGTCCGTGTGGTGATCGTCGATGACGACGACCGGGAGGTCCCCTCGGGCGAAACGGGTGAGGTTTGTATCGCTCCGGCCGACCACGGGCCCTGGGCCGGCTCGTGGACCCCGATGCTCGGCTACTGGAACCGGGGCGAGGCCACCGCGGAGGCTCTGCGGGGCGCGATGCTCCACACCGGTGACCTCGGTTTCCTGGATGGCGGCCAGTTGGTGGTCCGGGGCCGACGGACCGAGATGATCCTGCGGGGCGGGGCCAACGTTTACCCGGCTGAAGTGGAGAGGGTGCTGCTGGACCACCCGGGGGTGCGGGAGGCCTCCGTCCTCGGGGTACCTGACGACCGCCTGGGCGAGGCCGTCGTGGCCGCCCTAGTCGCCACCGACGACGTCGACCCGGACACACTGCCTGAAGCCGTAGTCGCCTTCTGTCGGGAACATCTCGCCCACTACAAGGTGCCATCCCGGATGTTGGTGCTCGACGGCCTTCCCCGAAACGCCCTGGGCAAGGTGGTCAAGACCGACCTGGCCCCCCATTTTGACGGGGCTTGAGCGGCCTACCCGGCCAGGGGCACGACCGCCCCGTCAGCCAGGACCAACTCCACCCGGTCACCAACGACGGTCGGCCCGTCCCACCAGGCCCGGATGGCGACGCCTGCCACGTCCAGGTCAAGGAGGGTCCGCCCACCCCGGATCGAGGTACGCCGGACCTCGCCCACCAGCCCACCGGCCGGAGGTGCGGGTCGGACAACTAGGCGGTCGCCGCGGACCAGCACAGTGCCTGGCCCGTCGCCCAGGCGACCCAGGGCACACCCACCGTCGCCATCCAGGTCGACGAGATTCTCGTGGCCTAGGCACCGGGCGGCATGCACCGACCGCGGATCGGCCCACACCTCGGCCGGTGTCCCCACTCGGACCAGGCGGCCACCCCCCATCACGGCGATCCGGTCGGCCAGGGCGAAGGCCTCGTCGTGGTCGTGGGTGACGTGGACCACGGCCTGGCCTAGGCGCCGTAGCAGCGTTCCCAGCTCGGCGGTGAGCCGTTCCCGAAGGGCCCGGTCCAGGGAGCCCAGCGGTTCGTCGAGCATCAGCAGTCGGGGCCCGGCGGCCAGTGACCGGGCCAACGCCACCCGCTGGGCCTCCCCGCCCGACAGGGTGTCGACCCGGCGGTCGCCGAAGCCCGGAAGGCCCACCAGATCCAGCACCCGCCGCACCCGGTGGGCTCGCTGGTCGGCGGGCATCCCGGCTACCCGCAGGCCGAACTCCACGTTGCCGGCTACGTCGCGGTGAGGGAACAGGGCGTGGTCTTGGAACATGAGGCCCATGCCCCGCTGGTGGGTGGCCGCAACGGTCAGGTCCTCGTCACCCCACCAGACCCGTCCCGCCGAGGGACGCTCCAGGCCAGCGATGGCCCGGAGCAGGGTGCTCTTGCCGCACCCCGACGGTCCCAACAACACCACCACTTCGCCCTCGGCCACCTCGAGGTCGATGCCGTCCAGCACCAGCACACTGTCGAAGGCCAGCGTCAGGCCCTCCACTCGGAGGCTCACAGGTCCCCCCGAACGCTGCCCCGACGTCCCCAACCTTCGATGACCAGCACTGAGGCGGCGGTCAGGACCATGAGCACCACGGCCAGCGCCATGGCTTGGCCCCGCAGGGTCTCCCCGGGCGTACCCAAGAGCCGGAAGAGGGCCAGCGGGGCAGTCAACCGGTCGGGGTTGCGGGGCAGGAACGAGGTGGCCCCGAACTCGCCCAGCGAGACGGCGAACGAGAACCCGGCCCCCACGGCCAGGGCCCGGGCGGCGATTGGAAGGTCCACTTCGCGCCGGACCCGGGCCGGTGAGGCCCCCAGCGTGGCGGCGGCCTCCCGGAGTCGACTGTCGATTCCCCGCAGGGTCGGCACCACGGTCCGCATCACGAACGGCACGCCGACCAGGGCGTGGGCCACCGGCACCAGCCACCGCGACGACCGTAGGTCCAGGGGCGGCTCGTCCAGGGCGATCAGCATGCCGAACCCCAGGGTGACCGCCGAGGCGCCCAGCGGCAGCATCATCCCCAAGTCGAAGACCCGGGACGCGGCCCGCCGGCCGTGGACCACGACCAGTGAGGCCAGGCCTCCGACCAAGACGGCCAGGCCAGTGGCCACCACTGCGAACAGCAGCGAGTTTTGTAACGCTTCGATCGCCGAGACGGGAAGCAGGTTGACCCGGTCGGCCAGGGCGGCGTAGTTACTCAGCGACCAGCCACCGTCGGTGGCCAGCGACCGCTCGACCAGTACAGCGACCGGCAGACCGAGCACCGCTCCCAGCAGGCCCAGGTTCCCGGCCAGCAGCCGGGCCTCGGCCCGGGGAACCTTTCGGTGGACCGGCCGCTGGCCGACGGCTCGCTGCCGCTGGAGACGGTTGGCCACCACGACCATGGCCAAGACGGCGGCCAACTGAACCACAGCCAGGGCCGTCGCGGAGGTCAGGTCGCCTCTGAACACAGCGTGGCGCCACACCTCGGTCTCCAGGGTGGCCCGGGTCGGCCCGCCGAGGATCAAGATCACCCCGAACGAGGTGAAACAGAATAGGAACACAATCGACGAGGCAGCGGCGATCGACGGCCAGAGCCGGGGCAGGGTGACCCACCGGAAGGCCTGCCACGGCGTGGCCCCCAGGACCCGGGCCTGCTCTTCTGGTCGGTGGTCGAGGCCCTCCCAGAAGCCGCCGACAGTGCGCAACACCACGGCCACGTTGAAGAAGACGTGGGCGACCAGGATGGCCCACACGGTGCGGGTCGCCCGGAACGGGCCGTCGACCAAGCCGAAGCGGTCGAACAGGGCCAGAAAGGCTCCGCCAACTACCACGGTGGGCAGGACGAACGGCACGGTGGTGGCCGCCCGGAACAGCGCCCGGCCCCGAAACCGGCGCCGGGCCAGCAGGTGGGCACCGGGCAGGGCCACGACCACGGTGAGCAGGGTGGACACCGTGGCCTGCCAAACCGTGAACCACGCCACCCCCCGGAACGAGGCCCGCCCTGGAAGGCCGAGGAGCCGGTCTAGGCCGTCGGCCCCCAGTCCCCGGACCAGAATCGTCCCCACCGGATACAAGAAGAAGACTCCCAGGAAGGCGGCAGGCACGACGACGCACAACACCCGCGCCGCCCATCGGACCGGGCCCACGTCAGCCCACCCTTCCTGATCGGCGCCACGGACTCAGCGCAGAACGATCTCGGTCCACCGCTCGGTCCAGGTGTTGCGATTGGCCTCAATCTCGGCCGGGTCCAGTACGTGCGGATCGTCGGCCAACTCCACGAAGTCCACGAAAGCCGGCGGCAGGATGGCTGTCGACAGGGCCGGGAACACGAACATGTTCAGCGGAATGTCCTCCTGGAAGGTGGGCGACAGGAGGAAGTCGACCAGCATCTCAGCTGCGAGCCGGTTCGGCGTTCCGGCCAGGATCCCGGCGAACTCGACCTGGCGGAAGCAGGTGTCGGTAACCACCCCGGTGGGCGGGGTATCGACCGGCGGGTCGGCATAGATCACCTCGGCGGGCGGGCTGGACGCGTAGCTGACCACGATCGGTCGGTTCCCACCTCCGGACACAAACTCGCCGTAGTAGGCGTCCTCCCAGCCAGCTGTCACCACCACGCCGTTGTCGCGGAGGGCAGCCCAGTAGTCCTCCCAACCATCGCCGAACTCGGCAATGGTGGCCAGCAAGAAGGCCAGCCCGGGAGACGAGGTCTCCGGGTTCTGGACCACCAACTGGTCGACATAAGCCGGGTCGGCCAAGTCGGCCAGCGTGGAGGGCGCAAGATGGCCATCGTCGAAGCGGTCGATCCAGTAGTTGACGCACACGTCGCCGAAGTCGATCGGTGTGACCCGGTGCGACGGGTCGAGTTGTAAAGCGGTCGGTACGTCGGCCAAGGCCGGCGACCGGTAGGACTCGAAGAGGTCGGCGTCCAGCGCACGTTGGAGGAAGGTGTTGTCGACACCGAACATCACATCGCCCATCGGGTCGCCGGCGGTGAGAATGGCCGTCGAAACCATCTGACCGGTGTCACCGGCCGTCCGGAGGACGACCTCGATACCGGTCCCGGCCGTGAAAGCAGCCAACGTTCCCTCCGAGACCCAGAACGAGTCGTGGGTAACCAGGGTGACCGGGCCGATGGGCGGCAGTTCGGCCGACCCATCACCAGAGCTGAGCGGCACCGACGTGATGGGGTCGGTCCCCCCACAGGCTGATCCGACCAGGACGGCCAGCACCAGGAACCCCGAGCCGAAGGCGGAGGATCGGGCACGGACCATGGGCTCTCCCTTCGCCGGCATTACCCGGAGCAGGTTCTGGTCGGGTCGACAGCGCCCCCGTCGATGGCGACGGTCGCTGCCCTCTCAGCCCGGCATCAGGCCCGAGCTCCCCGGCTGGTTGTCGTCCTCGAGACTACCGGTCAACCGGTGCGGCGTGGAAGGCCCGAAAGGTACAAAAGCTCACCGTAGATCGAGCGGAATAATGGCCCGGATGTCGGCCGACGACGATCCGATATGTAGTTCGCAGGACCCCGGATCAATGTGCCAGCCGGGCTCGTCGCGGGAAGCCACCCCCTGACCGGCGGCCACGGGGGACTTCGACGAACGTTGGGAGTACCCGGGATCCCCGGGGTCCCAGTAGGCGAAGGCACGGTGGCCAAGTACGACGACGACGTCCGTGGACTCCCCCGGTTCCAGGCGCACCTTTGCAAAGCCCTGCAACTCCCTCACCGGTCGGGTCAAGCGCGGAGCTAGGGGAGCCACGTAGCACTGCACGACCTCGGAGCCCGCCCGGTCGCCGACGTTGGTCACCGGCACGGTGACCAACAGGGTGGCCCCCGACTCCAAATCGGCCACGGTCGGGACCTCACCCAGCGAGGGCTCCCCCCAGGAGAACTCCGTGTAGCCCAGACCGTGACCAAACGGGAAGGCCACTGGCAAGTCTCGTGCGTCATACCAGCGGTAGCCGGTGAACAACCCCTCGCCGTAGACCACCCGACCGTTCTCGCCCGGATAGTGGAGAAAGGCCGGCGTGTCCTGCAAGCGATGGGGCACCGTGGTGGGCAAGCGACCCGACGGCTCGTCGTCCCCGACCAGAACGTCCACCAGGGCGTCGGCCATCTCCTGGCCTCCGAACCACGTCTGGAGCACAGCAGGCGCAACATCTGCCCAATCGCTGGTAACCACAGATCCCGCGTTAACGACGACCACGGTGTCCGAGTTCGCCGCACACACCCGCCGGATCAACTCAGGTTGATCACCGGGCAGGTCCATCGACTCCCGATCCCGGCCCTCAGTCTCCCAGTCATGGTTGGTGCCAACCACGAGCACGACAACGTCGGCCTCGGTCGCTGCCGCCACGGCCCGGTCCATGAGGTCGTCCGGCGAGGGCGTCCGCACGCCAACTTTGGCGCCGCTTATGAACGCCGCTCCCTCCGACGTCCACTCGACGGTCACCTCGACAGGTCGACCGGCGACCATAGGGACGGCGGCGTCCGCCTCAACACTCCCCATCCCGAAGAACTCCTCACCAAGTGGCATGGGTTGAGCGATCCCATCAACCACCACCTGGCCGTCCACCAGCAGTCGGGCCCGCCCGGCCTGCACCAGCGTGAGGGCGTGGTTACCGTCGACCGCAGGGGTAAACGTGGTGGTTGCCCGGAATGAGAAGGACCGCAGGTCGGACACTCCAGGGACCCGGTCGAAGTGGAGGATCCGACCATCCCGGAAGGTTGAGGTTCCCACCTCGGGGCCCGTCCAGTCGGTGGAGTCGAAGTAGACCACGTCGAATCCCCGCTGACCGTCGGACCGTTCAGTGGTCCGTCCGCCCAGCGGCTGGGCCGACCTGTCGGTAACAACCCCGGGTTCGTAACGGATCTCCAGGCGTTCCCCCAAGCGGTCGACCAGGGCATCAAGGGGTGAGGTCTCATGCTGGGCAACCAGGGCTGACGAACCACCTCCCATGATCATCGCCGCCGCGGCGTTCGGGCCGATCACCGCCAGGTTGCTCAAACGGTCGACCTCAAGTGGGAGTAGCTGGTCGTTCTTCAACAGGACCATGGCCTCAGCGGCAGCCCGCCGAGCCAGCAGCCGGTGAGCCAGTTCGTTCAACTCCTCCTCTTCCCGTAAGTGAGGCTCTTCAAAGGCTCGGGTCCGCTCGGCCAGGAGGAGTAGCCGCCGGGCCGCTCTATCCAATGCCAACTCGGGGACCTCACCAGCCTCGACTGCCTCGACGAGCCGCTCTCCGTACCAATGCGGCGGTCCGGGCATCTCGAGGTCCAGCCCTGCAGTAACCGAGGGGCCAGTCGACCTGGTGCCGAACCAGTCCGACACCACGATCCCGTCGAAACTCCACTCGCCCCGGAGGACGGTGTCCAGCATCCACCTGTTCTCGGCCGCGTACGTCCCGTTGACCCGGTTGTAGGAGGCCATGACACCCCATGCGCCGCCTTCAGCGACCGCCATCTGGAATGGACGCATCGAAACCTCCCGCAGGGTCCGCTCATCCACCTCCGAGGAGATCGTCGTGCGCTCGAACTCGGAGTCGTTGGCAACGAAGTGCTTGACCGTGGTCCCAACGCCACCGGCCTGCACACCGCGGATGAAGCCGACGGCAATCCGACCGGTCAGAAACGGGTCCTCCGACATGCACTCGAAGTTCCGCCCCCCTAGCGGGGTTCGGTGCAGGTTGACAGTCGGGGCCAGCAACACGTGACATCCGCGGGCCCGGGTTTCCGCGGCCAGTACTCCACCCAGTTCCTCGACCAACTCCGGATTCCAGGTGGCCCCCAACGCCGTACCGCAGGGAATACAGACCGACGGCGTGCCCGTACCCAACATGCCGGTCCCTCTGGCACCGTTCGGACCATCGGTGACCTTCAGCGACGGAATGCCCAGGCGATCCACCGGCTGCACCGACCAAAGGTCACGCCCCCCCATCAGCGCCACCTTCTCCGCCAACGTCAGGTCCACCAGCAGCCTGTCGATCCTCTCGCCCATCGGAGGATCCTCGTCCACGGGTCGCCCGGCTGGCGACCCGCGGGACCGTTCATCGGGGACCGAAAACCTGACGCTCCGTCAGGTATCGATACCGGCCCACCGCTAGCCTCGCCCCCATGTACGACCTAATCATCCGCGGTGGCACGGTGATCGACGGCTCGGGCGAACCGGGGTTCCGGGCCGACGTGGCCGTCACCGACGGCCGCATCGCGGCGGTGGGCCACCTGGCCGAAGCCGACGCCGTCGAGACGGTCGATGCCACCGACCGGATTGTGTGCCCCGGCTTCGTCGACCCCCACACCCACTACGACGCCCAACTCTTCTGGGACCCGTACGCCACGCCGTCGTCCCATCACGGAATCACCAGCATGGTCATGGGCAACTGCGGCTTCAGCATCGCCCCCCTGGGCGACGACTCGGACGCCGCCTACCTGGCCGCCATGCTGGTCAAGGTGGAGGGCATGTCCCCCGACGCCCTGTCGGCAGGTGTGGACTGGAACTGGCGCTCCTTCGGCAGCTTCCTGGACCGCTTCGAGGGGAACCTGGGCGTGAACGTGGCCGGAATGGTTGGCCACAGCGCCATCCGCCGGACGGTCATGAAGGACGATGCCGTCAGCCGGGAGGCCACCCCCGACGAGCTGGCCCAGATGACGAGCCTCCTGGCCGAATCGCTGGAAGCCGGCGGCCTGGGCTTCTCAACCAGTCGCTCGTTCACCCACACCGACGGCGACGGGCTCCCTGTCCCGTCCCGCACAGCGGCCGTCGACGAGGTGGTCGCCCTGAGCGCCGTGTGCGCCGATCACCCGGGCACCACTCTGGAGTGGGTGGCCGACGGATGCCTGAACGGCTTCAGCGATGACGAGGTCGACCTGATGTCCCGTATGTCGCTGGCCGGCCGACGACCAGTCAACTGGAACGTGTTGACCATCGACGCCGCCCGACCGGACGACTACCGGAACCAGTTGGCGGCCTGCGACCGGGTGGCAGAGACCGGAGGAAGGGCCATGGCCCTGACCATGCCCATCCTCGTGGGCATGAACATGCACTTTCACACGTTCTGCGCCCTCTACTCACTGCCCGACTGGGGCGACGTGATGAACCTCCCCCACGGCGAGAAGATGGCAGCTCTGGCCGACCCCGAGACCCGCCGTTTTCTCGAGGAACGGGCCGCCTCACCGGACGCCGGGGTGTTCTCGCGACTGACCGGGTGGGGCCTGTACCGCATCGGCGATACGCACTCGGTCGAAAACGAGGGTCTCAAGGGACACCTGGTCGGTGACATTGCCCGCCAGCGCGGTCAGCGGGACTTCTACACGCTGCTGGACATCGTGCTCGCCGACGACCTGCAGACCGTCCTGTGGCCAGGGCCCACCGACGACGACCCGGCCAGCTGGATCATGCGCCAGGCAGCCTGGGACCACGACCACGTCATGATCGGTGGCTCGGACGCCGGTGCCCACCTCGACCGCATGGCCGGCGCCAGTTACACCACCCAGTGGCTGGCCGATTGCCTTCGGGGTCGGCAGCTGGCCTCGGTGGAAGCCGCAGTGGCCCATATGACCGACGTGCCGGCCCGCTTTTTCGGGCTCCGCGAAAGGGGCCGGATTGTGGAGGGATGGCACGCCGACCTGGTGATTTTTGACCCACGGGCCGTCGGAGCCGGTGAGTTCCACCTGCGGCACGACCTGCCGGGCGACAGCTCGCGTCTCTACGCCGAGGCCCACGGGGTCGACCGGGTCTACGTCAACGGCACCTGCACCGTGGAGGCGTCCACGCCGACGGGGTCGCTGCCCGGACGGGTTCTGCGCTCTGGGATCGACACCGAGACGGTGTCCATCCCGGCCGACGCCTAGACCTGCCCGATCAGCGCTCGGGAGGCGCCGGGACAGAAACCCCGGCCGGAACCTGGGCGTAGTGGTCGTGCCGAATCGTGAACCGGCCCCGACCTCCCGTGATGGAGCGCAGATCGATCGAGTAGCGCATCATCTCGGCCTCGGGAACCATGGCGATGATCACCTGGTCGCCCCACATGTCCATGTCCGAGCCCTGCACCGTCGCCCGACGCGACGACAGGTCACCCATGACGTCTCCCAGGCAGTCCGACGGGATGGTCACCTCGACGGCTGAAACGGGCTCCAGCACCACCGGACGGGCCCCACCTAGCGCCTCTTGGAAGGCCAGGCGGCCAGCCATCTTGAAGCTCATCTCGGAGGAATCGACGGCATGGTGCTTGCCGTCGAACACGGCAGCCCGTACGTCGACCACCGGGTAGCCCGAGGAGCCCCCGTGGGCCATGGCGTCGACGATGCCAGCTTCTACGGCGGGGATGAACTGCCGGGGGATCACTCCGCCCCTCACCTCGTCGGCGAACTCAAAACCCGACCCGGCGGGCAGTGGCTCGATCCGGATCGCCGCGACACCGAACTGCCCGTGGCCGCCGCTCTGCTTCTTGTACTTGCCTTCGGCACTGAAGGTGCCGGTGATGGTCTCCCGGTAAGCCACCCGGGCGTCCTCTTTGTCGACCTGGACGCCGAACTTACGTTCCAGGCGGGCCACCACGTTGCGCAGGTGGGTCTCTCCCAACCCGCCCAGCAGCGTCTGGCGAGTCTCGTCGTTGCGGGTGACCGTCAGCACCGGGTCCTCCTCGACCAGGCGGTGCAGGGCATTAGCCAGCTTGTCCTCGTCGTTGCGGTTCCTCGCCGAGACGGCCACCGACAGCACAGGCGACGGGAAGCCGATGGGGGGCGCGGCGGCGCGGCCCCCGGCTGAGAGCGTGTCTCCAGTCAGGGTCCCGTGGAGCTTGGCCACCGCTCCGATGTCACCGGCCGGCAGCGCATCCACGTTGAGCGACTCGCCACCCTGCAGGGTCATCACGTTCCGGAACCGCTCGTTGTCGCCAGTCCGACCATTGGACAGGTGGAGGTCGCGGTTCACCGTGCCGGTCAAGACCCGGAAGTAGGAAACGTGGCCCAGATAGGGGTCGACAGCGGTCTTGAAGACCTGGACCAGGGTGTCGGCCGACGGGTCGGGGACCACCTCGACCTCTGTCCCGCCCACAGTCACCGGGACGGCGGGCCGGTCCATCGGCGACGGCCCAACCTCAACGATGTAGTTGCAGAGGCGGTCCACAGCGATGGGGATAGTGGCTGACCCGCAGACCACAGGAAACACTGTGCCGTCGGCCACGCCCCGCCCCAGCACCTTCTCCAACTCCTCGAGAGACGGGACGTCGCCGTCCAGGAACCGCTCCAGCAGGTCGTCGTCAGCCACCACGATGTTCTCGATCAGCGAATCGTGGACCTGGTGCTCGCGCTCCTTCATCTCCTCCGGGATCTCGCCCAACTCGGCATGACCACTGTCGTAGATCCAGGCCGTATCGGTGAGGAGGTCAGCGATGCCGTGAAACGACTCGGCCTCGCCGATCGGGATCTCTAGGGGGGCGACACCGGCCCCGAAGGCGTCCTGCAACTCGGCGAGGACCCGTTCGAAGCTCGTGTACTCCCGGTCCAGCTTGTTCACAAATACCAGGCGCGGCAACCGGCGGACAGAAGCCTGACGCCACAGGTCCACCGTGGCGTGGTCAAGACCACTAGAGGCATCCACTACGAAGACGGCCAGGTCGGCGACCGCCATGGCACCCACCGCCTCGCCGGCGAAGTCGAACGTTCCGGGCGTATCCAGGAGGTTGACCTTGTGGTCATGCCATTCCAGGGTGGCCAGCGCAGTGGTCAGTGAGTGCCCGGCCTCCTTCTCCTCCGGCTCGTGGTCGCAGACGGTCGACCCGTCCTCCACCCGTCCCACCCGCTTGAGGGCTCCAGCCCGGTAGAGCATCGCCTCAGCCAGGGATGTCTTGCCTGACCCGGGCGGCCCAACCAGGGCCACGTTGCGGATCCGGTCCGGCGCGAAAGCCTTCACGGCACACCTCCTCCGCCGCCGGGTCGCTCGGTGGCTCGCCGTCGGCTCCGTCCTACGTGGGTCCGTGACGGTACCCGCCGACCGCATGCACCGCCAAAGACGGGGTCCTGACCCGAGTAAACAACTTGTAGGGCCACCCCCGTTTCACCCAGATCTCACTGTCTCACTCCGAACATTCACCGGTGGCTGACCTGGAAACTGGGCTGCTGGAGACTGAGCCCGGTCAACTTGGCCTGACCGGGCTCCGGGACCGGTCCGGTCGTCGACCCAGCGGTTCGTAGACTCGCCAGCCATGGAGGTCCCCGGGCGCCGGAACATCCCGCGGCCGCGGTGGTCGGCCCTCCCGTGGACCGAAGCGGCCTCACTGCTCGTACCGGCCATCGCCGTAGCAATCCCGCTGGCCCGAATGTTCGGAACTGGCGCCACCTCCATGGAGGAGGCCAACGCCCTGGTGGTGGGAGCTGGAATCCTTGACGGTCGCCTCCCTCACGCCGACGTCGAGTACCTCTATGCCCCGGGTACGGCATGGACGGTAGCCAGCGCCTTCTGGCTGCTGGGCACGTCGGTAGCCGTGGAGCGAGTAGTCGGCCTGGCCTACCGGCTCGCGTTCCTATGGGGTATCCACCGGCTGTGCCGCCACTGGGGCCGGGGGACAGCGACCTGTGCCACGTTGGCCTCATGGGCAGTCATCGTCCCGTTTGGGCTGGTGGCCTACCCGTGGATCGCCGGCTTGGGCCTGCTGATCGCCGGTACAGCCCTAGTTCTTGAGGGCGACGACGGACGACGGGCCTCCGTGGGAGCCGGACTGTGCGGCCTGGCCGCCTTCCACCAGGTGGTCCTGATTCCGGCGGCCTTAGTGGTCGTTGTCCCAGCCTTCTTAGCCGCCGACCCCGAGCGGAGAGCCCGGCTGGGGACGGGAGCCGTAGCCGGCCTCTCACCGTTCTTGCTCCACCTCGTGCTGGTCGGACCCCGGGCCATGTTCGAAGGCATGGTGATCGATCCAGTTTTCCGCCTCCGGGCCGGACGACAGCTCCCCGTGCCCCCCGACCCGTCGGACAGCGGCGACTTTTTCGCCCGGCTGGACGACCTGGTCCGCGGGCCGGAAAGCCTGCCCGGACTGGACCGACCGGCCCAGATAGCGGCGTTGTTCTGGCTGCTTATCGTCGGAACCCTGGTGCTAGTCGTGGTGGCCCGGCGTTGGCGGGGGTCAGGTAGGACCCGGATAGGCGTTCTAGTGGCCCTGTCGGTGGCACTGCTGCCCATGGCACTACAACGCCCCAGCCCCAACCACCTCAAATTCGTGGGCACGTTCACCGTAGCCATCGCCGTGGTAGCCCTAGCCGTTCCCATGGGACGACGGCTAGGTAGCCGAACCCGGGTCCTGGCACCACCGATAGCCCTGGTGGTGGTGCTCGGTGGGCTAGTCGCCGTGGCCCCCCACCACATCGGCCGGTTCACCGCTCAGGCCTTCACCGACCGGCCCTTTGACGGGGCCACGACCACCGTGGTCCACGACGGGCGAATCCTGCCCCTGGGCAGGGCCACAACCGACGTGGCTACCGAGGTGGACACTGTGGTGTCGATGGCAGATGCCCTAACCCGACCCGGCGACCGGATCTTCGTGGGCCCGGCGGACCTGTCGCGCACCAACTACGGCGACACCTTCCTCTACTTCCTGCTCCCCGACCTGATCCCAGCCAGCCGCCACCTGGAGATGAATCCAGGGTTGGCCAACCGTCATGGCGGCGGGTTGGCCGCCTCACTGGCCTCAGCCGACCTGCTGGTCCTCACCGACCGGTTCGACGGCTGGACGGAGCCCAACAACTCCACCAGACCCGGCGACCCCACCCCGGGCGCCGTTGTGGACGAGCGGTTCTGCGACGTGGGCGGAACCCGCACCTGGCGCCTACTAACACCGTGTCAGTGACGACAACCGCGGCCATCGGTCGCCACGACGGCTCCCGGTAGGTTCCGACACCATGGCCGACCAGGCGCGCCCCCGCTTCTCCTACATTCCCGGCCTCGACGGCATCCGAGGGATCTGGGTGGTCGTCGGCCCGCTGCTGTACCACGCGGCTACCGACACAGTCTCCGGCGGGATCCTAGGCATCGACCTGTTCTTCACCCTGTCCAGCTTCCTGATCATCTCCATCGCCCTGAACGAGTTCGAGGCCACCGGGCGGATCGACCTGAAGGCCTATGCGGGACGCCGGGCCCGGCGCCTCCTGCCCGCCCTGTTCCTGGCCCTGGGAATGCTGACCCTGTACCTGGTGCTGGTGGTCCCGCCCAGCGAGATAGCCCGCTGGACCGGCGCGATCTTCTCGACCCTCACCTACAGCGCCAACTGGTACGAGATCTTCTCCGACACCTCCTACTTCGAGGACTTCCACCACTCGCCGCTCCGCCACGTCTGGTCGTTCTCGATCGAGGAGCAGTTCTACATCTTCGCCCCGCTCTACCTGATTACTGTGCTGACCCTTTTCCGGCGACGGGCCAACCTGGCCCTGCTGGTCACCATGGTGGCCGGCACCATCCTCTCTACATGGTGGATGAGCCACCTGTACCCAGGACACGGTGATCCCTCCCGCGTGTACTACGGAACTGACACCCGGGCCCATTCGCTGTTCGCCGGCATTATTTTGGCCGTTGCCGTCCGCATGTACGGGCCGGTCCGGACCCGGGCCGGCCAGCTGGTGTGGGTGGTCGGGGCCTACGGGGCGACGATCTTCTTCTCGTGGGCCATCTTCGAGATCTCCGAACGCGACGCCTGGATGTTCGAATACGGGGGCTTCCTGCTAGTGGCCGCCGTCTCGTGCCTGATGATCTACGGGGTGGCTCAGCCCGGTGAACGGGCCTGGCACAGCCGGCTACCCAGTGCCCTGTCGGCCGACGACGCCCCATGGGCCAGCCGGCTGGTTTGCGGCGCCCTCTACGCCGGGCTCTTCACGGCCGGTTGGGCGGTGGTCAGCGTGGCCCGGGGCAACGCCCCGTTCGACCACTGGCCCTACCTCCTAGGCGTGGGGATCGGGTGGTTCTGCTACGGCGTGGACCGGCCAACAGTCGGTCCGCTGCACTGGTTCCTCGAGTCCAGACTCATCCGCTGGGTGGGAAAGATCAGCTACGGCCTCTACCTGTACCACTGGCCGATCTACCTGCTGGTCACCCCGACCCGGGCGGCTCGCCTCGTGCCCGGCGTGTCGGTTATCGAAGGCAACAACCTGATCTGGCTGCACCTAGCCCTCACCTTCGCTCTGGCCGCGGCCAGCTTCTATCTGGTGGAACAGCCGGTCATGCGACGGCGGTTCCCGCTACTCGACCGACCGATTTCGGCGATAAGCGGCACAGCGGCCGGAGCCACGGCCGTCGTCCTAATCCTGGTGGGGTTGTTGTGGGTCAATACCCGGCCGGCCGAGGCCGGGGCGTTCGCCCCGTCGACCAGCCCGTGTACCGAGCAGGGGTTGCTGCCGCCGCCGTCCGACGAACGGGTCCGGGTGCTGGTGGTCGGCGACTCGGTGGCCCTCCAGATCGGAGAGGCCCTGTGCGGGTGGGCCGTGGACAACCCGGGGCGCATGGTGGTCTTGAACGAGGCCCACCTGGGGTGCATCGTGGGTCGCCACGGCCTTAAGCGGATCCCCGAGGGCGACGAAGGGCCAGTGGGTGAACTCTGCTCGGCGTGGAACGACCCCGTCCCCACCCACGTGATGCTGGACCCCGAGGTGGTCTCGTGGCCATCAGCCGTTAAGGCCTTCCGTCCTGACGTGGTGATGGGCCACGTGACGGCCTGGGACGTGACTGACCGGCTGGTCCCGTCGCTTGGCGAGGACTGGGTATGGATCGGTGTCCCCGCCTACGACGAGTACATCTCGGCCGAGTACCGGCTGGCTAGCGAGGTGCTGGGTTCGACCGGTGCGCACGTGTACTGGCTGGAGGGAGCCCACATTCGGCGTGAGATCCGCCCTCAAAACCACCCCGACCGGATCGACGCCCTTAACGCGTTGGTCCGGGAGGCCACGGCGGACCTCCGGTACGTGACGACCGTGCCCTACCGAGACTTCATCGGGGCCAACGGCACGGAGCAGGAACGCGAGATGCGAAACGACGGCGTGCACCTGTCCGACGCCGGGATGTCGCAGGTGGGCGACTGGCTAGTGGACAAGGTGTTCTTCGAAACGTCTGGCAACTGACCAGTGGACTTAGGCCTGGTCGGCCCACCAAGCGTCGAGGCGGGCCTCTAGGTCTGGGCGCTGCAGGTCGCCCTGGGTCCGTTTGACCTCCAGCAAGAAGGCCAGAGCCCGGCCGACGTCGCGACCTGGTCCAATGCCCAGGTGGGCCATTACGTCGGCACCGTCTAGGCCCGGACGCTCGGCAGCCCGTCGGGCCTCCTCAGCCAGTTCGGCGATTCGGTGCTCCAGGTCGTCCATAGCGGCCTGGATGCCCGCCGCCTTCTCCCGGTTACGGGTCGTGCAGTCGCAGCGGATCAGGTGATTGAGGCGGCCGAGCAACGGCCCGGCGTCCCGGGCGTACCGCCGAACCGCGGCGTCCGACCAGCCATCGGCGTAGCCCTTGAAGCGACCGGACAACCGGACCAGCTCGGCCACGTCGTCCACCAACATCTCGTCGTAGCCCATGGCGACCAGGCGCCGTCGGGTCATGCGGGCTCCCACCGCCTCATGGTGGCGGAAGGTCACGCCGCCGTGCTCGAAGGAGCGGGTGCGGGGCTTGGCGATGTCGTGGAACAGGGCGGCCAGACGCACCGTCATCTCGGGCTCGGTCTTGCCCACCACGGCGATCGTGTGGCTGAGGACGTCCTTGTGCCGGTGGATGGGATCTTGTTCCATCCGCAGAGCCAGCAGTTCGGGGACCAGGTGGTCCATCTCGCCGGAGTCCACTGAGGCCCAGATACCAGGCGCGCAGTCCGGCTCCAGCAGGAGGGCCGACAGGCGCTCGCCGGCCCCCGGGTCTACCTCGTCTAACGGGCCGGTGGCCGGCTGGGTATCGGTCGCCGCTGTCTCGGCCATGGAGGCAGTCTACGGACCTCGTCCCGTTGGCCTTGGGCCGTGGCGGGCGACCGACCGGAAGTCAGACCGTCGGGCAGGGCTCGATGTCGAGGCTGAGCATGCGGGCCGCGTTACCCCGCACGATCTTCCACACCACGTCGGCCGGAAGGTGGCCCATCATCTCCTCGGCCACCTGCTTCGTGTGGGGCCAAGTGGTGTCGGTGTGGGGGTAGTCGGTCTCAAAGGTGATGTTGTCGACCCCGACCTCGTCCAGCGACCGCAGTCCGTGGTTGTCGCGAAAGAAGCAGCCGTAGATCTGGCGGTAGTAGTAGGTGGAGGGGGGCTCGGGGATGGTGTCGGCCACGCCCCCCCACGCCCGGTGCTCCTTCCACACGTCGTCAGCCCGTTCCAGGATGTAGGGGATCCAGCCGATCTGGCCCTCGCTATAGGCCAGGGTGAGCTCCGGGAAGCGAACCAGCACCCCGGAGAACAGGAAGTCGCTCATCGAGGCGATGGCGTTGTTGAAGCTGAGCGATGCGGCCACGGCTGGTGGGGCGTCGGGCGAGGCAGCCGGCATCTTCGAGGACGAGCCAATGTGCATGTTGACGGTAGTCCGGGTGTCCTGACAGGCCGCGAAGAAGGGGTCCCAGTAGCCGGTGTGGATGGAAGGCAGCCCGAGGTTGGGGGCGATCTCGGAGAAGCACACGGCATGACAGCCCCGGTCGGCGTTGCGACGCACCTCCTCGGCGGCCAGCCCGGCGTCCCACAGCGGGATGATGATGAGGGGGATAAGGGCCCCGTCTGAGTCGCCGCACCACTCCTCGATCATGAAGTCGTTGTAGGCGCGCACACACGCCAACCCGAGGTCCCGGTCGGTGGCCTCGTAAAACGTCTGGCCACAGAACCGGGGCAGCGTGGGAAAGGACAGCGACGCCTCGACGTGGTTGGCCTGCATATCGGCCACCCGGGCCGTCGGGTCGTAGCAGCCGGGTCGCATCTCGTCGTAGGTAATAGGCGCCATGGTCATCTCGTCGCGCTCAAAACCCACGGCCGCCACGTGCCGCTTGTTGGGGTGGACCAGGTCTTCGTAGAACCAGATGTCGCACCACGGGGCGTCGGGCGTGTCCAGCTCGTACTCGTACATCTTCGCCCCGCCAACCCACTTCATCTCGCCCAGTCGACGCCGTTCGACCCGAGGGCCGCGGTCGCGGTACCGGGCAGGAAGCCAGTTCTGCCACAGGTGGGGCGGCTCCACGATGTGGTCATCGACGCTAATGATCGGGGGGATCTCGGTGCGGGCCCCGGAGGGTGCGGGTTGGGCGATCGTCATGCCAGTCGAGTTCCCCAAAGTTTCTGACGCACCGTCAGATCTTAGGCCGCATCCGCTTCGTCCAGCCATTCCGAGGCAATGTTGGGCCTGATGGGGCCCCGGTCAGGACCACCGGTCAGACTCGGCCAGTCAGCCGCCACGACGCCGGAGAGAGCCATGAAGGTCGGGATCGCGTTCGCCAACATCGGGCCATTCGGTACCGCCGAGGGAGCCGTCGGCCTAGCCACAGCCGCCGAAGAAGCCGGCATCGAATCGTTGTGGACGGTCGAACACGTCATCTATCCGGACGACTACGAGTCGTCCTATCCATACGACGACTCGGGCCGGATGATGATGGCCCCCGACACCGACCTAACCGAACCTCTGACCTGGCTGACCTGGGTCGGCGCCCACACCTCGACCATTCGGCTGGCCACCGGCATCCTGATCCTCCCCGAGCGCAACCCGTTGGTGCTAGCCAAGCAACTGGCCACCATGGACCAGCTGACCGGCGGCCGGGTAGACCTGGGCATCGGCGTGGGATGGCTGCGGGAGGAGTTCGACGCCCTCGGGATCCCCTGGAAGCGCCGGGGCGCCCGGACTGACGAGTACGTGGAGGTCATGCGCACCCTATGGAGTGGCAACAGCGTGGCGTTCGACGGTGAGTTCACCTCCTTCGCCGGGGTCTCGTCGAACCCCAAACCAGTCTCGGGCAACGTGCCCATCGTGGTGGGTGGACACACCGAGGCTGCGGCCCGCCGGGCGGGGCGGCTCGGTAACGGCTTCTGGCCTGGGCGAGGCGACCTGGGCCACCTAATAGACGTGATGCGGCAGGAGGCCGAGGCACACGGGCGTGACCCCGATGGCATCGAGATCACGTGGGCTGGCGACCTGGCGACAGGCGAGGACCCGGTGCAGGCGGCGGAGGGCCTCCGGGCCCTAGGGGTCGGCCGCGTCGTCGTGCCCTCCTTCCTCTTCCTCCGGGACACCGCGGACGCGCTGGCCAAGTTCGCCGACGCCGTCGTGGCCCCCCTGGCAGACCTCTAGGAGGTCCCGGCCGACATCGCGGCCTCCCCCATTAGCCACTGCGCCCCTACCCTGACATCGTGCGCACGACGATCGGTGTCCAGCCGTGACCGGAACGATGCGGGACCCCCGGGACCGACGAAACCGGGACTTCGGTCCCGCCTTCGGCCTCGGACGGCGATCCCGGCGTATACCCCGGGCCGGCCTAGCCGACGCCTTGGGTAGTCGCTCCACCTGGATCGCCGTGGCCGTCCTCGTCGCCTTCTTCGCTGTTATCGCCCTGGGGACCAATGCCCCAACCGAGGAGCGGGCGACCGAGCAGGACCTCACGGCCTCCGTCCAGGGGGCGATGGTCCAGGCCGGCCTGCCAACAGTCGAAGTCCGGGTCGTCGACTGGACAGTGATTCTGGAGGGCCGGGTGGCCACCGACGAACTGAAGGAAGCCGCCGAGCGAGTGGCCTTCGCCCAACCGGACGTCATTAGCGTCCAGAACCGCCTGTACGTCCCCCCGACAATCGAAGAGACGATCACCACCACCACGCTCCCCGACCTCCCAGCCGCCCTGGCCGACCTGGTGCTCCAGGCCCGCCTGAGCGCGGTGGCCGCCCATCCGCCGATCCAGTTCGAGAGCGGCGGCGACCGGATCACCCTGGAGTCGGTGCCCACGCTGGACCGGCTGGCCGCCTTCCTGTTGTTCGAGCCGACCATTCGGGTTCAGATCATCGGCCACACCGACAGCGACGAGAAGTCGCCTGGCGACAACCTCCGCCTGTCCACTACCCGGGCCGAGGCGGTCCGCACCCAATTACTGGCCCGTGGCGTGGAGCCCGACCGGCTGATCACTCTGGGCCTCGGCCACACCGACCCCATCGCCGACAACCTGACGAAGACCGGCAAGGCAGCCAACCGCCGTATCGAGTTTCTGCTCCTCCGCGAGGGAGAGACCGGTCTCCCCCCTCCGCCCGTGGCGGGCGAGTCGAACGACACCACCACCGGGAGTTGAGTCCGTGACGCTAAGCAACCGATCCACGCCTCCGGACTGGCGTGGCGTCCACCACCTGGCCCTGGTCACCCCTGACATGGACGCCACAGTTCGTTTCTACGTCGGCGTCCTCGGCATGCCGCTAGTCGCCACACTGCGGGCCGGACCGATGCGCCACTACTTCTTCGAGCTCGGCCCGGGGAACACCATCGCCTTCTTTGAGGTTCCGGATGCCGAGACGTTCTCTAAGCCGGCAGGTGCGCCCTCGTCACGGGCTATCCAGTTCGACCACGTATCGTTCGCCGTCGACGACGAGGCGGCCCTTGTGGCCCTCCAGCAACGCCTGATGGCTGCAGGCTGCGAGGTGACACCGGTGGTGGACCACCACATCCTGCGCTCCATCTACTTCCACGATGTGAGCGGCATCGCCCTGGAGGCGTCGTGGTGGACTACCGGCGGCCGTGACCTCGGGTTCCGGCCTGACGACCCGGAGATGTTCGCCGACCCGGATCCCGTGCCCGCCGTGGCCGAGTTGGCCGGCGACGGGCTGTCGTCCACGCCAACCACCAGGCTGCGGTGAACGACCGCTCCCCGACTCCCGCCATCTGGCACCGACGGGTCACCGAGGCGGCTGTCGGGCTGTTCAGCCACGCCCCCGACCCGCTGGCCGACACGTTCGCCCACCAGGGTGACCCTGGCCTGTTCGGACCGACGTCGACGACTTGGCAGGTGATGAGCGACTGCTCAACGTTCATCGGCGGGGTCCGGGCCCTTCTGGTCCAGGCCGCCCATCCCGAGGTGGCCGCCGGGGTGGGCGACCACTCCTCGTACCGGGACGACCCACTAGGCCGCCTGTCTCGCACCGCGGCCTACGTAACGGCCACCGCCTACGGGTCTTTGCCCGAAGTGGACGCAGCGGTCGCCCTGGTACGTCGGCGGCACAGCCCGGTGTCGGGAACCTCGCACCGGGGCGTCACCTATTCGGCTGCCGACCCGGAGATGGCAGCCTGGGTCCACAACGCCTTGGTGGATTCGTTCCTGGTAGCTCATCGCACCTTCGGACCCCAACCCATGTCGGACGCCCAGGCCGACGCCTACGTGGCCGAGCAGGTTCGCCTGGGAGAGCGTATGGAAGCTGCACCACTGCCGGCCGGTGCCGACGAGTTGAAAACCTGGTTGGCCGGGCACCCGTCCCTGGGCCGTTCCCCGGCCGGCGACGACGCCGTCGCCTTCCTCTCCGGACCTCCCTTATCTGGTCCGGTGCGGACGGCCTATCGGATCATCCACGACGCCGCGGCGGCCACCATCCCGAGGCCGATACTGGAAGCCATCGGTGTCTCACCCCGCCGGGGAGCCGTCACCCGTGGGCGCTTGCTGGTCCGCGGCCTACGTAGCGCACTCGGCGCCTCGCCGGCCTGGGCCGCCGCTCTGGAACGATGCGCCGAACCCCGCCCAGAGGGCGTGCGGTTCCGAAACCCACCCGGCTCTACCCGCTAACCGGAACGAAGACCGCAACGATCGTCAGGGGACCAGGACGGGTTCGGACGGGGTGAACTCGACCGGAAGGTGCTTTATCCCGTTCACGAAGCTCATCCGCAGCCGGTCAGCCGGACCGGTAGAGGCGATGTCGGGCATCCGCCGGGCGAGGCCCTCGAACACTAGCTTCAGCTCCAGACGGGCCAGGTTCGCCCCCAAGCAATAGTGGGCACCGCCGCCACCGAAAGCCAGATGGTGGTTGGGGTGACGGGTCAGGTCCATGCGGTGGGGGTCGTCGTAGACCTTCTCGTCCCGATTCCCCGACGGGTACCAGAGGGTCACCTTGTCTCCGGCCCGGATCTGCTGGCCCCCCAGCTCCGTATCCGCGGTGGCCGTGCGCCGGAAGTAGTTGACCGGGCTGGTGTACCGCAGGATCTCGTCCACGGCGACCTCGTCCATCTCGGCCCCCTCGGTGAGTGGACCCCACTGGTCGGGATGGTCGAGGAAGCCCATCAGGCCGAGGCTGATGGCGTTGCGAGTCGTCTCGTTGCCGGCCACCAGCAGCAGGGTGAAGAAGAGGTCCCGTTCGATGTCGGTCAACTCGGACGTCGTGCCGTCGTCCAGCGTCACAGTGGCCGACGTGAGGACCGTCCAGAGGTCATCCTCTGGCTCGGTGCGCTTGCGGTCGGAAAGGCCGTGGGCGTACGTAGCCATCTCGATCATGGCTTTCTCGTAGGTAGAACTGTGATTTTCCTCGGCACCCTCGTCCATGTATTCAGGATCGCTTCCGCCGATAGTCCGGTTGCTCCAGTCCAGAAGCAGGTGCCGTTCATTGTCAGGTACCCCGATGATGTCGGCGATAGCCATCAGGGGGAGCTCGGCGGCCACGTCCAACACAAAGTCGGCCGTCCCCTGCTCGCAGATCCGGTCCAGGATGATGGTCGTGCGGAGCCGCATGACGTCCTCCATGCGTCGGACCATGCGCGGCGTGAACCCGGTGTTGACCAGCTTGCGGTACCTCGTGTGCTGGGGCGGGTCGGTCATGACCATTTGGAGGCCCGGGCCGCGGCCGGGCGCGATGTCGTTCAGGGCTACCCCGCCGGCACCGTCCCGTCCCGGCCCGGTCTGGTGGGAGAACAGGGTCCCTGACCGGTGGGCCTCGGAGATGTGTTCGTAGGACGAAACCACCCAGAACGGTTCCGGGTGCTCGTCGGTGGCCGGGTGACGCCACACCGGTGCTTCCTGGCGGAGTAGGTCGAACCAGTCGTGGGGCATCCGCTCAACGAACACGTCGAGGTCTGTGAGGTCGATGTCGTCGATGGTGGCCATGGCGATTCCAACTCCTCGGGAAAGGTTCTCTTGCGAGGAAGATACCTTCGTCAAAGGTACCCAAGACCGTCCACCTCCGAGCAGTCCTGCCCATGCTGGCCACCGGCAAGGTCGACTAGAAGACCCTGGGGAGCAAGGCGGTGGACCTGGCCGGACGCTGATCCAGCATCACCCGGTCAGCGGAACGACATCACCGGATCGCCCCACTGGGACTCGTCCGGGGTGATACCCAGGCCCGGGCCAGGGGGCAGGTCGATCCAGCCCCTGTCCAGGTGGATCCCATGCTTATCGTCGTAGTGGCCGTCCACGTAAGGCTCGGCGATCCAAGTTCCCTCGAAGTTCGCCGGGTCCACTGTGGCTCCCACGTGCAGGCTGGCCGCGGCGACCAGGTCGCCCCCCCAGGTGTCGTCGACCGTGTGGGGCCGACGGGCCGCCGCGCACACGTCGCGCACAGCCCGCATGGCGCTGATGCCCCCGACCCGAGAGACCTTCATGCCGAACCCGTCGGCCACCCGTTGGCTGATGGCCGTCACCACGGCCATCAGGTCGGTAGCCGACTCGTCGAGGTAGATCGGATGGCAGACCTTCCCTACCAGCGAAGCCGTCTCCTCGTAGCTCAGGCAGGGCTGCTCGAGCACCATCGCTATGTCACGACAGGCCCGGGAAACCTGGATGGCGTCGCGGGTGGTCCACCCCTTGTTGGCGTCGGCCGACAGGCGAACCCCAGGCCGCAGGGTCGCCGCCACGGCCCGTAGCGCGGCGACATCGTCGGCCACCGGACGACCTCCCACTTTGAGCTGGATCCGCGGGAAGCCCTCGGCCTGTCGTCGGTCAGCGTCCGCTGCGGAGTCTTCCGGCGAGGCGATCAGAACGCCGTGGTACGACGGCACCCGTTCCCGGACCGCGCCGCCCAGCAAGTCGCAGACCCGGATCCCGTAGGCCTTGCCTGTGGCATCCCAGCAGGCCACATCGACGGCCGCCTTGGCGTACCGGTGTCCCATCAGCACCTCGTCCATAGCGGAGTTCACCCGACCGATGGCCGTGGGATCCAAGCCGATCAGGTGAGAAGCCATCTCCGCCAGGGCGGCTCGGGCGCCTAGGGCATGCTCGGGCTGGTAGGTCGATCCCAGCGGACAGGTCTCGCCGTATCCGACCGTGCCGTCGTCGCAGGCGAGGCGCACGATGGTGGTGTCCAGATGCCATTGGTCCTGGAGGGCCATCCGGTACGGAACACCCTGCTCGGGCCCTCGCACGGGGAGGTCGTGTTGAAACACGTCAACCTCGGCGATCTTCACGGTTCGCTCTCCCCTGTCGATCCCGGACGGCCGCGGAACCTATCAGTGGCTAGGGCGCTGTTTCCTTTTCAGCACTAGAGTGCGGCGGCCAGCCGGACCGCCGGTTCCCCGACGAGGTTCGACGCGATGAACCAGCCCAAGCTCGCCTGCCGGAACGTCTGGAAGCTCTACGGGCCTGATCCCGAGAAGTTCCTGGCGTCCCATGACGGTGAGCCCGACCTGACCACCATCAAGGAGGGCGGCTACATCCCCGCCGTTCGAAACGCCTCGCTGGAGGTCCACGAGGGTGAGCTCGTCGTGCTGATGGGTCTGAGTGGCTCGGGGAAGTCCACCCTCGTCCGCTGCATGTCTCGTCTCATCGAGCCGACCGCCGGCGAGATCGACTTCGACGGCGAGGACCTGCGTGCCGCCTCCGAACGGGAGTTGGTCGAACTTCGCCGGCACAAGATGGGCATGGTGTTCCAGCACTTCGCACTGTTTCCGCACCGCACGGTGCTCGAAAATGTTGCCTTTCCGCTTGAAGTCCAGGGTGTCGACCTGGCCACCCGGAACGAGCGGGCCCTCGAGATCATCGATCTCGTCGGGCTGCACGGACGGGGCGATTACTACCCCAGGGAACTTTCCGGCGGACAGCAGCAGCGTGTCGGCATCGGTCGCTCACTGGCTGTTGAACCTGATGTCTGGTTCCTCGATGAGCCGTTCTCCGCCCTCGATGCCCTCATCCGACGCGACATGCAGGACGAGTTCCTCCGGCTCCAGTCGACGTTGCAGAAGACGATCATCTTCATCACGCACGACTTCGACGAGGCCATCCGTCTCGCTGACCGGATCGCCATCATGCGCGACGGGGTGATCGACCAGTTGGGCACCGCTGAGGAGTTGATCACCAACCCGGGTTCGGACTACGTCGCGGCGTTTACCAAGAACGTCTCTCGGGCCAAGTTGCTCCGGGTTCATACCCTGATGGGTTCAGCCTCGGATGACGCCGAGGGCGAGGTCGACGGTCGCGTGTTCGTGGCGTCGGTGGCCAGTCAGATTCTCAGCTCCACGGTCCCGCTGAGGGTGGTCGAAGACGGCGAGGTTGTCGGCTCGATCACCGCTGCGCAGGTGAACGAAGCGCTCTTCGAGTCCGAGTGATCACCAGGCCATGACGGATCAGACCACGGCCGAGCCCCTCGACACCTCTGACGCTGCTTCGGCCGACGGACCAGCGAAACAACTCTCCAGTCGCCAGAAGTCGGCGATTGCCTTCGGCCCGTTCCTGATTCTGTGGTTCGCCTGGTGGCGGCTCGGGTCGCACCACATCACTCGAACTGGCAAGTACGAAGGGGAGTCCGCGGCGCTTGAGTGGCTGTACCGGGTTCCGCGGACCTGGACCGTCGACTGGTTCAACTTTGCGGGCCGGGACGGCTTCGCCAGCGTCAGTTACAAGGCCACGGGGTGGGTGAACACCTGGTTCGACCATCTCCGCTACGAAGAGTTCTTCCAGTTCACCGTGGCGTGGCACCTCTCCAAGGGGCCGTGGCTGTTGGTCCTACTGGCCTGCCTCGGAGCGGCCGGCTGGATGGCCTGGCGTACCCGTAGCAACCGTTGGCTGATGGCCACCGTGGCCGTGGCATGGATGGGCTGGTCGTTCGACCTGTTGGACTTCCTGCACGTTCCCACAACGCCGTGGGTCTACGTCTTCTTGGTGCTCGGCATCGCCTCGGCGGCCCGGACTCTGCAGAATCGGACGTTCGGATGGACGGCGGCGACCGCAACCGTCGCCACCATCGGATGGTTGGCCCTGCAGACCAACGAGGAGTCCTTCAACGTCAAGGCCTTCTTCCGCCAGGTCGCACGATGGCTGGAGTTCCCCCTGGACGTCACCGAAGGGCTCCTCATCAGCGGCTACGGGCCGTGGCACCTACCCGACATGCCGTGGCTGTTCATCTTCGTCCTCCTAGTCGGTGGCGCGGGCTGGCTGGCCTGGCAACGCCGGAGCACCCCCCTAGCCGTAACGACCCTGCTGTTGGGCTGGATGGCCGTGGTGAGCCTCTACGAGCCATGGCATATTCCCGCACTGCCGTGGATCGTGATTGCCGGCCTCTTCGGTGTCGTCGGTTGGAAGCTGGGTGGCTGGCGCCTCACCCTCCTGTCGGTCGGATTCATTCTCTACGCCGCCTTCGTTGGTGAACCTGCGGAACAGGCCGGAGCGGAGACGCGCTGGGACAAGACGATGATCACGCTGTCCGCGGTCCTGGTGGCCGTTCCGATCGCCGCCCTGCTCGGAGGCCTCATCGGTCTGGTGGCTGCCAAGCGACGTCGGGTCGAACAGTTCCTGATCCCGATCATGAACCTGACCCAGGCCTTCCCGCACTTCACCTTCCTCATCCCGATCGGCGTGTTCATCGGCCTCTCGCACAAGGCGGGTGTCATCGCCACGATCGCCTACGCCATCCCGCCAATGGCCCGGGTGACGATCCTCGGCATCCAGGGGATCTCGAGTGAGGTCATCGAGGCGGGGATCATGGGCGGCTGTACACGACGGCAGATGCTGTGGAAGGTTGAGTTGCCCGCCGCCCGCCACTCCCTCCTGGTTGGCATCAACCAGGTGGTGATGGAGTGCCTGGCCATGGTGGTCATTGCGTCCTTCGTCGGCACTGCCGGCCTGGGGCAGGACCTCCTGTTCCGTCTTACGGGACTCCACATCGGCGCCGGAACGGAGATCGGGATCGCCATCGTCGTCATGGCCATCACCCTGGATCGCCTCAGCCAGGCGCTGGGTCGGCTCCAACCGACCCGCCACGCAGAGGGCGCGCCTTTCTGGAAACGCCACCCTTACCTCCTGGCCACGGGGGCCGTGGTGGTGGGCGGTCTCCTTCTGGCCCAAGCCTGGGATGCCGCCTTCCGTGTTCCCAACTCGTGGATGCGGGGCCATGAGGGCGTTTGGGAATTCCTCGTGGATAATGGCAAGAGCGATGTGGCGTGGTGGCACCTGTCCGGTGGTCGGTGGCTGGTGCTCTTCCTGGCCGCCATCGCAGTCGCCGGGTGGAGAGCCTGGGACACCCGGCGCTACCGCTGGCTCTTCGCTGCGACCGCCGTGACCCTGGTGGGATGGTCCGTCGATCTCTTCGACTTCCTGCACCTCTCCACAAAGCCGTGGATCTACGTCTTCGTGGTGGCCGGCGTCGCCGCCTTGGCGCACGGCTCTTCGGTACGAGCCAGGCTGCTGACCCAGGCCTCCGAGGAGGACAACTCGGACCTCGCGGCCACCGCGCAGGCCCAACAGTCGCTGCGTTTCACCTGGACGGCAGTCATGACGGTGATCGTGGCGCTTGGCTGGGTGACCCTCCGAACCATCGACGAATCCTTCACCGTCAACCTCCGCGACATCACCATCACCTTCCGGGATTATCTCGAGTCCTGGGTCCTGCTGCCCATGCGCGACGCCTACCTCACCGTTCCGTGGGTGGGCCTCGTCCTGCTCTTCGGTGTGGTCGGATACTTCATCAACGGTCGCCGACCCGCCCTGATGGCCGCGGGCATGGTCGCCTTCATCTCCCTCGCCGGGTTCTGGTGGCAGGCCATGTGGAACTTCTACCAGCTGACCTTTGCCGTGTTGCTGGCAATCGTCTTCGGCGTTCCGTTCGGGATCTGGGCGGCAACTACCGCGCGACGCAACACGGCAGTGCAAGTGTTCCTCGACTTCTTCCAGACCTTCCCGTCGTTCGTCTACCTATTTCCGGCCATCATGTTCTTCGACGTCTCCGAAACGGCGATCATCGTTGCCGTGGTCCTCTCCGCATCCGTACCGGCCATCCGGTACACGATCTTCGGCATCCAGAACGTGCCGGCGCCACTGGTCGAGGCGTCCACAATGGCCGGCTGTACCCGACGGCAGACCCTCTGGAAGGTGAAATTGCCGATGGCCGTGCCGGAAATCATGCTCGGCGTCAACCAGACAATCATGTTTGGCCTCTTCATGGTCATGATCGCCGGACTCATCAAGACCACGGGGCTGGCCCGGGAACTCATCGAGGCGCAGCCCAACATCGACAGTGGCCGGGCCATCGTCGCCGGCATTGCCGTGGCCTGTATAGGCATGGCATCTGATGTGCTGATCTCAGAATGGGCCGACAAGCGCAAGCGTCAACTCGGCCTCATCTCCTGACCTAACCCCGGGAGGAAACGACATGACCAGAGTGGCCATCCTCGGCGCGGGCCCGAGCGGCCTGGCTCAGTTGCGGGCCTTTGCCTCGGCGGCGGCCGACGGGACCAAGATCCCCGATCTGGTGTGCTACGAGAAGCAGGAAGACTGGGGCGGCCTGTGGAACTACACGTGGCGCACCGGGGTCGACGAGTACGGCGAGCCCGTCCACGGCTCGATGTACAGGTACCTGTGGTCTAACGGTCCGAAGGAGTGCCTGGAGTTCGCCGACTATGGCTTCGAGGAGCACTTCGGGAAGCCCATCGCCTCCTATCCGCCGCGGGAAGTCCTCTGGGACTACATCAAGGGGCGCGTCGAGAAGAGCAAGGTCCGCGACCAGATCCGGTTCCGGACCCCGGTTCGCGACGTGTCCTACGACGACGCGACCGGCCAGTTCACGGTGACCGCCCATGACCTAAAGGTCGGCACCGTCAACTCCGAGGAGTTTGATTACGTCGTCGTGGCCACTGGACATTTCTCGGTACCCAACGTGCCCCACTACCCGGGATTCGAGAAGTTCCTGGGGCGGATCCTGCACGCCCACGACTTCCGAGATGCCGTGGAGTTCGCCGGCAAGGACATCCTCATCATGGGAGCCAGTTATTCAGCCGAGGACATCGGGTCCCAGTGCCACAAGTACGGCGCTAGAAACATCTACTGCACATCACGCGCCGGCACGATGGGCTTCGACTGGCCGGACAACTGGGAAGAGTTTCCGATCCTGACCCACGTGGACGGCAACACCGCCCACTTCGTCGACGGCCAGACCCGAGATGTGCAGGCCATCATCCTGTGTACCGGCTACTTGCATCACTTCCCGTTCATGCCCGACGACCTTCGCCTTGAGACGAAGAACCGCCTTTGGACGCCCGGGCTCTACAAGGGAGTGGCCTGGGAGCGGAACCCAAAACTCTTCTACCTAGGGATGCAGGACCAGTACTACACGTTCAATATGTTCGACGCTCAGGCCTGGTGGGCCCGAGATGTGATGCTGGGACGCATCGAGTTGCCGTCAGCTGCCGAGATGGCGGCCGACAGCTCCAGGTGGCTCGAGCGCGAGGAGGCCCTGGAGACCGCCTACGAAGAGATCGACTTCCAGGGCGACTACACGCAGGAACTGGTCGATGCCACCGACTACCCCGACTTCAACATCGGCGAGGTGAACCGGATGTTCAAGGAGTGGAAGGGCCACAAGAACGCCGACATCATGGGCTACCGCAACCTCGGCTTTCCGTCAACGCTGACCGGCACGGAGGCACCGATCCACCACACTCCGTGGATGGAGGCGATGGACGACTCCATGGCGACCTACCTCCTGGACGAGGCCCCGGAGGGCGGCGGCTGAACGTACGGGCCCCGGACGCGACGGTGGCCGGGCACAAGCCCGACCGCCGGTCGACACTTGGGCGGCCCCGGAGGTCCGCTATGACCTAACTCCAGGGATAGGGCGAGTTGCTCTCCGGGTGGAGTTTGCCTAGGGCGTACCTGCTGTAGCGGAATGGCTCTAGTAGACCCTGCGTGTCGCCACAGAGTTCCCGGGCCACCAAGGCACCCACACCCACCATCTTGAACCCATGGTTCGAGTCGGCGATCACGTAGACGTTGTCACAGAAGGTGTCGAACACGGGAAAGCTGTCCGGCGTGAAAGCACCGATACCGCCTGACGGGGCATGACTCATCAGGCTGGCCTTGCCCTCGAACCGTTCCTGGCAGTGGGACAACGCTGCGGCCCAGACAGCCCGGAAGTCCTCGCCCACGATGAAGTCTGGACTGGCCGGGCCGTAGGGGTCGATGGCGACCTCGCGCCAGGGCTTCTCGACCCGGTAGGGCATGTAGCCACCCTGCACGCCGCCGAAGTTGAAGTCCGGCTTGTAGTAGATGCCCCACTTGCCCTCGACCAGCACGTTGCCGTCCTCGTCGCACAGCGTGGCATCAGCGTCCACGTGAACTACCGGCGGCATGTCGCCGTCGTTGTTCATCAGGTAACCGGGGTCGACACCCAGCGTGCCCTCCTGGAGGGCCCAGAACTTCCACGTCGGCTCAGTGAACGTCCGGTCGCCCACCACGATGTCGGTGGTGTCGGGGAGGTCCAGCATCTCCCACAACTTGGGGACCCACGGGCCGGCGGCCGCCACGACATGGTCGACGGCGATCGTCGCCGACTCGGTTCCCTGGCGGGTAACCACGTGGGTGACGGCACCGCCGTCAACCACCAACTCGGTGACCAAAGTTCCGGCAACCACGCTTACGCCCTCGGCCTCCACCTTGGCCAAGAGGCCGTTGACGGTGGCCATGTTGTGGGCGTAGCCACCCTTCTTCTCATGTAACACGCTGGTGACGCCGGTGGCCCGCCAGTCGTCGAAGATGCCCTTCATGTAAGCGTGGGTTTCGGCCTCCCCGTCGATAAACACTGACTCGTAGCCAATGGCCTGTTGCTGCTCGTGGATAGTGACCACGTCGTCGCGCATCTCGTCGTAGGAAATCTGCAGGTAACCGACCGGGTGGTATTCAAACGCCTCCGCGTTGGCCTCCCAGACCTCAACTGAGTGGGCCATCAGCTCCCGCATGGCGGGCTGGAAATAGTTGTTGCGAACCACCCCGCAGGCGATGCCCGACGGGCCGGCACCCGCTTCAGACTTCTCGATGACGACGACGTCGCTGCCGTCACCAGTGCCGCGGGCCTTGAGCTCGCGGACTAGGTGCCAGGCGGTGGACAGGCCGTGGATGCCGGCACCGATGATGCAATACCGGATCGACTTAGGAAGCGTGTCGGACGTGCTCATGGGGCACTCCTGTTATTCGGCGGCCCGCAGGCCGGTTGACGTTTGTTCGGCGGAGAACACGACCGGGCCCACCGACAGCGTGGCGACAGACCCGGACCGGAGGCTCTCTTCAGGGCTTGGGTTAGTGGACTGGAGCTTCCCAGCCCTCGAGCACTGGGGGCTGGTAATTGTCGCCGACCGACTTGGAGTCGGCCACCCATGGGCCAAGCTCGACTTGGTGGAACTTGCAGTGCTTCTCCTTTAGCTGGATGCCGTAGGAGTTGCCCGAGATGAGGTGCTTCATCAGCACCTTGCGGGCGATCTCGTCCTCGCGGCCCTCCGGGATGTTGAAGTAGATCTTGAGAAACGAATTGGAGTTGCGATCGAACACGGCGGGGGTGTCGTCCTCCTCTAGGAGGTGGATGTCCTCCAGCCAGTTGAGGTCCTTGCCGGGAGTCAACTCCATCAGGTCGAGGTCCTCGACGAGAGAAATGTCTTCCTGGTACTCGAACCGCTTGCCGGCCAACTGTTCGGCGTCGATGGCGACGCTGCGCTTATCACTCATGTCGTTCAGCTCCCCTGGTTCGCGACCTGTTTGGCCATCAGGTCCTTCATCTCCGCCAGCGCCCGCTCCTCGCTGACACCTGGAATGTAGGTAGTACCGGCTAGCGGCACCTTGGCCATGGCCGCCGCCTCGTGGGTCAGGGCCGCGAGGTCCTCCGGCTCCAAGCTGTGGATGTTTGTCTTGCCGCAGGCACGGGCCAGCAACTGGACCTCCATGGTCAGCGTGTGGAGGAAGTTGTAGACCCGCAGTGCCGCCTCGTCGACGTCGAGTCGCGCCCGCAACTCCACGTCCTGTGTGGCAACGCCCACCGGGCAGCGGCCGGTGTGGCAGTGGTAGCACTCGCCGGCCGGCACGCCGATAGTGCCCTCGTAGTCGGTCACACCCTCAATGTGCTTGTTGCAGTTCAGCGCCATCAGGGCGGCGGTGCCCAGGGCCACGGCCTTGGCGCCCAGCGCCAGACACTTGGCCACGTCACCGCCGTTGCGAATGCCGCCGGCCACCACGAGGTCGACCTCATCGGCCAGACCCACGTCCTCAAGCGCCCGTCGGGCCTCGGGGATTGCTGCCATCAGCGGGATACCCGTCTCCTCGGTAGCGAGGTGCGGACCGGCGCCGGTTCCACCCTCGGCTCCATCCAGGTAGATGGTGTCCGGACCGCACTTGGCGGCCATCCGGACGTCGTCGTAGACCCGAGCCGAGCCCAGCTTCAGTTGGATCGGGATCTGGTAGTTAGTGGCCTCCCGTATCTCCTGGATCTTTAGCGACAGGTCGTCGGGGCCGATCCAGTCCGGGTGGCGGGCCGGTGACCTCTGGTCGATGCCAGCGGGTAGCGAGCGCATCTCGGCCACCTGCTCAGTGACCTTCTGGCCCATGAGGTGGCCACCCAGGCCCACCTTGCAACCCTGCCCGATGAAGAACTCCACCGCGTCGGCCAGCATGAGGTGGTGCGGGTTGAAGCCGTAACGGCTCTGGATGACCTGGTAGAACCACTTCGTCGACAGGTCCCGTTCCGGTGGGATCATGCCGCCCTCACCCGAGCAGGTGGCGGTTCCGGCCATCGAGGCGCCCTTGGCCAGGGCCATCTTCGCCTCGATCGACAGGGCGCCGAAACTCATGCCAGTGATGTAGACGGGGATGTCGAGTTCGAGCGGCTTGTTGGCGAACCGTGCACCAAGAACCGTCTTGGTCTCGCACTTCTCCCGGTAGCCCTCGATCACGAAGCGGGTCAAAGTTCCCGGAAGGAAGACCAGCTCGTCCCAGTGCGGGATCTTCTTGAACAACGAAAACCCACGCATCCGGTACCGGCCCAGCTCGGCCTTCACGTGGATGTCGTTAATGACCTCCGGCGTGAAGATCTTGCTCTTTCCGATGACGTCGGTGGCGGAGTTGGTGTCGACCGGCGGGGTATCCGCGCCTTTGATGTCGTTTGCTTCTGGCATCGTCGTCTCCTCCTAGAGCACGAGCTTGCGCTCGGAAGGCTCCAGCGCGTCGTAGTTGTGGAGCACCTTGCCGCACTCGAACTTCTGCAGTTCCGGAGGGGAGCCAAGGTCGTAGATCTCGAACTTGCGGTTGATGAACTCCTGGTCCTCGTCGTTCATCTCGCCAGGCACGCAATCCACGCCCAGCGAAGCGATCTTGCCGCCCACGTAGATCACGCCGTCGTACATCGAGTCGCCCAGGCCGTCGTTGACGTCCCCGCAGATGATCTGCCGACCACGCTGCATCATGAAGCCGGTGTTGATGCCAGCGCTCCCCAGGGCAATGATCGTGCCGCCTTTCTGGTCGATGCCGGTTCGGGCACCCACATTTCCCTTGATCACCAGGTCGCCGCCGCGCAGCGCGGCACCGGTCAGGGAGCCGGCCGGGCCCTCGACTACGACAGAGCCGGACATCATGTTCTCAGCTAGCGACCACCCGACACGGCCGTTGATCTGGACCTCCGGTCCGTCGATCAGGCCACAGGCGTACCAGCCGGGGCTGCCCTCGAAGGTGATGTTGCACCGCTTGAGGATTCCCACGCCAAGCGAGTGCTTGGAGCCCGGGTTCACGATGGTGACGTTGTTGACGCCCTCGTCGTAGACGACGCGCTTCAACTCCAGGTTGATCTTGCGGGTCGTGAGGTCGGTGGCATCGATTACGGCGCTGTCGCCATCGATCTCAGCCGTCAGGGGTGGCTCGGGATCTGGTTCGACGAGGCCGCGTGCGTCGTAGACGACGCCACTCTTGGTGTTTAGACCTGCCACGTCAGCACCTCCCGCTCAAACGGATCCCTGGTCTCCACCTCGGTTCCGACGAGCGCCCGGATGGCGATCTCCTCGGAGGCCATCGCCACCAGGTTGTCGGACTCCATGAGCACCAGCGGCTTGGCAGCCATCTCGTCCTTAGCGATGCCCAACTCGCTGCCGGTGGCAACCAGGTATGTGAATACGCCGTCGAAATCGTCGAGGCTGTGCTTCATGGCCGTCTCGAGCGGCAGGCCGTCCTCGAGGTGCTGAGCCAGGTACACGGCGATGATCTCGGAATCGCACTCGGACTGGAACCGGTGACCCATCCGCTCGAGACGACGCCGCCACACGTGGTAGTTGGTGAGCTGGCCATTGTGCACGACCGCCACGTCGGCGAACGGGTAGGCCCAGTAGGGGTGGGCACTGGCCAGATCAACGTCGGACTCGGTAGCCATGCGAACGTGCCCGATGCCGTGCGTGCCCGGCATGTTCGCCAGCCCGTACTGCTCGTGCACCGTGTTGGCGTCGCCCAGGTCCTTGATGATCTCTAGGGAGTTACCCAGCGAGAGCACCTTGCAGCCGTCGATATCTTCCAGGTAATCGGCCAGCGGCTTGAGGTCGCCCCCGTATCGGATGGTGGCTCGGAAGGCGTAGCCGGTCTCGTTCTGGATGGTGGCCAGGTCGGCGCCGATCTTGGCCAGCCTGGACTCGACCTCAGCCCGGTTGCGCTCCAGCTTCTCCTCCATGCCGAATCCCGTGTAGTCGTTCGGCTCGGCCAGCATGAACCGCACGACGACCATTTCGTCGGGTGGTCCGTAAATGGCGTAGCCCGTGGAGTCGGGGCCCCGGTGCTTCATGGAGTTGAGCATCGCGGTGAGCTCGTCGCCGATGTCGGACGGGCCGTCACGATGGATGATGCCGGCAATACCGCACATGTGATGTCTCCTGCTCTCTGGGACGCGGGTCCTCTCTGGGACGCGGGTCGTGTGATCTCTGGGACGCGGGTCGTGGGCTACGGGAGAATGTCGAGATACTCCTCGACGTCCCAGTCAGTCACGGTGTGCATGAAGCGCTCCCACTCGTCGCGCTTGTAGTGCTCGAAGACCTTGAACATCTCATTGGGAAGAGCGCTCTTTATAACCTCGTCGGCCCTCAGAGCATCCAGGGCCTCACCAAGGTGCATCGGGATCTTCTTGACTTCCTTGCCTTCTTCCATGGCCTCGTAGATGTTGCGCTCCTCGGGCGGGCCAGGATCCAGGTTGCGATCCAGCCCGTCCTCCATGGCCTTGAGGAGACCCGCAAAGGACAGGTAGGGGTTGACCGCCGAGTCCACGGACCGGTACTCGAACCGTCCCGGCGCGCTGATCCGGAGGGCAGTGGTGCGGTTCTGGAAGCCCCAGTCGGCATAGACGGGTGCCCAAAAGCCGGTGTCCCAGAGGCGCCGATACGAGTTGACGGTCGGTGAGCCCAGGCAGGTCAGCGCATCGAGGTGCTCCATGATCCCGCCGATGGCCTTCATTCCGATCTCACCGGGGATCTGCGGGTTATCGCCTTCGGGCATGAACTTGTTCTCGCCACCCTCGTCGGGTTCGCCGGTCCACAGGGAGATGTTGTGGTGGCAGCCGTTGGCCGACACGCCCATGAAGGGCTTGGGCATGAAGCACGGGAAGGCACCCATCTCGCGACCGACCTGCTTGCAGATCTGGCGGTAGGTGGTGAGCCGGTCGGCCGTAAGGTCGGCCCGGTCGAAGTTGAAATTGAGTTCGAGCTGACCCGGAGCGTCCTCGTGGTCACCCTGGATCATGTCCAGTCCCATGGCCTCGCTGTACTCGACCACCTTGTGAATGAGCGGCTGGAGCTCGGCAAACTGGTCGATGTGGTAGCAGTTCGGCTTGGTCATGCCCTCCACCGTGGGCTTGCCATCGGCGTCGGCCTTGAGCCACATCATCTCCGGCTCGGTCCCGGCACGCAGATGAAGGCCGGTCTTCTCCTCGAAGGCCTTGTGGATGCGGTGCAGGTTGCCACGGCAGTCCGACGTGAGGAACATGCCGCCGTCGACCTCTTCCTCACGACCCCGGAACAGAGTGCAGAAAACCCGGGCCGTCTTGGGGTCCCAAGGAAGCTTCATGAAGGTGTCGACCTCGGCTACGCCGACCAGCTCGCGTGACTCCGGGCCGTAGCCGATGTATTCCCCGTGCCGATCGACGAACAGGTTGGCTGTGGATCCGTAGACCAGTTGGAAGCCCTTGTTGGCGATGGTGCCGAAATGCTTGGCTGGGATGCCCTTGCCCATGATGCGCCCGGTGACGGACACGAACTGGCAGTACAGGTACTGGATGCCCTCCGCCTCGATCCGCTTCTGGACCTCGGCGACCTGCTCGGCGCGCCCCTCAGCCTCGATGAAGGCCTGGATGTCGGTCATTAGTCTCCCCCTGGCATCGTTCGGTGCGTTGCACGTGGCGGTTATTGCAGCTGCGTTATGTCCGGGGCCACGCATCCCTAACCCGCACACCATACCGATCAACTACACTCACTGCCAGTGAAATCTTTCTCCGTAGGAAACTGCCTCCACACACAGGGGTGGTCCCCTCTGGAAGCGCTGGTCAGCGGTCCGTCCCGGTGCGAAGATCGGGTCGCAACCCGCCCAAAACGGGCGACGAGATGGGGGCGAGGATGACGATCACGGTGGCCGAGGGGCCCCGCCTGCTCATGCCGGGAATGGCCAACTTCGAGCCCGGTATCGAGCGCTACCGGATCACCGGAGGGGCCGTCACCGCGGTACTGCTCGGGCCCGGCGACCGCCTGGAAGTCATCGACCCCGAGGGCTGTCAACCAGTCGAGGTGGCAGCCTTCGACCGCAACGGGAACTCCGACCCAGGTCTACTCGGCGAGTCGTCGGGCGCTCCGGCGACCGGCATCGCGGCGATCCTGTCCGGAAACCAGCACGACGCTCAGCGGGTGGCCGACGCCCTTGCCGTAAAGGGGATCGATCTGGGCTCGGCTACCGCGGTCCACCTGTTCGCCCCCGATTCCCCGGCTGCGGAAACGGCATGGCTGACCGCGTCGGCCGACGTGGTCTGTGTAATCGGTGTACCCGGCTCAAAGATGTCGCCCGACGAGCAGAACCCGCCGACCGACGTCATCACGTTCGTCCACCGGACCGCTCCCCCGGCACCCGGCCTGGAGGTCCTCCCTACTCCCCTGGCCGACCAGAACCAGGACCTGCGGGTGCCTGCTGCCACCGCCCGGACCTACGAGGTGAAGGCCGGTGAGTTCATCCAGATCATCGACGTGGAGGGCAGGGAGTGCTCCGACTTCCAGTGCTTCGACGCCACTCGACTGGATGGCGGCGTGGAGGCGGCGCTGGACGCCACCATCACCCGCAGCCTGATGGGCGCGAGTTACCCCATGCCAGGCCTCTACGCCAAGTACTACACACTGGACTTCCAACCCATGGTGGAGGTTGTCCATGACACCGTGGGCCGCCACGACACCTTCAACACTGCGTGTAACGCCAAGTACTACGAGGACATGGGCTACCCGGGTCACATCAACTGCAGCGACAACTTCAACCGGGTCCTGGCGCCCTACGACATCGCTCCCCGGCGCGGCTGGGAGGCCATCAACTTTTTCTACAACACCAACCTTGACGACGCGAACCAGATGTACTTCGAGGAGCCCTGGTCACGTCCCGGCGACTACGTCCTGTTGCGGGCGCTGACCGACCTGGTTTGCGTCTCGTCGGCCTGTCCGTGCGATATCGACGCCGCCAACGGCTGGCAACCCACCGACATACATCTCCGCGTCTATCCGGCGACCAACACCTTCAAGAAAGCGACGGCCTTTCGCATGTCTACCGATGCCGACCCCGAACTGACCAAGGAGACCGGCTTCCACTCCCGGACCTCTGCGCTGACCCGGAACTTCACCGAGTACGCCGGCTATTGGCTGGCTAACAGCTACACCGGGCACGGAGCCATCGACGAGTACTGGGCCACCCGCCAGAAGGCCGGGATCATCGACCTGTCTCCACTCCGCAAGTACGAGGTCCTCGGACCCGATGCCGAAATCCTGCTTCAGACCTGTGTGACCCGCAATATCCGGAAGCTGGCCATCGGCCAGGTTGTTTATACGGCCATGTGCTACGACACCGGCGGCATGATCGACGACGGAACGGTGTACCGCCTGGGCCAGGACAACTTCCGGTGGATCGGCGGCTCGGACGCCAGCGGCCTGTGGTTGCGCAAACAGGCGAAAGAACTCGGCCTCCACGCCTGGGTTCGGGACTCCACCGACCAGCTCCACAACGTGCAGGTCCAGGGACCTCTCAGCCGGGAGATCCTGTCCGAGGTGGTCTGGACCCGACCCGACCAACCAACGATTGAGGAACTTGGTTGGTTCCGGCTGTCGGTGGCCCGTATCGGAGACGAGCACGGTGTCCCGATCGTGGTGTCGCGTACCGGCTACACCGGCGAGCTGGGTTTCGAGGTGTTCTGTCACCCGTCAGACGCCGAGACGGTGTGGGACGCCATCTGGGCCATCGGCCAGCCAAAGGGCCTGACCCCTCTCGGGCTGGAAGCCCTGGACATGCTGCGGATCGAGGCCGGCCTGATTTTCGCCGGCTACGAGTTCTGCGATCAGACCAACCCGTTCGAGGCCGGCATCGGCTTCACCGTGCCACTCAAGACCAAGGAGGACGACTTCATCGGTCGCGATGCCCTGGTCCGCGGCAAGGAACACCCCCAGCGGACCCTGGTCGGCTTGGAGTTGTCCGGCGATGATCCGGCCGGTAACGGCGACATGGTCATGGTCGGCCGCCAGCAAGTGGGCACGATCACCAGCGGGACCCGCTCCCCCATACTCGGTAAGAACATCGCCCTGTGTCGGATGGCCGTGGAGCACGCTGAGATCGGCACCGCTGTGGAGGTAGGGAAGATGGACGGCCACCAGAAGCGCCTCCCGGCCACCGTGGTGCGGTTCCCGCACTACGACCCGGATAAGGAGAGAGTACGGGCCTGATTCTGAGGACCTCAACCGTTTAACGGTCTAGGTCCTCAGGCTGCGAAGGAGGCCCGGAAGAGGTCCCGGTCGACCTCGCTCGGCCAGGAGTTTCCGAGCAGCATTCCTGCAGCCAACTCGCCGAGGGCAGGAGCGCACTTGGCCGCGTAGCCGTTGCCGCCGATGCAGCAGAAGACCCGGTCGTCCAACGCGTCGATCATTGGGTGCCCGGTTGGCGTGTAGGCGGTGACACACGAGGTCGTCCACCGGTCGAGCCACCGTAAGCCGGGAAGGAGGCCACCGATCGTCCGGTCAAGGCGGCTAGCAAATGCTGGGTCGCCGTCGGTCCGATACCAGGCCGCCAGATCGGTCGCCGACGCTCGCACGTGGTCGTCCTGGGGTTTGCCGACCTTCAGGACAGTCCGGCCCCGGGGGTCGACGGTCGGCGGGGTGAGGTAGAAGTCCTCTTCTGGATCAGGGCTCTTGGCGATGATGCTCGGCATGCCGGCCAGACGAGACGCCTCGTCGTCGTCCAACTGGAGATACCGCTGGGTGTGGAGGGCGTACTCGACGTCCAACCCGGCCGCCGGCGTCTCGCCGAAGCCCGAGAAGGCCCCGGTGGCCAACAGCACGCGGTTGCCGACCACTGTTTCGGATTCAGTCCGGACTTCCACGGCCCCGTCGACCGAAACCACCGAGCCGACCAGGGTGTCCAGGACTGTCGCCCCGGCGCCCTCGAGCGCTGCCTTCTCGGACCGCACGTAGGCCCGCGGATCCACCCACCCGGCCGGGGGCGGCTCCCACAGGGTGTCTAGTTCCGCGGGCAGCGAGAGGTAGGGGATGGCGGCCATGGTGTCCGCAGCGCTCCGACGGATGCAGCCCAGCGAGAACCGGCGGTCGGCGGCGACCAGGGCCTCCAGGCCATCAGCGGCCTCTACCCAGAGGTGTCCGACCCCGTAAACGGCCCGGATCCCGGTACGTGCCGTGAGATCGGCGAACTGGGCGACCGCTCGGTACCCCAGCCAAGCCCGGACGGGATCGGGATCGATGGTCCGGCTGACCCGGCCGATGTCGTGATGGCTGGCGAAAACGCCGTCGTGCACCTTGGGGTCGTCCGGCTCAGCCTCACCGACCAAGGCCACAGCGCATCCGCCATCGGCTAGGTGTCGGGCGGCCGAAGCACCGAGCATGCCTGCCCCGACCACCACGACGTCGTAGGAACCGGGGGTCATGCGACCGCCCTCGGGCGGCACGCCGGACTCACCTCTCAGCGTTCTCTCGGATCTCGGCCAGCAGGTGCCACACCAGGAAGACGACGGCCGTCGTTGCCGCCAAAGCCCCCAACAGGGGGCCCAGGCTTCGAAGGCCGTCAGCTCCGTCGAACAACTGCCGCCACAGCACAGCTGCCGAAAAGCCAGCCGCAAACCACGACAGGCGCTTACGAAGACGGATCAGCACGATGGTTGCCACCGCCGTAAGGACAACTAACTGCCCCTGGCCGACCTGAACGCCCCGCAGGGTCCGTCCGTCCTCGACCACCCAGGGCAAAAACACCGAGATGACGATGACGGCGGCGGCGACCTCCGCAACTCGGAGGCGCACCGCCGCCGGCATCTAACTGCTTCTTCTACTTCTTCTACTGTTCGCCTGGAGTTAGCAGGACATCGCCCAGGTCACGTCGGGATCGCACGTGGGGCCACTGACGACGTTCACGGCGATGATGACAAACACGATGCACGCAAGGCTGAAGAGCAGCATCCCACGCTCATAACTCTTCTTATGCGTGTGGTTCTCAGGAAACTCGACCTGCTTACCGGCCATCTCACTCACCTCCCATCGGTGCACTCGGTGCACTCGGTGCACTCTTGGCGGCCAAACGAGCGGCCGCGTGGTTGAGGTTCCGATCCTCACTCCTCATGATGTGGACGAGGCTCAGCACGAACGCTGCAATCCCCAGGGCCGTGAGCACGAAGATCGCGCTCTCGTTGTCGGCCCAGGTATAGATCGCACCATTCGCTTCGAGTGCCTCAGCCCAATCGGCGTAGGGAAAGGTGTCCATATAGGTTCACACTCCTTCTCAAATTGAATTTTCGATGTCGTTCTCTGCCAACTCACGTAGGGCCTTCGACTTACGGGTCGCCCAGATGCCCGCCGCCAAGACGACGGCGTACATCAGTGCGATGGCCCCAATGAGTTCAAGCATCGATCAACCGCGGATGAGTTGATTGGCCGCTTGGGCGAGCACCGGTCCTGCCGATACTTCGCTGCCATCGGCTTCCACAATGACCTCGTCGCTAGCGCCGAAGTCCGGATAGAAATCGCCACCAAACTCGGCGACGTCGAGACCTTCGAGCTCGACCTCAGGTGGTACGCGGAGCAGGTTCCCCTGCTTCAGCAACCACGAGATGATGTAACCGGAGAGGAAGGCCAAGGGCAGCAGAGCAGCGATGCCGACTAGCTGGCCGAGGATGGTGACATCGACCTGGTTTCCGGCGCCGGAGGCGGCGGGGTAGCCGCTGGCAAAGATGCCCATGAGCAGAACACCCAAGAAACCGGTCCAACCGTGAACGGCGACCGCTCCGACGGCGTCGTCGACCCGCATCTTCTCCTGCTGCCAGGTACCGACCCACACGGCGAACGCAGCGCCCAGCATGGCCAGCAGGTAGGTCAGCGACGGCGCGTAGACGTCCGCACCGGACGACACGGCGATCACACCGGCGAGGCCTCCTGAAAGGGTCCAGAACGGATCACCCTTCGAGCAGATGTATCCGCTCATAAAGCCGCCGGCGAAGGCGACGGTGATCGTGAACGTGATGGCACCCAACGTGGTCGGGGTGTAATAGATGGTGTTCCAACCCGGGGCTTCACCCGGCAGCACTGCCAGACACGCTGCGTAGAACGCGTAGAACGCCGTGAAGATGATCATGAGGCCCATGAGGGTCATGTGGAGGTTGTGGGGCTTGAAGGCCCGCGCCCCTCCATCATCATCGAAGGCGCCAATCCGTGGTCCGAGGTTGAACAACACCCCAAGAGCGAAGAGCCCGGCGATTCCGTGCACCACACCCGAGGCGGCAAAGTCGTGGTAACCGAAGTGGATTACCAACCAACCGTGCCAGCTCCAACCCCAAGCGGCACCAAGGATCCAGACGAACGCACCGAGAAACACGGTGAGCACCAGATACGCCGATACACGGATGCGCTCAATGGTGGCGCCCGACATGATCGATCCTGTGGTCCACGAGAACAGGAGGAATGCCGCCCAGAAGACAGCCAGGACATGGTCGCCGATGTTCGGACCCATGAACTCGCCCCATGGGTTGGCCAGCGTGCACTCTCCGCCGTGGAGAGCATCGCCGACATTCGGGATGAACCCTCCTGGCATGCACCAGTAGGCCCACCAACCGGCGTAGTAGAACGCCGGGGTGACGACCGCGATGGTCATGATGTTCTTGATCGCCGTCGACATGACGTTCTTACGTCGGCTGACTCCGGCTTCGTAACACATGAAGCCCACATGGAGGAACCACATGAAGACCACGGTGACGAAGTAGTAATTCTCAATGAAAAGATCATCGCCCATCATCGTGCCAACACCTCCTCACCGGGACTCGTTACGGGCATGGACATGGTGGTGTCTCCCCCTATTGCTTGTTGAAAACGCGGCCAACCAATGACTCGGATACCAGTCTCGGCACCTTTCGACATCGGGTTCGCCGACATGACGAGTGTCACAGTAACAGCAGTGGACCATCCTTGGTAGGAAAATGATCTTCCTACAGGGAAACCTTGTTCCAATGGTGGCCTCACCGGATCAGAGTGGAGACGCTCCCCGGAACACACCGCTCATCGCTGGCCCCGCAATGGCGGGATCAGGGGTCGCTGTGAATCTTTAAAACCTCGCCGGTGTCGGCATGGATCTCGACCGCCGTCCGACGCTCGAACCCGCCCTCGCCATCTTTAGCCACGATCCAGAACGTGACCGCCCACACGGGCTTCGGTGGGTACCCCTGCCGGCCTAGTTCGGCGTTGAAGTGCTCGGGCTCGAAGTCAATCTGTGCCCGGGCGATACGGACCGCCTCGTCACCAGTGATATCGGTACGGCCCAGACATCCACCGAGGTAGCCAACGACTACGACGATGGCTAGGCCTGTGAACATCTTTGCCGGTATGGACCACTGGCGAATCGACCTCATCAGGATCTCCGTTCCCGGTTGGCCACCCAAGCTCTAAGCGCCAGGTAGCCCAAGACGTGGGTCATGCCGACCACTGAGGCCCACCAAAGGGTCATTCGGCGGTCAAATTTTTGTTGACGGGCCTCCCAGACAGTGAGTCCAAGTGCGGCGATCAGCAGGACAAATAGAACCGCGCTGTTATGGGCTCCGAGGAGCCAGAGGATTCCCACAGGTCGTTCTATTCCGGGGCCGGGAAGACCTTGACCGACATGAAACGGACCGGAAGGTCGACCAGGGCGACCGGGCCGTGGGCCACCTCGCCGTGGATCTGGATGGTGTCTCCGGCCCCTAGGCGATACACCTTGGGTCCGTACCCGTAGTCCATCGATCCCTCCAAGATGTGGAGAAACTCCACGCCCTCGTGCTGGAACAACGGGAATACGTCGTCGCCGGCCTCCAGCGTCACCATCATCGGCTCGATGATCCGGGTCTTGCCCCGAAGCGACCCCAAGTCCTCATAGATGTGACCCGGGCGACTGCCCTCATGGAGGATCTCCATTCGCTCGTCGGCCCGCACGATGACCACGTCATGCTCCTCGTCGAGGCCACGAAAGAAGGCCGTGATGGGAACCTGCGCAGCGTGGGCCAGCCGGGTGAGCGTGGAGAGGCTGGGTGACGTCTGGCCGTGTTCGATCTTGGACACCATGCCAAGCGAGATCTCAGAAACCTCGGCGAACTGGGCCATGGTGAGGCCAAGCGCCCGTCGGGCGTCGCGGACCCGCTCACCTACCACCCGACAGACATCATCGGAGGAGAAGACGTGTCCGGCTCCTGCTTCGGTGATGGCCATCGTTCGTCGCCCTTCGCCGGACTGTCGCCCAGGACCCTGTTCGTTCCGGCCACCAGCCAGAAACCGTGACCCAGATGGTACTTAGGAACCACCACGGTAGCGGTTACGCCCCTGAGGGTGAAAGTCGGAACCGCGAGCCCAACCGTCGCTCTTAGGCTCCGGGCCGTGCCGGACGTGGTGGTGGTCGGAGCAGGGGTTATGGGAGCCTCCATCGCTCTCGAGTTGCAGAGGTCCGGACGGACGGTGGTGGTGGTCGACAAGGGAGACGCCGTCGGCAGCGGTTCCACCAGTTCTAGCTCGGCGGTGGTGCGGTTCAACTTCTCGACCCTGGCCGCCGTCACCGCTGCGTGGGAATCGGCTCACCGGTGGGGGGCATGGGCCGACCACCTCGGCTTGGCCAACGATGCCGACGCTGGCGGGGAGTTAGGCCCGCTGGCCAAGTTCGTCCGGTGTCCGATGCTGTTCCTGGAACCCCCGGGTTTCCCCCGGGCCGACGCCACGATCCTGCTTTCCACGGTCGGCGTGCCGTACGAGGTACTCGACGAGGGCGAGCTCCGCCGCCAGTTCCCGGCGCTGGACACCGGCCGCTACCACCCACCCCGCCGACCGGACGACCCCCGGTTCGGCCTCGGACCGTTCGGCAGGCTCGACGCCGTGCTCGTCCCCGACGGCGGGTTCATCGACGACCCCCGGTTGGCAGCCACCAACCTGATGGACGCCGCCCGCCGCCACGGGACGGAGGTCCGGTTGGGGACTGAAGTGGTAGCCGTCGAGACCGGCTCCGGGAGGACATCTGGAGTCCGCCTGGCCGACGGCACCACGCTGGACGCCTCGGTAGTGGTTAACGCCGCCGGTCCGTGGAGTGCCCGCCTGAACGTCCTAGCGGGCGTAGTCGATGATGGCGCGGTGCCCACCCGGCCCCTACGTCAGGAGGTTCACGTGGTCCCGGCCCCGGCGGGCTTCGGCCTGGACGATGGGGGTGCCATGGTCGCCGACTTGGACCTCGGCTATTACACCCGCCCGGCGCCCGGCGGCACCCTCCTGGTAGGCGGGGTCGAACCGGACTGCGACCCGCTGGAGTGGGTGGAAGATCCCGACGACGTGGCGCCCACCCCGACTGTGCCCTGTTTCGAGGCCCAGGTGTGGCGCCTGGCCCGCCGCCTTCCTGATCTCGCCGTCCCCCGCCGTCCCATCGGTCTAGCCGGCGTCTACGACGTCACCCCGGACTGGATGCCGGTCTACGACCGCACATCGCTGGACGGGTTCTACGTGGCCATCGGCACGTCGGGCAACCAATTCAAGAACGCACCGCTGGTCGGCCAGATCCTCTGTGACCTAGTCGACGCCTGCGAGGCAGGCCACGACCACGATGCCGACCCGGTGACAACCAACTGTCACCGAATTGGCCGCCCGCTGGACCTCGGTGCCTTCTCCCGGTTGCGGTCCATGACGACCACCACCGGAACAGTGATGGGATGACCAGCCAAGGCCCGTTGGCGGCCTGCGTTCTGGTGGTCCGAGTTACGCCGAAATCCCGTAGTGCCGATGTACGGATCGCCGACGGCGTGGTCCGGGTCCGGGTCACCGCTGCCCCCGAGGAAGGGCGGGCCACCGAAGCGGCCCGCAGGGCCCTGGCCTCAGCGCTAGGGCTACACCGGACGGCGGTTGAGTTGGAGGCCGGAGCTACATCGCGGATCAAGCGGTTCCGGGTGGACGGGCTGGACGAAGCGACCGCCCGACAACGGCTAGCCGGACCGCCCGAACCGTAGTGGTCTCGTCACAGGCCCTACGGTGGCCGCATGGCCCAGGCCGAGCGGCGGGCCGGAAGAGGAGCAAAACCATGGGCGCCGACGGCACCTGGAACATGACCATGAAGACCCCGATGGGCGAGCAGGCGGGAACTCTCACGCTGTCCACCGACGGCGGCACCCTCACCGGCACCATGGGTGGCCCGCAGGGAACGATGGAACTGGAGAATGGCACGGTCGACGGTGACAACCTGGCGTGGACCGTCAACATGACCTCGCCGATGCCCATCACCATCGAGGCCACGGCCACCGTCGACGGCGATGCCATCAGTGGTGAGGCCAAACTGGGCGCGTTCGGCACGGCGCCGTTCTCCGGCACTCGAACCTGACCGGAATCAGCCCCTCCGGGGCCACCGGCGAGAGTCAGGTTAGGACGGGTTCCAGATCCCCTCGGCTACAAGGTCGGCCTGGACCTCAATGATTCCCTCGCGGAGTACGTCGACCATCCAATCGATCTGATCGGTGGTGAGAACCAGCGGCGGGGACAGCACGTTGAGGTGGGCGATGGGCCGGACGATCAGGCCCCGCTTCTCGCAGGCGTTGGCCACCCGGTCACCAACGTGCACCGACGGATCGAAGAGTGCTCTGGTCTCCTTGTCGGCCACGTTCTCCACGCACTGCATGAAGTGGCTGCCGCGTACGTCGCCCACGATCCCCAGATCGGAGAGGGTGGCCAGGCGTTCGGAGAAGTAGGGACCGACCCGACGAACGTGCCCGCAGAGGTCCTCTCGTTCCATGATCTCGATGTTCTTGAGGGCCGCCGCACAGCAGACCGGATGGCCCGAGTACGTGAAGCCGTGGGCGAACACCGAACCCTCGGCCTGGGGAACGCTGATCACGTCGTAGATCTCGTCGGAGATCAACGTGGCCGATAGCGGCGCGTAGGCCGACGTGAGGCCCTTGGCCGAGTTGATGACGTCGGGCACGATTCCGAACACGTCTTCCGAAGCAAAAAAATGTCCGAGCCGACCGAAGGCGGTCACTACCTCGTCGGCCACGAAGAGGATCCGGTACTCGGTACAGAGGTCGCGCATGCCCTGCAGGTAGCCGGGAGGTGGGACCAGCACGCCGCCGGCCCCCATGATCGGCTCGGCAAAGAAGGCGGCCACGTTGTCGGCCCCCAACGACTCGATCTTGTCGCGGAACTCGTCGAGGAGCAGGTTGGTGTACTCCTCCGGTGTGGTTCCTTCGGGGCGCCGATAGAGGTCCGGGCCGGACACCCTCTGGATGAGCGGCTCGCCGATGACGTCGAAGCCGATGTGGTCGTATTCGATCCCGGTCATCGACATGGCCAGGTAGGTGGAGCCGTGGTACCCGTTCTCCCGGGTGATGATGATCTTCTTGTTGGGCATGCCCAACTGGTTGAAGTAGAAGTGAATGACCCGCACGGTGGTGTCGTTAGCCATCGACCCGCCCGATCCGTAGATCACGTGGTTGAGCGGCCCGGGGGCCAGGCTGGCCAGTTTGGCGGAGAGTTCGGCAGCGGGAACAGAGGTGTGGTGGCCAAACGACGAGTAGTAGGTCATCCTCGTGGCCTGTTCGGCCATGGCCTGGCCGATCTCGGCCCGCCCGTAACCGGCGTTCACGCACCACAGGCCACCGATTCCGTCCAGGTAGCGGCGCCCGTCACTGTCGAAGATGTAGGCGCCCTCCGACTCGGCCACCACGAGGGACCCTTGCTCGTGGAAGGTTTCGAAGTCGGTCCACGGGTGGACGAAGTGATCGATGTCCTTTTGTCGAATGTCCTGCGTGTCGTACTGGTCGAACTGGCTCGAGACCTCAGCCTCAACCCGGATTTCGTGCTCGATGGACAACGTCATCCTCCCTGGTCCTCTGGCCGCGATCGTGGCACGGATCAGCGGCCCCACCGCAACGGGCCGGACGGGCCCACCGGTAGCTCTTCGGACGCGGTTTCAGAACCGAGTCAGATCAAGCTCCGTGATGGCGGTCCCCCTGTTCGAGCCACCGTCGCTCCTCGGTAGTGAGCTCCATCGTTGCAGCCTCAATGTTTGCCGTGGCCTCTGGTCCGCTTCGCGCCGCGCACACCGCGTGGGCGCGCATCGGCGAGTTCGCCACGTAGGCGATAGCCACTTGTTCCAGACTGCAACCCCGTAAAGCAGCCAGTTCTTGGGAGTTATCGCGGCGGCGTCGGTTGTTCAACGAGTCGTAGCACCGGGTCGTTTCTGGGTCGGTCTTCGACCCTGGCTGGTGGGAGGTGGTTAGAAAGCCGCCAGCGAGCGGCGACCAGGCCATGACGGTGATTCCTGTTTCAATTAGTGACGCCCGTTCGGCGGCCCGTTCAAAGCCGGTCAGGGTGGTGACTCCTGGCCATGGCTCGGCGAGTTGATCAACTAGTGAGAACTGAGAGCTGGTGGCGATCGGTGGCGAGACATTGGCAGCATCGAGAGCTTGGCGGAGTCGTGCAGTCGACCAGTTAGATACCCCCCAAGCGTCGATCGTGCCGGACGCCACCTGATCCTGTGCGGCATCAACCAACTCGGTGATCGGGACTGAAGGGTCATCCCGATGGAACAGCCATAGGTCGAGCCGTTCGATTCCCATGCGGTCCAGAGTGACCGCCACGTCGGTTGCCACCGCTTCGGGCCGAACTCGGGACGCGGTCCAGTCTGGTGGCCCGGGATGGCAACCCTTCCCGATAAGGGTGACAGCCTCGCGAAGGCCCCGGTCGGCCACCCAAGCGCCGAGGCGTCCGTCGCAGGTACCTCCCTCGTCGGCGTAGACCAGTCCCGAGTCAAAGGCATCGACCCCGGATTGATAAACCTCGTCAAGGAGTCGTCGAGGTTCAGGAACCAGGGTTGCCCCGAACAAAGGCGTCGCTCCCTGGATCACCTTCGATAGCGGCCTAGACAACCCCATCGTCAGAGGGGTTCCCTGTCGCACGGGTAGGCGACTCCTATGCGGGAACGGATCTCGTCCATTAACCCAGCCATAGTCACTGACCAGACCCAAGGGACCACTGGACTCTCCGCTGCGCCTACCTCCAAGCATCGGGCCACTTCAATGATTTGGTATTCGAACCCGTTGACCTGATGTGGCTCGTGCGCCTCGTCAACTTTCTCACCGCTCAGCGAGATGAGAGCCATTCGTTCGGCACGCCAAAAGTTCGGAATTTCAATGATCCCCTTGGTGCCGATGATTTGGCCGTTGGGTGCAAGGTGGGTGTTGATCGCCGAACTGAGCCTGGCCGACCCACCGGCGGAGTAGTTAGCAACCACGGATAGGCGGGCGTCCACACCGTCTGGCGACAACTCAGCTTCGGCGTCAAAGGAGACCGGTTGGGTGCCGAACGTCAATTCGGCAAGGGTCAGCGGGTAGATCCCGATGTCGAGCAAGCTGCCCCCGGCCAACTCCGGCGCCCAGAGCCGATGAGTCGGGTCGTAGGGGGCATCAAATCCGAGGCTCGCTTCGACCGCTCGGATCTCGCCGACGCGACCCACGTCAATCCATCTCCGGAGCACCCCGAAGACCGGGAGGTGACGAGTCCACATGGCCTCCATGAGGAAGGCCCCCGATGACCGAGCAACATCGACCATCTGTTGGGCCTGCGGCGCGTTTACGGCCATCGGCTTCTCGCACAGCACGGGCAGTCCTACGCCTAGGAGAACTACGGCGACCTCACTGTGGCTGCTATGCGGAGTAGCAACGTAGACGGCGTCCACCTCGCCAACCAGGTCTGTTGGATGACTACTCGACCAGTCAATTTCGTGGCTCGTAGCGAAAGCGGCAGCCCTTGATGCCTCGCGGCCGATGACCGCCACAACCTCGTGGCCGACACCTCGCGCCGCGTCTAGGAATGTGGAAACAATTCTTCCGTGTCCGACAATGCCCCATCGCATCAACCAAGCATCGCACCCGCGTGAAAATCTGACCGGTTCGCCTCTGCTCGCTTGGGCCTATAACCCCAAGGCAGCCGGTCTCGAAGGGCCAGATGAACCCCACAGGTAGCCTTGATAGTGGGACGATCGTTGTGGCCAGTAACGCGCCACATAACGCGCCTCCCTCGCCCTCGTAGCTCAGTCGGATAGAGCGACCGCCTCCTAAGCGGTAGG
>ENA-UPTF01000136-UPTF01000136.1-marine-metagenome-genome-assembly--contig:-NODE-136-length-50411-cov-3.160865_pt1 | contig 50411 bp, 50 predicted proteins | sample MGYA00238166_ERZ767019 | MGnify/ENA primary metagenome ERZ767019 (study PRJEB28930, sample SAMN06266391) | marine metagenome | isolation source: Sea water from 250 m depth | place: Atlantic Ocean | study... | reverse complement strand
CGCATCAACAGTGAGTCCCGGGCTTCGATTGCGATTACGCCGTTGAGGCAAACTCTGTACATTTCGGTCAGGGCGCGGTGTGGTGATGTGCAGTGGTGTAGGCCGTCCACGACTATGACCCATTGAAACGATTTGTTTGGGTAGCTGAGATTTTGGGCATCCTCATGAGCCCACTGATATGGCTCCAAATGCGAAGAAACTTCAACCGAATCAAGGTTCGTAATGGTGACGTTATCGAAGCCACACTTCCCCAATAGGTCTCGTTCCGCTCTGCCACCAGCAACAACCAGTAGGTCATCGGAGAGTTTGAGTTGTCCTTGTTGGAGCAACTCTGCAAAGACCTCGTGAACAAAGCGGCTACGCACTCCAAAGACGCTACACCCAGCAGTTTGTCCCACCTAGGGGTACACATATAAAGCGGCCTCAAGGGTTACTCTCAGCAGTTGGAAACCCATTCGTATTGAGAGATCTTTTGCATTCCTATCCAGTCCGCCTTATCACCCCTGTATGCATTCTGGCGTTAGCGATCACCGCGTGCAGTGGCGCTGGGACCAGTCTCCTATCACGCTCGCCGACTTCCTCTACGACGACAGCACTAGCTGTGCCTACCACCACAACCGTTCCGCCTCCTACGACAACCACATCCCCACCCGTAGCGACGACAACTGAGGCCCCTCCGGTTCCAGTTGCCCAGTTCACCGGCGAAGAGCTATCGGATCCTATTTCACGCCCGGCGTTCTTGGTGAAAATCGATAATCATCAACAAGCGCGACCGCAATGGGGCATCAACCAAGCAGATGTGGTTTTCGAAGAACTAGTTGAGGCAAATATCACTCGGTTCGCAGCCATATTCCATAGTCGCAATGTGACCGATATCGGACCAGTCCGCTCAGCAAGAACCGGTGATTTCGAACTCCTTTCAAATCTCAATACACCACTATTTGGTAACTCAGGTGGAAACCCCACAGTCATGCGACTCCTTAACGAGGTTGACATGGTGCTGGTAGGAGACACCAACGTGGGGCGAGCGGCATATAGACGCAGCGATGAACGTAAAGCGCCTTTCAACCTATTGACCGGCACCGGTGAGATTTATGCAGCAGCCGATGGGCGCGGTGGAACGCCACCACAAATGTTCTCCTACCGAGACGCCGACGAAAGCTTGCCATCATCGGCTCAACCGACAGATGTCATAGAGATTGACTATGGCGGCTATCAGATTGGATATCGCTGGGATGATGTTTTTCAAGGGTGGGTTCGAACGCAGCAAGGCACTGAACACGTGGACTACAACGGGGTACAAGTCGCCCCTGAAAACGTCATCATCCAATTCGTGCAATACGGCCAAAGCGTCGCCTACGCCGGGTCACCCGAGGTCAAGGTCCTGGGGCGCGGCGAAGCATGGGTTCTTACCGACGGTCATCGCATCGAAGCCACCTGGAACCGGCCGACTTCCGGCGATATAACTGAGTTTCGGGATGTGGACGGCGCGACGATCAAGTTAACGCCTGGCCGTACCTGGATCGCGTTACCGCGTTCTGGTACCGCATCTATCCCTGAGCCTGATCAGGAATAGATGTCGATCAATTCTGCATATCGTCTTTCGGATAGATCTCGCGCCAATCAAGTTGGTCGTCTTTTGGTAGGTGGCTGTTGATAGCACCCAACAGCGAGGCCAACTGCTCACACTTTTCTGTCCCTAGTTGCGTCCAGTGTTGCGCATTCATCTGATCGGTTAGTTTCTCGATACGGGTTCGCCCCTCGTAGCAACTTGAGGTCGCGTGACCTTGTTCGTCGAGCCAACCCTTATCTCGTAACTTTATGGTTGCCTCTAAAACAATGTCGTCTGACCATCCAGCTTCATGCTGTATCCACTCGGCGGGTGCTTCGTCGACTGCAACTTGAGTTATGACCGACTGGGGGCCATCTAATTCTTCAATGGCGAGTGCTATGAGATGACAGCCGCTTCGGTGTTCTCGCAAGACGGTGCATCCATGCCACAGCACCAAATGTGGTTCGTCGGGCCAAGGCAGAGCATTCCATCCTGTGAACAGTGTTCTTCCTGTCCCATCGATGTTCTCAACCGCGGCCTTGACTGTTTCTGCAGCTTGCATGACTTGTTCTGATGAGACAAGTGACCCAAGCTCACGTTTGAGTGCTTGATCCATTCCGATGTATCGAGCTTCGAGGATGGCTTGTGGAGTCGCGTAACTCCATGCGTCCGGGATTGCTCTTTGGATTCGTTTGGGCGCGTAGTAAAAAAATAGTGATTCAACGACTTCAGGATTCACTGGCCCGAGCGGAGCTACGCGGGTCGCAAAGTAGTTCATCCAAAAGCCCTTTAAACCAACTCGAGTTCCTTCTTCTCGAACTTCGGGTGCCCAGTAGCACAACTGGTGGTAGCGCTCAGTTACTTCCCACATCTGGCGCGCAACCGAACTCATCCCTGGCGACCTAAGACATCTGAAGCGAGTTCTTCTAGCTCGTCGCTCCAATCGGGAGGAGGCTGAGCTGGGCGGAGCAGGAACTTGGAGTACCCGGCGGCGATCCATTCATCGATTGTTTCCTGGAGCGCTGCTGGGGAAGTTGGCACCAGTCGTTCCGGATCGATTTCCGGTCTCCGTTGGATTAAGGCATCGCGGGCCTCAGAAGAGAGCGGCCCACGGTTGTAGGTCAAATTAACTCCGAAATGTTCCGGGTCTACCGTTCGGTTGAATTCACGAGCTGATGCCTCAACCTGCAATTTTTTTTCCGCCCCCTCTTCAGGAGTCGATAGTCCTGGAATGTACCCATCCCCTATACGACCAACGCGACGCAGCGCACTAGGTAGCGTCCCACCGAACCATAGTTCCAATGGTTTTTGTATCGGTAAGGGCGTAATTGAGGCCTTCGACAATTCGTAGAAGTCACCAGAATGGTCAACGGTTTCGCCATCCCACAGTCGCCTCAATAGGGGAACCATTTCATCCATCATCTTTCCCCTCTCCGATCGGACCACCCCTTGCGCTACTACTTCTCCAACATCGGGTAAACCTATGACAGCTATGAGGAGAAGCCGGCCGTTCGAAAGTCTGTCCAACTGGGCAAGCTCACGAGCTAGGCGAACTGGTGCTCTGCCCGGCAAAATGAGATGACTTCCAATCTTGAGCTTCTCAGTACACGCAGCCGCATGCGTTAGAGCAACCAGCGGGTCAAACGAACCAGTCAGCATCGTCTCAGGAAGCCATATGGAATCGAAGTTAAGTCGTTCAAGGTCCGAACAGAGTCGAGAAAAGTCTTCGATAGGAAGATCACTCGACCCTCGACAAGTGAACCCAAACCGAATTTTCATTTCGTCTTCACCAGTGTTGCCCCCGCTGCTTTGAACATTGTCATAAGATCCTGTCGAATCGCTGCCTCTGCTGAAATTATCTCCGTTGAAAGATATTCAGAGGTAACGAACAGAAATGACATTTCAGTAGCTTGCCACCTTCATTTGGTCTTGGTTTAGATCCTACGAAGCTGGGTTTCCGTCTACGTCAAATTGAAACTTCGGCACGTCCGACCAAAGTCGTTCGATGTCGTAGAAAGAACGAGTTTCTTCGTGGAAGACATGTACGACAAAAAGACCGAAGTCAAGCAATATCCATGTCGCATCTTCCAGTCCCTCGATTCGTAACGGCCCCTCACCTCCTGCCTCCTTGACAGCTGTTTCCACTTGTTCTGCAACCCGGCGTACCTGTCGGGTGTTGGAAGAACTTGCCACCAGGAACCAATCAGTAATACCCAAAACATCACCGACCTCTAGCGCGACGACGTCTGTCGATTGCAAGTCAGCTGCTCCCTGCGCGGCCGCCAGCAACAACGGAGGCAAATCATCTGAACTCGCACGGCTGTTCATCTCCGAGAATCCTCGCACCTTCCTTCGCTCAGAGCGAGGACTGTTAAGCACGGCCTACTTGTCGCGCGATTCCCACTCCAATTGGTGATCATCGATATAGCTACGGACCGATGCTGAAAGACTGTCATAGATTGACACTCCTTCACCCATCTGATCCCTAAGTTTGGAACTCGAAATTTCTTTAGGCTCGACGGCCACTCGTTCCATCAGCCAACCATCCGGCGTCGACGAGACATAACCAGGACGATCCACGACCGCGACACGCACAAGTTGTCGAAGCTGATCCGAGCGCTCCCACGTTTCAAGTCCATGGGCTACATCCGCTCCCACAATCAGAGTTATCTCATGTCCTTGCCGACGCATATCGTTGACGGTGTCGATCATGTAACTCTCGCCCCCGCGAAGAATTTCGGCGTCGCTGGCTTCAATCCCGTCTGTGTCTTCGACCAATAATTCTGTCATGGCGAGTCGATGCCGGGCGTCTGTTATGGGCCGTTGACCTGACTTTTGCCAAGGGTCGTTCGCCACGACAAGCAGGACTACATCGAGACCCAGTGCTTCCTTCGCGGCAACCGCTGCAGCTAAATGCCCCGCGTGTGGAGGATCAAATGTGCCACCGAATAAACCAATTCGCCGACCCATGCCTTCAGTTTAGGTGGATCTCGATTAGCATTTCTGCTTCCTGTCTACTATTGTTGTTTGGTCTGTGATTCAGCCGGGCCCCTGACCGACGTCCGGTTGTTGTATCCACGTCACAGAACCAACCTGCAATTAGTTCCAAGGCACGTGCTAGCACGACGCTGCCCGGACGAGAAATTTGAGAAAGAACGCACAAAACACAACCTGAACAGGCGCCCGCACCTCAGAAACGGGTACCGAAACGACAAGCACCTCTTGTGCAGACACGTAACAACTCCGAGTCCCCCCTCGGCGTAGAAAGATCCGGTCCCCCACCGGTGGAGATAAAGAATAATGAGTGATTCAGTAGGCCAGTATCTAAACGAAATCGGAGCGGTGGCATTATTGACCGCCGACGACGAAAAGATGTTGTCGAAAGCGATAGAAAAAGGGCGCGACGCTCAAGTCGTTCTCGATGGTGAAGAAAAGGTCACGGCAGCCGAACGTCGGTCCTTGCGAACAGCCGTCCGAGAAGCCGAAGCTGCTCGAGACCGTTTCATCAGAGCGAACCTACGCCTCGTGGTGTCGATCGCTCGTCGTTACCCACTACCGCCCGCCATGGAGCTTCTTGACCTAATCCAAGAAGGCAACCTCGGACTTGAGCACGCCGTCGAGAAGTTCGATTGGCGCAGAGGCTTCAAGTTTTCAACCTACGCAACGTTCTGGATTCGTCAATCAATAGGTCGAGCTCTCGATCAGAAGGCAAGTCTTATCCGCCTTCCTAGTGATCGTTCAGCCAGCCTTCGTGCCGCTCTACGACACAGTGGTGGCGACAGCGATGGCCTCGACGACGAGAACGCGTGGCTGCAAAGGATTAGCACTCCCACTTCGCTTGACAAAAATATCGGAGACGAGGGCGACAGCACTTTGGTTGACCTGATCGGAGATGATGCGCCAAGTCCGGAAGATCACGCTTTGGAGAACGACCGGAAAGAAATGATTCGAGGCCTCCTCGATCGTCTTGATCCCCGAGCCCAGCTCGCTGTAGCTCGACGTTTCGGTCTAATCGACGGCGAAAGTCACAGCTATCGCGAGGTCGGTGAAGAGCTTGGAGTTACAGCTGAAGCGGCTCGACGACTCGTCAAAAGAGCCGTAGACGAGTTGCGCGAAGACGCTCTTGTCATCGTGGCATAGCGCCTTATCTCCGGATTGACAGAAATCTTCTTGGCATATCGGTCACAGAACCTGCACACTTAATATTGTGAACACCACCTGGCATCCAAACTCTTGGACTGACTGTCCCGCTGGCCAACAACCTGAGTGGCCTGAACTAGGCGCGTTGGACGAAGCGCTTCATGAACTCGGCACCCGGCCACCATTGGTGTTCGCAGGGGAAGCCCGTCGTCTCACCGATCAGCTTGCCAGAGTGGCGAACGGACAGGCAGTTGTACTCCAAGCAGGAGACTGCGCTGAGTCTTTCGACCTGAGTAGTGCTGACGCGATCCGCGACAAACTGAAGGTCATTCTCCAAATGGCTGTAGTTCTCCAATACTCGGCCGGGCTACCCGTAGTCAAAGTTGGGCGCATAGCTGGTCAGTTCGCAAAACCACGTTCTTCGGGAACAGAGACACGAGATGGCGCAACACTGCCAAGTTTCCGCGGTCACATTGTGAACGACATAACGTTCGACACTGATTCACGCACACCAGACCCGAAACGCCTAGTGGAGGCCTACAACACGTCAGCGGCGACCCTGAACCTCCTGCGGGCCTTCACCCGAGGCGGCTACGCGGACCTGCGACAAGTACACAACTGGAACCAAGAATTCGTGGCCTCAAGCCCTGTGGGTGAACGGTACGAGCGTCTCGCTGAAGGCATAGAGAAAGCTTTACACTTCATGACTGCATGTGGTTTCGATACTGATGACGCTGCTATGCGTCAAGTCGAGCTCTACACAAGCCATGAGGCCCTATTACTGGGCTACGAGCAAGCTTTGACCCGTCAGGACAGCATCACTGGCGCCTGGTATGACTGTTCTGCCCACATGCTGTGGATCGGCGAACGGACTCGGGAACTTGATGGAGCTCACGTCGAATTTCTTAGAGGTGTGCACAATCCGATCGGATGCAAAATCGGGCCAAGTACCTCACCTGACGACGTTCTCGCCTTATGTGAAGCTCTCAATCCCGAACAAATCTCGGGACGCTTAACTCTTATTAGTCGCATGGGTGCAGAAAAGGTTGGAGATGTCTTACCGGCAATCCTGCGCAAGGTGACAGACGCGGGTCACCCCATTGTTTGGGAATGTGACCCGATGCATGGAAATACTTACGAAACCGACAGTGGCGTGAAAACCAGAGATTTCGACGTAATCATGGACGAGGTCCGCCAATATTTCGACGTGCATAAGGCTGAAGGAACCTGGCCCGGTGGGGTTCACTGTGAACTAACCGGCGATGCTGTAACCGAATGTGTGGGTGGCGGCGATGCGTTGGCCGCGGAGCACTTGAGTGACCGTTACGAGACGATGTGTGATCCTCGACTCAACGGCCGACAGTCTCTAGATCTGGCCTTCCATGTAGCGGAACTTCTGTCCGAGTTTCGCTAAGGAACAGCCTTCAGGGTCTCGTTAGGCGAGGTGATCGACGAAACCTTCGAGTTGTCGTAGGTTCCGACATTCAAAGACTCCGTCAGCATGTGTCGCATATTCGGTAATCACCGAATCACCCGTGTCCCAATATGACTTAGGTTCCGGGTTGAGCCAAAAGACAGATCTCGCCTTTTTCGCGGTTTCTTTGACCACCCATGCATTAGTCGCGTGATAGTTATTTCTGGCATCACCTAGGAACATCACGGTCGATTTCGAATTGATCTCCGAACCGTAGTTTTCCCAAAAGACCCCAAACGCATGCCCGTAGTCAGAGTGACCGTCAACCCACACAACATCTGCTTCGGTGTTGACCCTATGGACTGCGTTTGTAATGTCCTCTTCGTCTTGGAACATGTGCGTTACTTCGTCAAGCCCATCAATGAAAACGAATGAGCGGACTTTGCTGAACTGATTTTGTAGCGCATAGACGAGATGCAGCGTAAATCTGGCGAATGCAGCGACCGAACCTGAGATATCGGCCACAACTACAAGTTCTGGTTTGTTGGGCCGCGGGTTTTTGAATCGCGGTTCAGCTGGCACTCCCCCGTAGCTCAACGATTGACGAACAGTTGCTCGAAAATCTAAAGGACCTCTCCGCTTGTGCTTTCGTTTACGAGCGAGGCGTGCTGCGAGTTTTCTCGTTAAGGGTTGTATGGCTTTACGGATGTTTGCCATTTCTTCACGCGATGCATGCATGAAGTCGACATCTTCTGGCAGCGGTTTACGAAGAGTTTTTGCCATAGCCTCGACGCCTCGATCAGCGACAAGCCTGCGTCGAATCTCCGCTTCGATTTCCCTTTTCAGATCTTCAATCCTGTTTTCAAATTCTTCACGCTCAAGTCGCTCCTGAAGTGACGTCATGTCCCCTTCGGAGCGTTCTTGGGCCTGTTCCATCAAACGGTCCAGCATTCCATCTAGATCAAGATTACGAAGAGTGCGGTAGAGGTAATAGGTGCCTCCCACGGGACGACCAGGTTCCATTCCGGCGAACTGTGTGACCGCAGCCCGAGCCATCGCTGCCATCATGGCTTCGTCTGCGTTCATCAACGCGCGAAACAGCATCTCTGCTATTTCTTCTGGGCTCATATCTTCGGCGGAACCTTGACCACCCATGCCCCGCATCTGTTGAGACATCCATTCCTCGAGGGAGTCTTCGTCGATCTCTCCATCTTCATCTAGGACGTTGTACTCGGGTCCTCGAAGAGAGAAATACACTTCGAAAACTGTTTCGAATGCCTTCCAATGCTGTTCGTTCTTCACCAACGTTGCGGCCAGCGCGTACTTAAACGCGTCTCTGTCTTCTATAGGAATGTGCTTGACGGCCTCCATTGCGTCGAGATTTTCGGTCAACGAAACAGGGAGACCAGCGTTTCTTAGTTCGACGACGAAACCGCTCATTAGATCTAGCATCGACTTACCCTTCGACTGTCAATTCCTTGGCCGTCTTTTCAATATCCGACTGGTACTTGAGGAGAACGTGCAGCGACTCTTTGGCTTGTTCGACGTCGATACTTTCGACTCCTAGCAGGACCAAAGTCCGCGCCCAATCAAGGGTTTCAGAAACCGACGGGCTTTTCTTCAACTCGATCTGCCTAATTGACCTGACGATACGTGCAACCTGTTCAGCCAAATTGTCACTTATTCCATCCACCTTGGTGAGGACGATTTCTTTTTCTCGTTCCAGTTGCGGGTAGTCGATGTGAAGAAACAGGCAACGACGTTTCAACGCCTCAGAAAGTTCTCTGGTGTTGTTAGAGGTGAGAAACACAATGGGAATTTGTTTTGCTTCTATCGTTCCCATTTCAGGAATAGAGACTTGGTAGTCAGACAAAATCTCAAGCAAAAGCGCTTCGGTTTCAACTTCGACTCGATCGACCTCATCGATTAGCAAAACGACTTTCTCTTCAGCGCTGATGGCCTCTAGGAGGGGCCGCGTCAACAAGAATTCGTCATTGAAAATGTCGTCTTGTAAGTCAGTCCAGTCTTCGTTGCTCGCGTCTGAACCTCGATCGGCCTGGATTCGAAGGAGTTGCTTTTTGTAGTTCCATTCGTAGAGAGCTTTGGCTTCGTCTAGACCTTCGTAACATTGCAGCCTGATCAGTCGTGCGTCAGTCATGGCGGCAACTGATTTTGCTAGTTCAGTCTTACCCGTTCCTGCAGGTCCTTCGACAAGCACAGGCTTGCCTAGCTTTTCAGCGAGAAAGACAACACTTGCAATGCCGTCATCAGCTAGATACTCAACGTCTTTTAGTCCGTCACGCACAGACGCGAGGTCGCCGAACATTGTGTCGCCCATTTAGTGTCTCCTTGTCAGGTGCTAGGCCTTGGATCATCCACGAGTTTGACCCTGCCCATTCACGATGTATTTAGTTGTTGTTAGTTGTTCAAGGCCCATGGGGCCCCGAGCATGAAGCTTTTGCGTACTGATACCTATTTCGGCTCCGAAACCAAATTCTTCGCCATCTACGAACCTAGTTGATGTATTGACCAGAACGGCGGCTGCATCAACTCTGTTAACGAACTCTTTTGCGGCGCCTTGATCGTCGGTAATGATCGCCTCGCTATGCCCGGTGCTGTGAGCATTGACATGTTGAATCGCTTGATCAAGGTCATCTACTACTCGAACACTCATTTTTAGGTCTAGGTATTCGGTAGACCAGTCGGCTTCGGAGGCCGGGCCTATCGATGGGACCAGTCCTTGTGCTCGGTCATCACCCACCAGTTCAACTCCGTTCAGTGCTCGAGTTATCTCGGGAAGGAAGTGATCGGCTACATCTGAGTGGATCACGAGTGACTCAGCGGCGTTACACACCGATGGTCGTTGCATTTTTGCGTTCACTACGACGTTGGTTGCTAACCCAAGATCAGCTGCACTGTCAACATATATGTGGCAGTTGCCATCGCCGTCGATGACATAAGGAACAGTCGCGTTTTCTAAAATGGAGTTGATGAGGGAGGGGCCACCACGCGGTATGAGGCAATCAATGTGTTCGCGCAGTTGCATGAATTCGATTGCTGTGTCGTGGGAAGTGTCGGTTACTAACACCAGGACATCTTCGGGTAGACCTGCTTTAGCAATCCCTTCGCGCAAGGCACTCGCGATAGCGATATTGGAGTCAATTGCAGCGGAGGAGCCTCTCAGGAATGCTGCGTTCCCGGATTTGAGGCAGAGTCCGAATGCGTCGCTAGTGACGTTGGGTCGGTTTTCGTAGATGATCGCTACAACGCCGAGTGGTACTTGGGCCTTCTGGATTTCTAGACCGTTTGGTCGCGTCCAACTTTCGGTGATCGTTCCAACAGGATCCGGCAATTGAATGAGCTTCCGGAGGCCGTCGGCCATTGCTTCGACTCGTGAGGTGTCAAGGCGGAGTCGGTCGATGACGGTTTCGGGCGTATTTGCTGCCCCGGCGCGTTCAATGTCCGTCAGATTTGCATCCAGTATTTCTTGGGTTGCAGCAACAAGACAGTCGGCCGTCGTGCGAAGAGTTTCGTTCTTTTCTTCTGTGGAAGCTGTTGCGAGGATTTGAGAAGCTGCTTTAGCGCGTTCGCCTAGGTCTCTCATCGACGAAATTTCGCTTTTCGAATCACTTCGGGCCACTTGCGCAGACTACCGCCGATCTGGCCTTAAACCCGTTCCTTCACGGTGCGAGCTATGTCGGATTGTCAAGGAGGACAAGATCGTCTCGGTGAATCGCAACCGGTGACGTGCCAGGCAAAAGGTCTTCGGTGCGACTTCCTTTCCACCTTTGTGCCGTTTCGCTGTCGAATGCTATGAGCCCTTTCGCGAATACTTCATCTGAGAGGTTCGAGACTTCTACGGCGTCGCCGGCGGAGAATGTCCCTTGAACTTCGGTAATTCCAGCAGTTAAGAGTGATCCGCCGCCTTGCGATAATGCTTTGGTCGCTCCGTCGTCGACGGTGATTCGACCATTGGAGGACACTGCAAATCCGATCCAAAGTTTTCTTGCTGCGACGTGAGTTTCTCTAGCTGGCACAGCCGTACCTGTCCCCGCAATTCCGGCTATGGCGTCTGAGAGGACATTATCTCGATCTGCTGCAGCGATTACCGTCCTCACGCCGCTCCATGAAGCCATCCGTGCTGCCGCGAGCTTAGAAGCCATCCCTCCGCTGCCTCGACTGCCGGCAGTGCCGGCAACCTGTTCTATTGATTCGTTGATAGCCGCTATTTCTTCGATCAGCGTTGCGTTGGGCTCGATCCGAGGATCCGCCGTCAATACGCCAGCTGTATCGGTCAGGAGTACCAAAACATCTGCCCGGAGTAGGTTGGCGACGAGTGCCGCTATCCGATCGTTATCTCCGTATCTGATTGCGTCATCGGCGACAGCATCATTTTCGTTAACTACGGGCACGACGTTGAGACGTAACAAGTGTTTGAAGGTTGCCTCAGCGTGCAGATACTGATTGCGATCCCTGAAGTCGTGAGGTGCAAGAAGAACTTGTCCCGTCGCTACTCCATGGGAGTCGAATTCATCACCGTAGGCTCTCATAAGATCGATTTGTCCCACGGCTGAGATCGCCTGCAGAACCTCTGGTTCCTCAGGTCGGCTTACCCCCAAACGTTGTACACCGGCGGTAATGGCTCCGGAGGTGACTACTACCAGCTCATGTCCCTGGGCGCGAGCCAGCACAACTTCAGCGACAAGTTTTGATAGGGCGGCGACGTTCACCTCGCCACTTTCGCTTGTCAGCGATGATGTCCCAATCTTTACAATGACACGCATCAATAGATTCCTATTCCTCTTCCACAAATTAGTTATCGGGTTCGTACTCAAATTGGAAGGACCCGATAACTACTACGTCTCCTGCAACAGCCCCAGCTCGGGCTAACGCTCGAGGCACCCGCAACTGTTGTAACCGTTCCTGCGCGTGATTCATTGCATCAACATCAGTGAGGTCAGAAAGAGCTACAGCTCGAAGAGCCTGTCTTCCTAACACTTCGAAGGACCCATCGTCTTGTCGCACTACTTGGACGCCTTCAGGTGTCGGTCGATGCACAACGTATTGAGTCGGCTGTTCATCAGCATTTCGCGCCTCTTCCACTAATTGACGAAGCTGACCAATCAGAACATCTAGTCCTTGTCCCGTCACCGCTGAAATCGTCGAGCCTGTCCAAGGCAAACTAGCGACGTCAGATTTTGTGCCAATGACTATTCTTGGCCGATCCAACAATCGGGCATCGTACTCGCCAAGTTCTCGCATCAATATTTCTTCTTGCATGTCGGGCGGTTTGTTTTCAACTTCTGCCAAGTCAACGAGCACCAACAGCACTCTGGCTCGTTCTACGTGGCGGAGAAACTGATGCCCTAATCCTCGCCCAGCGGCGGCCCCTTCGATTAGACCGGGTACGTCCGCGACAACCATTTCAAAATCGTCACTGGTTCGTACTACTCCCAGGTGAGGCGACAGCGTCGTAAACGGGTAGGAAGCTACTTTGGGTTTCGCAGCAGAAATTCGGGAGATGAGCGTGCTTTTCCCGGCGTTCGGAAATCCTACGAATGCGACGTCGGCCATTAGCTTTAGCTCTAGGCGTAGCCATCGTTCTTCGCCGATCTCTGCCTGCTCCGCAAATGCGGGAGCCCTGCGTTTATTTGACAGGAAACGTGCGTTTCCGCGTCCACCTCTGCCTCCTGCCGCAGCGAGCCACCGGTCTCCCGCGCCTACTAGGTCTGCGAGGATTTCTCCATCGAAGTCTCTGATTACAGTTCCTTCTGGGACGTTTACGATCAGGTCTTCTCCGTTCTTGCCATGCTTTTTCTTGCCTTGACCGTGTGAACCGTCGTCGCCCCGCCGGAAGGGGAAATCTTTGAATGCTAAAAGGGAAGACACGTTGCGGTCGGCCACCAACCATACGTCTCCACCTGCGCCTCCATCGCCGCCATCAGGCCCCCCACGCGAAACATGGGCTTCGCGCCGGAATGAAACGCATCCAGCTCCTCCGTCTCCACCTTTTGCGTGGAGATTGCATTCATCAACGAAACCCGCCATAGCATCCGAGGATACGGGGGTAATGGGCGCTGACTGAAACGGAAATAGAAGTAGCCGAAGGAATTATTGTTAAGAACTAGGTCGCAGCGGAGCTACTTGGTTAGTCAGTTACGACGTCAACTAGTCGTCTTCCTTTGCGGTATCCGAACTTAACAACGCCGTCACTAGTCGCGAAGAGAGTGTCATCCTTGCCGATGCCAACGTTATGTCCAGGATGAAATTTTGTGCCGCGTTGCCGGACGATGATGCCTCCGGCGTGAATCATTTGACCGGCGAATACTTTTACCCCAAGCCGTTGAGCATTGGAATCGCGCCCGTTCTTAGTGGAGCCACCACCTTTGGTCTTTGACATTTCAGCCCCTCGCTATTTCAGTGATTTCGATGGTCGTATACCGCTGTCGGTGTCCCCATCGGCGACGGTTGTTGGTCTTGTTCTTGTAGGTAAAGCCGTGAATCTTTTCGCCCTTGATTTCGCCAACTACACGAGCAGTTACAGATGCTCCTGCTAGTTCATCATTGGTTGACATGACAGCGTCGTCCGCTACCAACAAAATTGGGGTAAAGGTAACCTCTGAGCCTTCGTCGGCGTGCAGAAGTTCAACGTTGAGGACCTGGCCGGTTTCAACCTTTTCTTGTTTCCCGCCAGTGGCGATTACTGCGTACATAAGATCCTTCATGCTACCGGGTGTCTCGGTGCTCACAAACAGTTGAAATAGATGATCAGACCTTCAGAACTGACTGGTGGAGTTCGACTCCTCGACCGTCACAATGCTCACAGGCGCTGCTCAGCGACTCGAGAAGCCCTTCTCCAGTTCTCCTGCGCGTCATTTCGACAAGACCTAGCTCGGAGATACCAGATACTTGGGTTCTTGTTTTGTCTCGAGCTAATGCCTTTTCGAAGCTGCTGACCACTTCGTCTCGGTTCTTTTTTATTTCCATGTCGATGAAGTCGATCACAATGATTCCGCCGATATCTCGAAGTCGAAGCTGTTTCGCTATTTCTTCAGCTGCCTCAAGATTGTTGCGGAACACAGTTTCTTCCAGGTTCGATTTACCCACGTTTTTGCCTGTGTTGACGTCGATGACCGTTAACGCCTCTGTGTGGTCAATGACAAGAGAGCCTCCGGATGGCAGCCATACCTTTTGGTCGACTGCTTTTCGCAACTGTTCGGCCACGTGGTATCGCTCAAAGAGTGGGAGCGTTTCAGTTTTCGGATCGTGGAACTCAATTCGGTCTGCCAGGGCTGGAGTCACGGTTTCCATGTAGCCCTTGACCTGCTGGAAAAGGGTGGGGTCATCGATTATCACTCCTCGATAATCCCTGTTGAATTCTTCGCGAATGACTCTGACAACTAGCTCCGGTTCTCTAAACAGCAGACTCGGGGCCTTTGCGCTACTAGCCAGTTCATTGATCTGTTGCCACTGATCTAACAGTCGTCGAACATCACGTTCTATTTCCTCCGCTGTCACATCTTGGGCTGCGGTTCGAACTATCACGCCGTGTGCGGAAGGTTTTACCTTGTCAAGAATGTTCCGGAGTCGGCGTCGCTCCTTATCGCTGAGTCTCTTGGAGATTCCATAGGTGTCGCTGTTGGGAACCAACACCACGAACCGTCCCGGAAGGCTGACTTCTGTTGAGAGTCGGGCGCCTTTATGGGCAATCGGGTTCTTGGTTACTTGACAAAGTATGGATTGCTGAGCGCTGAGAAGGTCCTCAATTCGCGCATCGTCTTGTCTTCGGCCTAGGCGGCTTCTCGGCTTCTTGGGTTTCGGTGCCGGTGGTTGGGTTTTGTCTCCGTCAAGATCGTCGCGGTCATAGGTGACATCTCCGCGATACAGCACAGCATTCTTCGGTGTTGCTATGTCCACAAAAGCGGCTTCCATACCTGGGAGCACATTCTGGACTTTTCCGAGATAGATGTTTCCGTGTATCTCACTTACGTCGTCTGATGGGCGACTCACGTAGTGTTCGATAAGGGATCGGCCTTCGAGTACTGCTATGTGCGTGACGCCATCGTGAACATGGACCAGCATTTGGTAGCGACCTACTGGCCGTCCTTTGCGTTCTCTTCCTCGTCGTCTTTCAAGTTGTTCACTGTCGAGTGAGACTGGATCGTCATCAAGGATTGCCTCAACGGGTTTACTGGACCGTTGCCGGTCGTCTTGTTGGGTACCTCCTCCACGTCCTTTGCCGCCTCTACGACGACGTTTCCGAGCTGGTTTCGGCGAGGACTTTTCTTCATTGTTTGAATCGTTGTCACGGTTGCTTGCCGGGCTACGCGTGTCACCTACTTTGGGTTTGTTGTCTGTTGGAGGGGGTGAGGTTGGTTTTTGTTTCGGTTCGCTGTCGCCGGTTCGAGATCCGATCGATCGCGCCCTTTTTCGCTTCGGACGGTCCTCGGTTGAAGGACTCGACGCTTTGACGTTCCCTGAAAGTGTTCGGGTTCGATTCCGCGCAGTGGGTTCCTCGGCATGGGAAGTTGTTCCCGTGTCTTCGCTTTGGGTCGTGCCACCGATTGTTCGGCGTCTACGTGTCGGAGTCGTTTCCTGTGACTCCTCGAGCCCTTCCGCGGGCTTTTCTTGGTTCATTATGAGTATTCCTTGAGTTGTAGTGATTTAGACAGCGTCAACGGTTCTTGTCGTTGGCCGTCGTGTTCGATCCATTGGTGGGTGCGGCGGGCGATGCCCATTTCGGCTCCGGGGGCGAGCACATCTACGAGCTCGCTAGGTCGAATGACCCGTGGTTTCGCCGACAGCTCCGCTACGACGATCGGGCCTCGTTCTGACTCGCCGTCCATGCGAAGGTCGTATACGCCGTAGCGAATGTTTTCGCGCACCAGTTCGTTCTTCTTCTTTCGCTCAGTCTCTATCTCCGAGCTAGCTAGAGCTCTTTCAATCGCCTCTTCGACTTCTTGGGTTACGGCTCCCAGTATGTCGAATTTCCAACCGCAACTGACAACGGTTTCTTGAAGGGAGCGTCCGCCTTTGGGTTCAACAGTTAGAGCGACGACATCAAATCCTGTGGGGAGCGCTTCGCTCAGAGCTGCTTGCATTTGTTGTGGGTTGTGTAATTTTCCTTGGCCCCAGCCGGTGCATGCAATCTGTCCGTCGACGATGGAGTCGGGGTCCAACGGCACGTCGAGATATTCAGCTTCGGATTCATAGCAAGTCGGCAAAGCTAATCCAAAACTCATGCGAGCCCGGGGGGAGAAACCTTCGCTGTAGGTGATTGGAACCCCGCAACGCCTAAGTCCTCTTTCCACGATTCGTGCAACGTCGCGATGTCCTACAAAGCGCACTTTGCCCATTTTCGAAAAGCGTATTCTTAGCCGCACGGATGGCTCCCACCTATCAAGGTGGGAGCTACACGTTGACCAACAGAGGTTCGTAACATTACGTTCCCCGTACAGCCGCCCGAGGGCGGAGGTCCACCGGCACAACATGGCCGGTCGTTAGGTCTTGGCCGGTCCCTTGACTTCCGCCATTTGGCGGAACTGGGGAAGCAACCACGTGTTCGATCCCGTATTCGGTGCAGGCCCCGCAGTCATAACATGGGGTCCAACGGCAGTCTTCGAGGCCGAATCCAGCCAACGCGTCCTGCCAATCTTGCCAAAGAAAATCTTTGTGTAGCCCTGCGTGAATATGATCCCAGGGTAGAACTTCGTTCTCGTCTCGATGTCGGTCGACGTACCATTCGATATCTAGTTTTGAAGCGCTCATTGCTTCTTCCCAGAGGCGTAGATCGAAGTGTTCGCTCCATTCTTGGAATGTGCCGCCTTGCCGCCATACGTGTTCGATTACTGGTCCGATGCGACGGTCTCCTCGGCTCGTAATTCCTTCAGCTGTCGATGCTTCGGGAGAATGCCATTTGAGGTGGACTCGTTTGTTTCGTCGAAGCCTTTCGCGAAGTAAGTCAACTTTTCTCCGCAGCTCCGCTGGTTCATTTTGACCAAACCATTGGAACGGGGTGTGTGGTTTGGGAACAAACCCTCCAAGGGACACGGTGACTGAGGCTTTCTTCGTGTACTGCTGACCAATCGCGACGCAATTCTCGGCTAGATCAGCTATTGCGAGTGTGTCTTCATCCATTTCTGACGGGAGCCCAGTTAGGAAGTACAGCTTCATACGATGCCATCCCTGGCTGTAGGCGGATCGGACAGCTTCGTAAAGGTCTTCTTCGGTGATTAGCTTGTTGATGATCTGTCGCATCCTCCATGAGCCCGCTTCGGGGGCGAATGTGAGGCCTGTTCGTCGAGCTCGTGAGACTTGTGCTGCTACTCCGACTGTGAACGCATCTACGCGAAGGCTGGGCAATGCAACGCTCACTCGTCCGCAGGTCCCAGGTTCCTCGATGGTGTCGGTTACGACTTCTTCGATATTGCTGAAGTCGGCCGTAGACAGCGAGGTGAGGCTCACTTCGTCATAGCCAGTTCGTTCGAGTCCCTTCGAAATCATTTCGCGCACTTGGCTAGCTGGGCGCTCTCTCACTGGCCGGGTGATCATGCCGGCTTGGCAGAAGCGGCAGCCTCGCGTGCAGCCTCGAAAAATTTCGACGTTTAGACGGTCATGAACTACTTCAGTTAGCGGCACTAGTTGATTGCGGGGGTAAGGCCAGTCAGCAAGGTCGGCCACTGTCCGTTTTTGGACGTTGGTCGGGACGTCGGGGTGTTTCGGTTGGACACCCGTTAGTTTGGCCCCGTCATATGTGGCCTCATACATCGATGGTACGTAGACACCCGCGATTTGGGCCAGTGCTCGCAGGACGTTTTCGCGACTTCCCGAGGGCTTTCCTGATTTGCGCCATTCTCCGACTGTGGTTGTGATTTCGGCGATCACTTCTTCGCCGTCACCCATTACGAAAAAGTCAATGAAATCTGCGAGTGGTTCGGGGTTGTAGGCACAGTGTCCTCCGGCTCCAATTAGTGGGTCCGCGTCGTGTCTTTCTGAGGCCCTCACTGCGAGACCGGCGAGATCTATGCAGTTCAGAACATTGGTGTAGACGAGTTCGGCAGACAGATTGAAAGCGAGTATGTCGAACTCCGCGGCTGGTCGATGGGTGTCGACTGAGAAGAGCGGCAGATCGTTGGAACGCATTTGGGCTTCCATGTCGGTCCAAGGCGCGTAGGAGCGTTCCGCGAAGGCGTCTTGGCGCTCGTTCAGTAACTCGTACAGGATCTGCAGGCCTTGGTTCGGTAAACCGATTTCGTATGTGTCGGGGTAGGTCAGCAGCCACGATGTGGCGTCAGGCTTGTAGATATCTGTGTTGGCTCCGTCCTCGCAGCCGATGTAGCGGGCGGGCTTTTCCACCCTAGGGAGGAGAGGCTCGAGCCGGGTCCACAGCGAGGTCATTTCAGGGCCGATTCTAGCGCTCCAAGACGGCGTTTCCAGATTATGGCCTTCTTTATTGAGCTGATCATGCCAGGTGTTTTCGCGCGCTGATGTTGATGACGAGACCAATTAGGCCGAACGCTACGACAGTAGAGGACCCACCGTGACTTAGGAACGGGAGTGGAATGCCGGTGATTGGCATGATTCCCATTGTCATTCCAACGTTTTGGAATATTTGGAAGGTGAACATGGATAAGGCCCCGACGCAAGCAAACGTTCCGAATAGATCATTCGAGGACCTTGTGATGAACCAGATTCGGGCAAGGACGTAGGCGTACAAGAGCAGTAGGACGGAGACGCCTATGAAGCCGAATTCTTCACCTAGGGCGGTGAAAATGAAGTCGGTCTCTTGTTCGGGTACGAGGTTGAGATTGGTTTGTGTTCCTTGCAGCCATCCCTGTCCTCTGATGCCTCCGGCTCCTATGGCGATTTGTGATTGGTTGATGTTGTAGGACGCTCCTTGAACGTCGAACCCTGGGTCAAGGAAAGCGGTGAGTCGTTGTTCTTGGGTTTGACGCAATATTTTTGGGCCTCCGAGGTTGTCGCTGTTGAACATGCCGACGACCACGATGACTCCGACGAGGGAGGTAACAAAGATGTGTTTAAGTTGAGCTCCCGAAACCAAAAGCACACCCATACCGATCGCTACGAATACCAGCATCGTGCCGAGGTCCGGCTGTAAGTAGATGAGGCCCAGGGGGACGGCCAACATGAGATAGGCGTTGGACAGAGTGACTAGTCGAAGATGTCCATCTTGGTTAGCGACAAAGGCGGCCAGTGCTATAACCACTGCTACTTTGGCAAATTCGGCTGGTTGGATCTGAAAGGTGAGTCCGGGCACTTCGTACCATGCTCGAGCTCCGTTTCGTTCAACTCCGAAGAATAAGACTCCTACGAGAGCGAGCATCACGAGCAAGTACGCCTGGTTGGCGAAATCGCGATAGAGCCTGTAGTCCAGAAATGTTGCAGCAATCATCACTGCTATCCCCAGAGCCACAAAAATTATCTGCCGTTTGGCGTAGGTCAATGGGTCTTGGCCGTTGAACTCAAGAACTCGCCACGTTGAGGAATAGTTCAGCGCAATCCCAATTGCTGACAATAAGATGGCCGCGATGCCGAGCGAGTAGTCGGCGTAACGAAGCGGTGATCGTAACTCTTTGCGGAGCGGTAAGTTCATTGATCGCGCTCCTCGACGTCGGGGATGCCATCACCATCGACGTCTTCTGGACTGTTGGCGCGGGGCACTTGAATTCCCCACGGGCAGCCCTCAGGTACGTAGCTGGTGAAGGCCTCATATCCTCGGAGCGCTTCGGGAATTTCGGGACATTCGGGTCTCGGTGCTATGAATGCCACCTGCGGGTCTGGCCACCTTTGTTCGTAGGCACGTAAGGCTTCGAAGATTCTTCGTGCTACCGGTGCGGCTGCTTCACCACCAAATCCGGCTTCTTCCATGACGACAGCTACGACATAGCGCGGATCGTGCCTTGGTGCCCATGCGACGAATACAGCGGAGTCTTCTTTTTTCCGCTGTAGGACAGGGTTTCTGCCTTCTGCTTGAGCTGTTCCCGTTTTACCCGCTATTGCGTACCCCGCGTCGTCATAGCCTTCGAAGGCACGCCAAGCGGTGCCGCGTCGCGACTTGCTAGATACTCCGTGTAGGCCTTCTCTTACGATCCCTGAACCTTCAGGGAATTCTGCGAGTCTTTGGATACGAGGTTCAAAGTCAATAACTGATGAACCAAATTGTGTTTCTGTTCGAGACACGACGCTCTTAACGATGTTTGGACTGAACAACGTTCCGCCATTGGCGAAGGCGGCATAGGCGTTTGCGAGTTGTATTGGGGTAACCGAAACGAATCCTTGGCCGATTCCTGTGTTGATGTTGTCACCGGGTAACCATTGGGCTGATTCGCCGTATGGGTTATATGCGTCTGGGTTGGCCCCGAACAATGCTTCTTTGATTTGTCCGTCTCCGACCCGACCGCTTTTCTCAAACGGCAGTTGGACTCCTGTTTGGTTTCCAAATCCGAGGAGTTGTGCCATGTCTTGAATTGCCCATTGCTCTTCGCCTCGGATCCAATACAGATCGTGCGCCACCTTGTAGAAGTACGCGTCGCTGGAGCGCGTTATAGCTGATGAGAGATCGACAATCCCTAAGGGTGCTTTGTCTGCGTTATAAAAAGTGCATCGACCTGTGCAGCCGTATTTCTCAGGGATCTTGAAGTACCCGACGTCGTAATACGCTGCTCTGGGGGAGATCAGTCGGGCTTCGAGACCGGCTAACGCCGTGACCAGCTTAAAAACTGATCCCGGCGAATAGAGTCCTTGGACTGCTCTGTTATTTAGGGCCCCTGGTGAGTAGGGGTTTTCGAACACCGATTGGTACTCGAGTGTGGTTATTCCACCGACGAGCCAGTTGGGGTCATATGTGGGATGGGAGGCCATAGCCAACACTTCCCCGTTTCTGAGGTCCATTACTACTGCGGCGCCGCCGATTGATGGGAAGAAGAATCCGCTGTCTTCGCTTACAGTTTTGCGAGCTGCTATCAATCCTTGCCTTAAGTATGACTCGGTCGCTGCTTGGAGATCTGCGTCGATTGTCAGATAGACATCTGACCCTGGTTTCGGGTTCGTTTGGTTGACTATTCGGTGGACTCTTCCTGTGCTATCTACTTCTAGTTCGGTCCGCCCCGGATAGCCGTGGAGATCTGCTTCGAAGATTTGTTCGATCCCCGATTTTCCGACTCTTTCTGATGGCAGATAGTCCTTTTTGAGGAGACGATCTTCCTGCCCCTGCGACATGGCACCGACGTAGCCAATGACGTGTGCACCGATTTCGTTTTGGGGGTAAACGCGACTCATAGCCCATTTCGCTTCAACCCCTGGTAGCGATTGTTCTGACACCCTTAAAAGGCCGTATTCGTCTAGTCCTGTCGCTACAACCTTTGCTGCAAGTGGGTGAGTTTGTTGATCGAGGAGGCGTGTGCGGAGGACCTCTATTGGAAGATTGATCAACTCTGAAAGTTGTTCTAATACGTAGTCAACTTGGCCCGGCGCGTATCTGGATTGGTTGACCGTTACGACGCCCGTCCTGATGTTGTCGGCTAGAACCACGCCATGACGGTCAAGAATCCTGCCGCGCGTCGGTTGAGTGACAACTATTTCGACATGATTCGAGAAGGCTTTCTCAACTAATTCTTCGCTCGTCAGCACCTGCAGGTACCACGCTCGGGTGAACAATGCAGCGAATAGACCAACGATAAGCACTCCGAGAAACGCCAGACGTCGGCTCAACTGCTCATTCATGGAGCTGAACTGTTTCAAGAGGAAACGCCCAGCGAACAAGCGGAGCTAATAGCACTGTTAGTGGCAGCGTTGATGCTGCGGTAACGAGTGCTATGGCGCCTAATTCTTGTCGTGTGACGTATTCAAGACCAATGAGGGCTGCCACGGCGGCAAATAGTGATGTTGCCGTCGCTGCGAGTAGCGCAACGGTCAATGCCCGCGTCAATATGTTCCGTTCTGTCAATTGACTCGAGGCGGAACCTGCCGCGTATCCAGCTACGGAAAAGGTCAGTGCCGTCATTCCGAATGGAGTGTGCACGACTAGGTCTATGGCAAAACCGACTATGAAGCCGACCAGGGCCCCGTTTGGTGGATTTAGATGGAGGCCCACAAGCACTACCACTACTAACGGTAGGTCGATGATGTAGCCACTTATCCGGAAGTGCGGCACTACCGCAATTTGAATCAAAAGTATTGTCGCAAAAATCGCTATGAGTCGCGAGATCTCTCGGCTGGCCATCGTCATGGTGTCGGCTCTTCAGTCGAGCTATCGGGGATGTCTTCATCGGGGACCCGGTCAACGACAACTGGTTCAGGTGCATCCGGGTAGAACAGCAAGACCTGCACCCATCTGAGTCTGTCCAGGTCGGCTGCTGGGTGCACTGTGATCCGTTGTGTGCCTTGTACGGCATTGGGCACGACATCCACTACCGTGCCGATGAGTAGTCCTTCTGGGAAGGTGCTGCCTTGAAAACCGCTGGTAACCACTGTCTCACCTGGTATGACCACAGTGTCTAGTTCTATGAAACTGACTTCAAGTTCCCGGTTTTGTCCTTTCCCCGATGCGATTCCATCATCTCCTGACCGGACCATTCGGATGCCAACATCGAAGTTGGGGTCGGTCAGCAATTCAACCTGGGAGCGAGTCACTGAGACAGCAGAAATTCTTCCTATAACCCCTGCACCTGTTTCTACCGGCATCCCTATGACAAGCCCGTCTCGTGAGCCTTTGTCGAGTTCTAGGGTGCGCTGATAGTTCGAGATCGGTGCGTCGATAACTCGGGCTGTTCGGCGACCAACTTGAGCGACGCGGTCGCGGGCACCGAGTAAAGACAGTAGAGCTTTTCTTTCGCGTTCAATTTCTCCGACTTCTAGCACCGAGTTCTGTAATTCTGCGACTTTCGCTCTCAATAGAGCGTTGCGGGCTTCTAGTTCGTCGTAGCTGGTGACGGCTTCCCACGCTCCTCCGATGGGTTCGAATATTCGAGTTGACGTTGATCGCAGAGGGCCGAGGGCGTCGAGGACAACACCTCGGGCTTTGTCAATTGCTCCTCCCTCAGAACGGAGGTCGATGGTTATAAGGATCAGAGACGTTAGAACCAGTAGCGCTAGCCGAAAACGTGAACTTCGACTTCTTCTCATGTTTGAACGACGCGCCACAATTGATTCCGTTTAATACTGATTACCCGACGAAAAGAGCACGCCTCTGAGGACTTCAAATTCTTCGAGGGCTTGACCTGAGCCTCGAGCGACTGCGTATAGCGGGTCGTTCGCTATGCGAATTGGCATGCCTGTTTCGTTGGCGAGGCGTTGGTCTAACCCTCTCAATAGTGCTCCTCCGCCTGCCAGCATGATGCCTTCGTCCATGATGTCTGCTGCGAGTTCTGGTGGCGTGTGGTCAAGTGTGTATTTGACGGCATCAATGATTGAGCTGATGCCCTCCTCGAGGGCTTCTCTCATTTCAACGCTGCTAACGGTGACTGTCTTGGGTAACCCAGTGACTAGGTCTCTCCCTCGGATTTCTGCGTACATTTCGTCAGGAAGTGGCCATGCCGAGCCGAGAGCTACCTTGACTTCTTCTGCAGTGGTTTCACCTAAGGCAACGCTGTATTCCTTTTTCACGTATTGGGTAATTGCGTCGTCAAGGACATCTCCTCCAACACGAGCTGACTGGTTTGCGACGAGGCCCCCCAAAGAGATGACCGCTACTTCGGTGGTTCCTCCCCCAATGTCGACGATCATGCTGCCATGTGGTGATTGGATAGGAAGGCCGGCTCCTATTGCTGCTGCCATTGGTTCTTCGATGATGAACGCAGGTTTTCGGGCTCCCGCGTACTCGGCTGCTTCTTGGACAGCTCGTTGTTCGACTCCGGTGATACCAGACGGCACACATATAACCATCCGTGGTTTGGCCCATCGACTCCCCGAAATTTGATCAATGAAGTAGCGAAGCATTTTCTCACACACGTCAAAATCGGCGATCACTCCGTCTTTGAGGGGTCGTACCACTTGAATGTGGGATGGGGTTCTTCCAGCCATCCTTTTCGCTTCATGGCCGACGGCGAGCGGAGTGCCGTTGGTTACGTCGATAGCTACTACCGATGGCTCGTCAAGGACGATTCCTCGGCCTCGCACATAAACCAGGGTGTTTGCAGTACCTAGATCGACTGCTATATCTCTTCCGCCCAGACTCCTGAAACCGGCGCGACCTCTCATGGCCCACACCTATCCCACGCAGCGAAGAAACCCAACCCATAAGCGGACATGGATTTTCTTCGAATTGCATCTTGACGGGTCATGGGTTTCCCAATCAGAGTCCTGGGAAGAAAATGTTGATTTCACGTTCAGCTGATTCGTTGGAATCAGAGCCGTGAACCAGGTTTTCTGTTACGACTAGTCCGTAATCTCCGCGAATAGTTCCTGGCGCAGCGGTCGCGGGGTTCGTGCTACCCATCAGGTTGCGAACGACCGCATATATCTCATCTCCTGCATCGGAGGGGCCTTCTACCACCATGAGCATGGCCGGTGAGCGCGTGATGAAACCGATGAGAGCTTCGAAGAATGGCTTACCTTCGTGTTCTTCGTAATGAACTTCGGCGGTGGCGCGATCGATAGTCCGAAGTTCCGCTCGACTGATGTTTAGGCCTTTGCGTTCAAGGCGAGCGATGATCTCACCTACAAGTCCACGCTCAACAGCATCGGGCTTGCAGATAACAAACGTACGTGGCACTTGGTCTCCTTGAACACGTTGGACTCAATGGTGGTAAGGCTACCGCGAGGTATCAACGAGTTGACTTCGGGCTTCAGAAGCTACGTACAGCGAACCTGTGATGAGAACGATGCCGGTCTCTCCGGCAATTTCTATTGCTCGACCTACGGCCTCTGATACTTGGGGAATTACTTCTACAACAGGACCGTTGCCCTCCAAAGCTGTTCCTAATTCGTTGGCTGGTACCGCTCGAGCCCAGTTCGCAGCTGTGGCGATGATTCTCGAAAATTCATTGCCGTTGAGCGCGTCAAGTAGCTGTTGTGGGTCGCGGGGTCTGTTCGCTCCAATCACTAACACCGGCCGTTCTTCGGCTGCGAAATCACGGAAGAGGGTTTCGGAGACTACCGAAGCCGCGGGCGGGTTGTGGGCTCCGTCAATGATGACTGTGGGCTGTCTTTGAACGATTTCGAATCGTGCAGGCAGGGTGAGGTGAGTGAACGCTTCGGAAATCAGTTCGGGGTCTAGTTGTTGACCAAAAAAAGCTTCTGCTGCTGCTACCGCGGTCGACGCATTCCGGGATTGGTGGGCTCCATTGACAGGGAGGAAGATCTCATTGTGTTGACCATAGGGTGTCGAAAAATTTGCTAAACGACCACCTACGGCAAGGTGGTCTTCGTCGACATCGAATTCGACCTGGCGTTGCCACATCTCTCGATGCGGACCGGTGGCGATGACGTCAATGAGATCAGGGGCGGTCTCTCCGCAAATTATGTGTGTGTCGTCGGAGATGATGCCTGCTTTTTCTCTGGCGACATCAGTAAGTGTCGGGCCGATGATTTCTAGATGGTCTGGGCCGATATTGGTGATGACTGCGACCTGGGCATCAATAACGTTTGTGGCATCCCACCTACCACCCATTCCGACTTCGATGACGTTGATGTCAACTGCAGTTGCGGCGAACCAGTTGTATGCCGCGGCGCACAAAATCTCGAAATAGTTTGGTTTTTCGCCAGTTAATTCGACGACCCATGGTTCAACTTCGGCGATCGCTGCCAGAGCTTGGGTCATCGATTCGTCATCTAGGGGTTGATTGGCGATCATGATTCGGTCGTTGACCCGGTCGATGTGTGGGGAGGAGTAGCTGCCTACATCAAGCCCGGTAGCGCCGATGAGTTCGACCACCATTCGAGATGTGCTTCCTTTGCCGTTCGTTCCGGTGATGTGAATCGCTGGGATCTCATCTTGAGGATCACCCAACAGCGTCATGAGGGCTCGCATCCGCTCGAGCGACGGGGTGGTGACCTCTTTGGCGCCGAGGTGTTGCTCCAGGTTGTAATGGTCGTTGAGCCAACTTATGGCATCGCCATAGTCACTGATGATGGCTGGCTTTGGGGTTGACGTAGTTCGGCGGCTCTGATTCCGCTTAGGACGCCTGGCGTTCGCCACCGTTTTCGTCCCTGCGCGGTACCAGGGTCGGATTCACCTTCTCGAGGACCGCGTCGCCATCAATAATGCAGCGAGCGATGTCCTCTCGACTAGGCACTTCGTACATGACGCCGAGTAACACTTCTTCGAGGATTGCGCGTAGGCCACGTGCCCCGGTGTTTCGGAGTATGGCTTGGTCTACGACTGCGCTGATCGCGTCGTCCGTAAATTCGAGTTCGACACCGTCGAGTTCGAACATCCGCTGATATTGCTTCACTAACGCGTTGCGAGGTTCTATGAGTATTCGCGTTAACGCCGAATGGTCGAGTTGGTCGACAACTCCAACGACCGGGAGACGGCCAATGAATTCGGGGATCAGACCATATTTTTGGAGATCTTCTGGGAGAACTTCAGTTAGCAAGTCGAGGTTGGCGCGTTCGTTGACAGATTTGACGTCTGCGCCGAAGCCCACGGCGCGTTTCCCGACCCGGTCGGCGATGACACGTTCGAGGCCGTCGAAAGCACCACCGCAAATGAACAGAACGTTGCTGGTATCGATCTGCAAGAACTCTTGATGGGGATGTTTGCGACCTCCTTGGGGCGGCACGGATGCTTGAGTCCCTTCGAGGATTTTCAGCAAAGCCTGTTGGACGCCCTCTCCGGATACATCGCGGGTGATCGACGGGTTTTCGGCTTTGCGTGCGATCTTGTCGATTTCGTCGATGTAGATGATTCCGGTTTCTGCTCGCTTGACGTCGTAGTCGGCGGCTTGAATCAGTTTCAGCAAAATATTTTCGACGTCTTCGCCAACGTATCCCGCTTCGGTAAGAGCGGTGGCGTCGGCTATTGCGAAAGGCACGTTGAGCATGCGTGCCAGGGTTTGGGCCATCATCGTTTTCCCACATCCAGTGGGGCCGATCAGCATGATGTTGGACTTTGCGATTTCTACGTCGGATTCGAGATTTGCTCCGAATTGGACGCGTTTGTAGTGGTTGTATACCGCTACGGACAGAATCTTCTTCGTTCGTTCTTGCCCGATGATGTAGTCGTTCAGAAAGTCGTAAATCTCTACTGGCTTAGGGACCTCATCGAAGCTGATTTCTGTGGTATCGGCTAGTTCTTCTTCGATGATTTCGTTGCATAGATCGATGCATTCGTCACAGATGTAGACACCCGGGCCCGCGATCAACTTTTTGACTTGTTTCTGAGATTTTCCGCAGAAGGAGCATTTCAGCAGCTCTCCGCCCTCTCCGAATTTCGCCACGTTGCCGGTACCTCGTTCTGGTTATCCAACCCTATTGGGGTCAATAGCCGTTTGCTAAGAATGACACAGTCCGGTCAGAACGCGGTGATGTTAGGACCGGTTAAATAGGTCACCTGCAGCATTGTCACTATCTCTTGGGGTAGAGGTTGAGGGTACCGATTGATTTGATATCTGAACAGCAGAAATATCAGGCCGCTCGGATAGGCCCATCCTCTGCGACTTCGCGGCTATCTATCACTTCGTCAATCATTCCGTACTCTTTGGCAGCTTGGGCGTCCATGATGAAGTCTCTGTCGGTGTCGGTGTGGATCCGATCTAGGTCTTGCCCGGTGTGTCTGGCCAAGATTTCTTCGAGAAGTGCCCGCATTCGGTCTATTTCGCGGGCAGCCAATTCAATGTCGGTGGCCTGGCCCATCGCCTGTCCGTAGGGCTGATGAAGGAGTACCCGAGCGTGCGGGAGAGCCATCCGTTTACCTGGGGTGCCAGCGGCGAGAAGTACCGCCGCCGCTGAAGCTGCCTGACCTAAACAGATGGTGGTGATGTCGTTACGAATGTATTGGCTGGTGTCGTATATGGCGAAGAGAGCGTTGATATCCCCGCCTGGTGAGTTGATGTAGATGTTGATGTCACGATCAGGATTTTCAGATTCAAGGTGAATCATCTGTGCACACACCAAGTTGGCGATGGTGTCGTCGATCGGCGTCCCAAGAAAAATGATGTTTTCTTTAAGGAGGCGTGAATACAGGTCGTAAGCACGTTCGCCTCGGTTGGTTTGTTCCACAACCGTTGGGACTAAGTAGTTCTGTGCTTCGAGGCTCACTGTTCGTCCTCCTCCAAATGGTCTCGATTTTCGTCTTCTGCAGTGTCAACGGTAGCGCTATGAGGTTCCCCAGAATCGTTGGGGTCGTCTTCGGACGGGGATAGGTCGGGTAGTTCTAGGTCGTTGCGGTCAACCGTTTTACCCTCAGGGTCGACCAATTCGACTTCGGCTACCAGCCATTCCAGGGCTTTGCGTTTCGCAATTTCAGCTGTAAGTGGGCCGAGTCCATCGCCGTGGTCTTCGATTTGGTGTCGCAGTTCGTGGACCGATGTTTCAAATTGTTCAGCCATGCGTTCGAGTTCGTCTGCTAGTTCTTCGTCGTCGACTTGGATGGATTCTCTCGTGACGATCGCACGGAGCGCTAAGTCCACTTTGGCTGATCTTTCCGCAGCGTCACGTAACTCGACGGTGAACGATTCCGGTTCCTGTCCAGTCATTTGCATCCAGGTTTCGATGTTCATTCCCTGGCCCTGCAGCCGCATTGCAAGTTGTTGCAACTGTTCCGACATTTCTCCGTTGATCATGGAGTCGGGAATTTCATCTTCGACCAACTCGGCGAGCGCCGTGGCAGTGTTTTCTCTCATCGCGGCGTTTGCTTGGAAGATTCGCATCGTCCGCATTCGTTGAACGGTTTGCGACTTCAACTCTTCAACAGTGTCGTGTTCGGTGTTTTCTTCTACCCATTCGTCGGTAAGTTCCGGCAGCACTTCCTCTTTGACGGCGTGGACTTTAATTTCGAAGTCAATGGTTACATCTTCTTGGACAGGGTGATCGGCGCTGAAGTTAATTTCGTCGCCCCCGCTCGCTCCCTCAAGTTGAGTGTCGACTTCGTCTACGATGCCGCCGCTGCCTACCGAGTACAGGTAGTCATCAGCGGTGAGTCCTGGGAGTGACTCCCCCTCGACGGTTCCCTGGATGTCGATCGATACCTGGTCTCCTATAGCCGCGGGACGTTGTACGTCGACGAGTTCCGCGGATTGGCGTCGTTGCGCGTCAATTTGTTCTTGAACTTCTTCGTCACTGGGTTCTGGATTGGGGATTTCGACATCGAGATCTTCATAATCTTTGATTTCTATGCGGGGTCTCGTCTCAACTACCGCTTCGAAGCAGACCGATCCCGAATCTTGCCCACTAGTTAAAGAAAGTTCGGGGGCCGCGATGACATCCACGGCCTCGGCTCGTATCGCGTCGGCGTAGTAGCCGGGAATCGCATCTTCAAGTGCTTGGGCTCGGGCGTAGTCGCTTCCGATGTGTGATTCGAGAACAGGTCTCGGAACTTTGCCTTTCCTGAAACCCGGAATTTTGATCTCTTTGGCAATCTTCCGAAAGGCCTGGTCGATAGCGTCGTCGAACGTTTCTTCGTCGACTTCCACCACAAGTTTAATTTTGGGTCCAAAGGTTCGTTCCTCGCGTCCCTCTGCACTATCGGACGTTTCAGTTTCGGACGCGACGTCCAGGTCGGCGGGGTCAACTTCGGTGACGGTGGTCTTCACAGGGGCCGAATTCTATCGGGGCAATTCGCCCTGTCCCCTATTGCGGGGTTCACGACCGGGGTTGAGCGGGCGACGAGAATCGAACTCGCATCATCAGCTTGGAAGGCTGAGGTTCTAGCCATTGAACTACGCCCGCGAATTCGGTCAGGCTACCGGCATCAGGAGATAGCTACAGATCGAAGGGCAAGTCTGTGACGATCGCTGCTCTCCATCCGGTCGGTGTTTGCACCTGCACTTTTGTACCTGGGAGGTTTTGAGGGACCTCTACGATCGCTAATCCTAGATTTCGTGCAAATCGCGGTGAGTACGCAAAAACTCGGGTCTGACCGGCGTAGGACCCGTTGGGGGTTTGTAACCCCACTGGTTCTGGGTTTGGGTCGAGGGGCTCACCCTCGATTACAAGCCCTTTCAGTTCCCGCGTCGGACCTTGAGTTCGTTTTTTCAGTAAAGCGCTTTTGCCGATGAAATCGTGGTGTGCTCCCAAGTCGACGTAGTTCCCAATGGCAGCCTCGAAGGGGTCGCTCTCGGCATCGGTGTCGGAGCCCCACGACAGCAAGAAGTTTTCGATGCGTTCGGCGTAGTTGGGTGCGCCAACTCGAATGTCGTAGGCCTGTCCCGCAGCCCAGATCAGGTCCCAGAGTTGTTCCCCTTTATTGCCATCCTCAAGGAATAGTTCGAAACCGCCTTGTTTACTCCACCCTGATCGGCAAATGACTAGAGGAATGCCTTCATGGTTGATTCGCCGAAAATGGAAGAACTTCAGTTCGCGTACCCACTCTCCGAACGCATCGGCGACGGTGTCTGTAGCGCTAGGACCTTGAACCGCTAACGGCGAAACGTCAGGTTCAGTGACTTCGACGTCATCGCCGCGTTCGCCACTGATGGCGCGTATCCACAACAGAACGTCCGAGTCGGCGATAGAAAACCAGACGGTGTCTTCTTCAATTCTCAGTACTACCGGGTCGTTGATGAGACGACCATCGTGGTCGCACAGCGGCGCATATTTCGCGATGCCGATTCGCAGCTGCGATAGGTCGCGGGCACTTAGGTACTGGCACAATTTGAGCGCGTCGGGACCTCTGACCTGTACTTGACGCTGGCAACCGACGTCCCACAACGAAACTCGTTGAGTGAGGGCCTCGTAGTCGGCACTCGGGTCGTTGGTGGCAACCGGTAAAACCATGCGGTTGTAGACCGTTGCTACTTCCATGCCTGCAGATTTTGATCGACGATAAAAAGGCGAGAACCTGACTCTGGGTCCCTCAGTGAGTTCCATATGCGGCAAGTTACCGTTTCGTTGTGCCGTGCTTTAACGAGCTTCGAAAATGTTGAGGTGACCGCGGTCAATGATCCGACTCAAGAACTCCGGTTCGTACGCGAATTCGGGATCCTCACGAACCAGCTGGTCGATGGCGGCTGCGTCTTCACCGACCAGAATTCTCCACTGCTTCGCGCGCACCGCTTCAAGGATGATGGAGGCTGCCTCAGCTGCGCTGGTCGGGGCGTCATCCCTGAAACGTTCACCGCGCGCTGTCACAAGCTCGGTTAGGTCCGCGTCACTCATTTGGTCCACGTCAGCGCCTCGCTCAGCCAGAGCTTTACGAATTCGTTCAAGGTCGGGACCGCCGTGGGCTGCGGTGCTGTTGAGAGCAATGGAGGTTCCTATGTGGCCGGGCATTACCACGTGGGCCATCACGTGAGGGGCGTGAAGGCGAAGGTCAATGTTGAGAGCTTCAGTAAAGCCTTTGACTGCAAATTTCGCGGCGCAGTATGCGGTGTGGGGGACGTCGGGACCGACAGTCGCCCAAAATCCGTTGATGCTGCTCGTATTTACGATGTGTCCTTCTTCGCTGCGAATCACGAGAGGAAGAAATGCTCGGCATCCGTGGTACACGCCGTACCAGCACACATCGAAAGTTTTTTCCCACGCCATTCGGTCCTCGTCGGTTACGAAACTTCCGCCACCTCCGATACCGGCATTGTTGAACAGCAAATCGACATGTTCAATTTCATGTCGAGCCTGGACTTGATCACGAAACGCGAGCACGTCTGCTTCGTCTGCTACGTCACATAAGTGGGAAGTGACGCGAACCTCTTCGCTTGCTTCCAAGAGCGCGATTTGTTCGGTTTCTGCCATGTTGTCTGGGTTGACATCGCACATCGCTATGTGGCATCCATTCGCCGCGAGTTGTTTTACGAGTTCTCGGCCCATACCGGTGCCACCCCCTGTAACTACGGCCAGTTTTCCGCCGAAATGTTGCATGGCTCCTCCTCTCGAAATGCAATGGTTTCAGTTACATTGTCGCCGCGCCATCTGGAAGCGCGAAACCGGCTTGGCACCAAACCTCCTTTCTATTTCAGTTTCTGTGTTTTGCGACGAACCACCGGTTGATGCTGCACAATGTGGATGTGAACGGTCTGCGGTCTCAAATAGTTGCGTTTGTGACGCTTTGCCTCGTCGCACTCAGTTGCTCTAGTGGTGATGTGTCATCTTCAGCACAAAAGGCGCCAACCGAAACATCGTCGGGCTTAAACGACACCTCAGATTCGACAATAGCGTCGACAACCAGCAGTGTTATTGCTGTCGCGTCTACGACCACCGCGGCAAGTGACGTGCCCGTCTTGGTGGTCTCTACTGATCTGACGTTGAGCTTGGATCACACCGTCAACGCTCCTTCGTCGGACGCATTTGCGCCTTCGGTAATGCCGGACGCTCCGATGGGTCGAGTTGGTTACACCAGGTATGTGTTCGCTCGCAGCGGCGATCAAATTATTCCGGCATTAGTTGAGGGTCCCAGAGGAAGCCAAACGCGTTGCCAAAAAGTTGAATTGCCATGTTCATTTAGTGATTTGGAACAGTTGTTGACTTCAGGAGCGCAGATCCCCACGGCACTAAACATGAGCCGAGCAGAGCTAGAAAAGCTGGTGACGGAACTAGCTGATGTCGCGGCAGCGTTGGAACGATACAGAGATGTGAACGACGCCTGCGCAGCCGGTTATCTACCGGATGGAAATCAGACACCGAATATGGGATCCCACTTCGCCAATTTTCCTTTGATCCTTGACGGGAAATTTGATCCCGGGGTGCCAGAGATTTTGCTGTACGTGACGGCGGATGATGCCACTCCCCCATTTGGCCCGCTGGGCCGCTGCAAGGACGGCGCTTGGAGAGGCGGTGAGGTGGAAATCGCGGGCGCCGCGTTCTACATCCCGTTCGCGTTTGCTGGCAACGACCATTTCGAGGGCTTCAGCGGACCGTTGGACAATTGGCACATTCATTACAACTTGTGCCGTCTTGCCGGACAGGATGTGACGGTGTTGCCGTCGGTGTGCTCTGGGGAGGAGGATGGCCCCTTGGATCGCCCTCAGGGAGACGCCAGCGAAGGCTGGATGATTCACGCCTGGGCTGATCGCGACCACGACAACCAACTTGGGGCGTTTTCCATGTGGAACCCTTCGATTTGGCCCCTGTCGGATCCCGACGCTGCCGCGGAGGCATTTCTGGGTTCAAGAACTGCCAGTAGCACCAACTTGATCGCCGATTTCGATTATGAGGTCACTGAAGCGGCCGTACCTGGAAAGATCAGGTTCTTCAACTCCGATCCCGAGGCACATAGTGTGACCGCGGGTACCCCCGAGAACCCTACGGGTGAATTTGATAGCGGAATAGTTGGCGGCGGTCGAGCCGCTACCATTGAAATTTCTCAACCGGGGACCTACGAGTTTTATTGTTCCCTTCACCCCGGGATGCGCGGCACCATAACGGTAGGTGCAGGCTAACGAAAGCCTCGGGTGGCTCCGGGCGAGTGCTGCGCTTGTCCTGTTAACGGGGTCTCGTTGTTTGTGTGATGAACGGAGTTCGCCGCGAGTCCCAAAGTGTGCGGTCTTGGACACCGGCGCTTCTCAGACCACTTGGTGGGAACCAACAAGGACCGAGGAGAGCGCGGCGAGAGGGATTCGTTGTGGCTCCAGGAAATCGTCCGGTGAGCTACTCGTTTACAGGACCGAGAAAAAGATAACGAGCATTCCGATCCAGCTAACGGCGAACGCGAGTGTCCGTACGTAGGGGATGCCCAGGATGTGGACAACCGCGTGCGCGAGTCGAGCCCAAAAGAAAAGTGCTGCTCCAGTCGCGGCGTTGGCGTCGGTGATGTTCGCGATGATCACCAGCGCAGCGAACGCTGGAAGGTTTTCGACCAGATTGAGGTGGGCTCTTTGGGCGCGTTGAGCCCATGCAGCGGGAGTCGGCGGGTTAGCTGGATAGTTCAGTGTTGTGACGAGGCCTTGGCTTTGGATGCGTTCTAATACGTAGGGCAGCCAGAGCACGATGCAAAGAAACGCACTCCAAGCTAGGTAGGTCAGTTCAGTATCCACGGGATCTCCGTTCGGTGGTGAATGTGCGCCAAGTTAGACGCGGCCACTCGGATATGAGTCCGAATCTTTGGCTTTTCATTCGAGGTCAACGATGGGGCAGGTGCGGCGGCCCCCGGTGGGGTTGTGTACTCGCGGTCGTTGAAGGAGCGGTGTACCTGTTTGGTCTGTGGTGAGAAACACCTCTATGGCTGTCGCTATTGGTGGAGCGATGAGTTGAACGTAGTCGTCTGTGGCCAGGAACTGACCTTCAGACGGGCTGGCAAGGTAGGCGATTTCCAGGAGAGCGTTGGTGGTCTGTGGTTTACGGACAAGGCTGTAGGCGTCTCCTCCCTGTGAGTTGACGACTCGGAGGGCTCCTGCATCCCATCGTGACGTCCATTCGATGTTTTCGACGGCGCTGAGAGTTTCAAAAACGTGTAGGTGAAGTAATCCGGCAAGTCGTGCTGATTCGTTGTCGCCGCTTTGAGCGAAGACCTCGGTTCCGGGGTGGTTTGATGTAGCGGCGATGGGGGCGTTGTGATGTATCGAAACTATGGCCGCTGCGTTCGCGGCGTCTCCCAGGGCGACTCTCTCGTCGAGTTCGATGTAGTAGTCACCTGTGCGGGTCAGCAGGGTTCGAATGTCTCTTTCTTGGAGGACTTGAGACACTGCCAGCGAAACCTTGAGGTTGAGTTCACTTTCTGCGAGCCCGGTTGGTCCTCGCGCTCCGGGGTCTTTGCCTCCATGTCCAGGATCAAGCACTACTTGGATGTTTCTGACAGGGAATGCTTTAGACACGGTTTTTGTGTCACCGCAAGGATCAATGACTGACCACCCCTCGTTAGATATGGCTGACACTCGGACCGGGATTCCGTATCTGGTGATAGCAACAGTTAAGGGAAGAACAGTTGTAGTTGTCGGCGGAGTCGTTGTGGTGGTCCCATGAGTGGTGGTGGTTTCCGCCGGCTGAGTAGACGTGGTTGACATTGAACTGCTCGTTGTCACACCAGTGGTCGGTGTTGAAGGGGCAGATCGTTCAGTTGTAGGGGGAGGTTCCTGTTGTAGGGCGGTCGCGCTGGTAGTCGCCTGACCCCTTTCAGTTGAGACTTCAGGGGTGCATGCCAGAGTCACCACCGCGAATCCCGCCCACAGAAGGCTCCAGATCCAGGACTTGCGGTGTGACACGCAGGTGGAAGCTAGCTGAGTGGATCGGGTTTGGTTACTCAATCGGATCGATTTGATCGGCTAAATCAGCGATCATTTGTGGGAAGTCTATCGAAGAGGCCCGGCCGACTAAATGTCTGGCCAGTCCTTTGATGGGTCCGGTCCACGAGATGATGAGGAACGGTGTGTTGGAGTCGCGGTGCTGATCCACGATTACGGCGTTGCCTTTGGAGCCGTCGACGAGGCTGACCGCGGGTATATCTTCAGGCGCGTACACCGGTATTGATGCTTGGGCCGGGGGTGGTGCGAGAATCAGTCCATCCACAGGCAACCCACTCAGTAGCGCAGCAACTTTGCTTCTGTGAGTTGCTAATCCACGCAATAAGGCCATGGTTCGTCGGTGAGAAATTTGGTCGACGACCGCGATTTCTTCAGCCAACGTCGTCGGATGCGCGGCGTCGCCATCTATGTCGATCAGAATGCTCACGTTGTTGGTTGTTGCAGCTATGGCTGCGGCCTCTGTGCACTCCGCGCCCGGAGCTGCGGTGACGACAATGCCCCATATGCCATGATCATCGGCTTCGGACGCGAGCCGTCGAAGTTCGGCGTGGTTCGCGACTTCTCGAAGGTCTAAGAGGAGCCTCATCTTTGCCCTCCGAGTTCTTTTGCTAACGGCACGAGTTCCCGTCCAATTCGTTCAATCACTTCTGTGAGTGCGGTTCGGGGTGGTTGGTCATATCCGATGCGGCAGACGACCAGGTCCACGTCATATCCGTCAAGTTCCTCCGCTATTTCTTCGGCGGACCCCACCGTGGCGGAACGCTCGACTTCGTCCATCGACGCTTCGATCTCGCCGACAAAGTCGACTCCAGTGTTGTCTACACCCCATCCAAGTCCCGCATACACCAAGTAGCTAGAGCGAACCCATTCCAATGCTTGTCGTCGTTCGGCTTCGGTGTCCACAATCCATAGATTGCGAAGAAGCCCAACTGGTGGTGGTACTTCCCCTGCAAAGTCCGAGTGTTCCCATGCCATTCGATGGGCTGCGATGAGGCTGTTGACGACGTCTCGAGAGAACGCCCCTGAGATGAACAATCCGAGTCCGCGCCGTCCAGCTCTTTGAGCCGCTTTTTCACTGCTAACTCCGACCCATGTTGGGGTGTTGATTTCGGTCTGTAGCACGTCTAGACCCGAGTTCATGAGTCGAAGACGTTCGTTGATGTTTCTGTCTTTGATCGCGAACTCGATTGGTCGGTAGCCCATACCGACGCCCAGATGGAATCTTCCTTGCGATTGAGCGTCGAGAAGATTCGCGGCGTTCGCTATTCGGTCCGCTTCGTGCAGCGGCAACAAAAGCACTCCGGTGCCTATTTGTAAACGGTTCGTCGCCGCCAACGCCGCAGATGCAGCAGGTAGCAGTGCCGGGCAGTATCCGTCGTAGTAGGCGTGATGTTCTGACAGCCACAGGCTATGAATGCCGTTGCTTTCCGCTAAACGCGCGTCGTCGATGAGTTCTCGGTAGGCCTGTTCGAAAGATCTGGGACTCGTAGTGGTTGACTGCAGACACCAGAGTCCAATTCCCATGTCCATATCACAGTGTTGCTCGCGAACGTCGATGTTCGCTGCACGAAACGTCAGGACGAGGGATTTAACAGTTATCGAACTTCTCTCGTGCTCGTTCGCTCTGCTGGGGTTCCGCGGCGGTTGCGATTTCGTTCGCCGCGAACAGGAGGCAGGTTTGGGAACCCCCTTGCTTTATTTTTATGTCGATTTCTTGGGCCAGCGGCGTGCAGAGATCTTGCTTTTCGTACCCCGCTTCCCTTCGACACGCTCGTAGAAAGTTCGTCTTGTGTGACTCGTTCCATTGAGCAGAGTCGGCGCATGCCGATCCTACAAAAAGGGTCAACATTAAAAGGCAGGCTTTCGAACGGATCTTGACCGAAGCGAGTTTTGCCACGAGTTAGAGGTGTTCGGCGAGAAACGCCAGATCGGCGTCAACCGCTCGATGAAACAATTCAGAGTCCTCATAGAGCAACCCAAAATGTCCGCCGTCTATATCTGTCCAGTTTTTTGCCGCGGCGATGCTGTCGAAACACTGACGGGCCACAGCTGGTGCCGCAACTGCAACTTCGTCATCAGATGCAACGACGTAGAGCGTTGGCACGGCAAGCTGGGCAGCGGCGACAGGTACAGAAAGTTCTGGCGCTTTACGGGTGATGACATTGACGTCGTTGGACCAGAGCGATTCTGTTCGTTGACCGTAGGTTGTGGCGTAGTCACGAGCGGCTTCAAAGTTGAGGATGACAGGGGCTTCAGAGGTAGGGAGGTCAGCGAAGCGGACTGCAACGCTCGCGGCTGGTTCGTCAGTCAGATCTCCGTCGAGCCAAAAGGTCTTCATTGCGGTGAAGTCACTTGAATCTGCTGCAGGCTCAACATATTCAGCTCCGCATCCGGGCGTATGAGCAATAACGGCGGTGACTCTTGGGTCGAAAGCGCCGACAAAATGTACGGTGCCGCCCCCCATGCTTTCTCCCCAAACAACGACGTGGTCTGTTTCCACCCCATCGAGGTCGAGTGCACACGTGATGGCATCGCTGTAACCGCGAATTTGGCACCACTGATCCACCGCGTATCGCGGTTCGCCGTCGCTGGTTCCAAAGTTGCGGTGATCGTAGGCCAACACGTGATAGCCCGCCCCGGCGAGGCGAGCGGCGAAAGCGTTAATTGACATGTGCGCGGTCGCCGAAAATCCGTGCGCCAGAACGACAAGTGCCGCTCCACGGTTCTCAGAACGGTGAAATCTTCCTCGAAGTGTCGCTCGTTCAGATTCGAACTCGATGTTCTCGTAGACATCAGTCATGGTCGTACCTCTTTGCTGGTTGGTGCGGTTCCGCGCCGACGTCTACAGGGCGCTCGTCACATAGCTCAAGTGCATCTTTGCGACCGGAGAAGCGAAGCCATCGAACGCTGCGGCTCGCTCCGGGGAATCGTTATATATGGCTAGTGCCGATTCGAACGCTTCGACATCACCGGGATAGCTCACCGCCCAGACAAATTCGCTGCTGTCGGAGTCTGCGTACGCGAATTCGACCGTGAAGCCGTATTTGTCGCGCACGGCCGCGATGGTGGGAAACCAGTCAACTAAGCGCCCCAATTCACCAGCCTCAACTTCGTAGCGTCGCAATTCAACGGTCATAGTGATCTCCAATCTCAGATAAAAATCATTTCACACAACGGCATCGTCAGATTTGATAACGCCTTGAGAGTAGTTTCGTTTCATGTCATCTGATTCCGAGTCTAAAATTTTAGGTCTTCGATCTGCACGGGAACTGTTAGAGATGCTCACCGCCCGAGAAATATCGAGCGTTGAGCTACTTGAGCATTTCCTAGAAAGAAACGAGGCGTTGCATTCCCAAATCAACGCGATTGTCACTCTCGACATTGATCGGGCTGTGGAGTCAGCGAAAGCCTCCGATCAACGTCGTAGCGAAAACAATGCGGTGGGCGAACTTGACGGGCTACCGATGACCATTAAGGACGCCATCGCGGTTGAAGGTGTGCGATCGACAGGTGGGGCGATTGAGTTGGAAGACCACGTACCTGAAGATGACGCTGAGGTTGTTACAAAGGTCCGAACTGCCGGCGCGGTGATATTTGGAAAAACGAATCTTCCGCGTTGGTCTGGCGACGTACAGGCTTTCAACGAGATCTTTGGTACAACCAACAACCCTTGGAAGCTTGATTGCGGTCCAGGGGGTTCGTCGGGTGGAGCATCAGCGGCAGTGGCTTGCGGGCTTACCGCATTTGATATTGGGACTGACATCGGCGGATCAGTCCGCCTACCCGCACATTTCGCGGGAGTGTGCGGTCATAAGCCCAGCTATGGAGTGGTTTCGCAAATGGGTTATATCGATCATGTTTCTTACGGTCTGAGCGAAGCCGACGTCAACGTTTTCGGCCCTCTTGCGCGAAGCGTCGATGACCTGGAGCTGTTGTTCGATGTGATCAGCGGCCCCCGCAACAACGCCAGCAGCAGTTGGAAATTACGTCTTCCCCCGGCGCGAGGCACAGCGAAAGAGCTCCGGGTGGCGGCTTGGCTCGATGATCCCGATTGTCCGGTCAGCGAAGCCGTATCAACAGTCCTGGATGATGCGGTCACAGCAATAGAAGCGGACGGCATTTCTGTTGATCGGTCAGCGCGTCCGGCGGTTGCGTTCAACGATGTGCGCGAAGTTGGCCAACCGTTGATCTCTGCCGCAACCTCACCAGGCCGCACCGAGGAAGAGATAGCTGCGTTAGAAAAACTCGCTGTTGATTCCTCTGCGAGTCCGACGCTGCGTATGCGAGCCAGGTCGTCCACCATGTCTCACAGAGACTGGCTGTTCCTTACTGAGAAACGCGACGCGAATCGCATCTTATGGGCTGAGTTTTTTGGTGCTGTCGACGTGTTATTGGCGCCTGTCGCGTTTGTACCGGCGTTTGAACACCAACATGAGGGGAACATATACACCCGCACTTTGACGGTCGATGGGGCCATTCGCCCGTATTCCGATCTCATTGTTTGGACATCTCAGTTCGGATATGTGTACCTGCCCTCCACCGTTGTACCCGCGGGTTGGACGACTGATGGGCGACCTGTCGGTATCCAAGTAGTCGGCCCATATCTCGGTGATCGAACCACTTTAGAATTCGCAAAATATCTCGAGGGTCTTCTCGGCGGCTACCGCGTACCTCCGATCGCAGCCAACTGACAGCGGTCAGGGCGACATACTTGCGGTGCTTGTTCGGTTTAGGCGTAGGTGACAGCACCCCATTTTTCGGAGAAAACAATCTCGTCGAGACCCATTCGATCGAGCTTGGTTGGGAAAGCTTGGGTTCTGTGGCCGACAGCTACATGTGCGACGGTTGCCGCGTCATCGGGCATCTCTAAGAGCTCTTTGACTTGGGGCTCGAACAGGCACAGCAGAGTTGTGAGTGCGGCACCAAGTTGTGCTTCCCGGCAACCCAAAATGAAGTTCTGCACCGCTGGATAAATAGAGGCTCCTCCAACGACCGATAAACGGCCTAATTCGGTGTCTGTTGGATGGGTGCTCTCGAGATGGGCGCATGCGACCACCATGACCGGTACCTGTTCGAGGAGGTCCGCGAAATGGTCCGCATTTTTTAACAGCTTGGTGGCTTTATCGGACCCAATATCGATGTCGCCAGTTTCGGCGTCGGCCAGGTAGGCCTTCCAAGGGACTCGGTACCATTCTGCTAGTTGGTTACGTTTGTCTTGGTCTCGTACAACGATGAATCTCACGGGTTGACGGTTGCCGCCTTGCGGCGCGAACCTCGCATAATTGAACGCCGTTTGGAGTTGTTCGTCAGTGACCGGTTCGTCAGTGAAGTACCGAGTTGTCACCGCGCTGCAAATAGCCTCACCGAGTTCCATATTCTCCCCCTTTTGAATTACCCGAGCGGATGAGTCGAGCATTTGACCAACTTAGACCCAAGAAAGTCCAGTTTCGACCACGCGTGTCCCCAAGCAGCTCTCCCACGGACTTGACACTCCCCCTTCTGGGGTTCGGTCACTTGGAATTCTGCCTTAGCCGTTGATAACTCCCTTCGCCGCTTCACTGCCGCTCCGGCGGTGAGGACGCTGCGCCAGAAATTTTTCAATGGCGGCGTCCTCTCTGAGAGATTCCTCGCGCCCTTGATCGGCTCGAACCACCCGACACAGCAATCGACGAAAACGGGGATCGGGCGGCGATTGCCGAACTGCTCACGAATGTGTCCGATGGGCTCGGCAAAGAAATGGGGCGGAGCCTCTCGGCTCCGCCCCATTTACTTCGATGCTATTGCGCTAGTTCAAATTAGCGACAGCCACCGTTGTCTTTATCCCAACGGCAGTTAGGTGTACCACCATTGAGGTCCAAGATCTTGCCTACCTGATTCCAGGTTTGTCCCGTGGCATCGAACTGACTGAAGTCAGAGCCTTCCACGAAGTAGGCATCAGCGGCGCCATTGAGTCCCGTGACGATTCCATCGAGAATCTGCGGGTGATAAATGGCGATGTTTCGCACCGCAAGGATGAAGTTGGTCCGGTTCAGACCTCCGGGGAGTTCTGCAGCTACTCGCAGCATCTCGGTGTGTGGGTAGCCGTAGCTCACGCCTGCCGCGTATAGCGAAATCGCCGGGTCTAGATCCTGATCTCGCAGGAAGTCATTGATGAACGCAATAAACGGTTCATTCACGTGCTTCGGATCGGTGGAGTCTTTGTTGCCGCCACCGACGACGTACCAGGCATCAGCAGCCATTCCTGCCGGCTTCATATATGCCTCAATCGCTTTACAGACTGACGGAGTGAATGCCGCTGAAAGCGTGTCGAGCAAGCCCGCAGCTTCGACTTCCTGTATGGCGAGGACGCATGGGTTACCGGCGGTCATCGAGATGAACACATCTGGATCGAATGCCGCGATCGTGGTGACCTCGTTGGTGAGCGTCGGCGCTGCAGGGTCATGTCGTACCGGGAGGTACTCACTGACTACGTCAGGGTTTTCTTCTGCATACAAATGGAAGCCGATCTCGTAAGCGAGACCGAAGTCGTTGTCCATGACCAAACCAGCAACCTTTACGGGCAGTTGGTCCGCAAGGTTGTTCTTGATCCAGGTGCCCCACAGCACAGCTTCAGTGGAGTACGACATGTGCAGTCCACTGGTCCATGGATGGATCTCGGGGTCACCCCAGGCCGGGTGGCCGGTCATCACGAATGGATGAGGAATACATTCGGCGTTGATCTTGTCGTAGACCGCCAATGTGTTGGGTGAGCCAAGTGTCAACAGGGCGAAAACGTTCTCAGACTCGATTAGTTCGTCAATGAACTCGATCGTTTGAGCCGCGACGTAGCCATCATCTTTTACGAGAAGGGTTACGTCCTTTCCGTCGACGCCACCGGCATCGTTAACTGTGTTCAAATAGGCGCCCCATCCGACACCCAGGTTGCCGTAGGCAGCCAGGTTTCCGGACATCGCTGTTGTGTGACCAATCCGAATTTCGGAGCTGGTGATACCACCGGTGTCTGACCAGTCGCTCGGGCAGTCGTTAAGGTCGATCTCGAAGCCTGCGGGCCCGCGGAGGATGTTGTCGTCTCCGACGCCCCACTCACCGGCTTCCATTTTGGCTGTGATTTTGTCGACCATTTGTTGACGGTTGTATGCGGCCTCTTCCCAGATCCCTTCAATCGTTGATCGATCGAAGCTCACTTCTGGTTCTTCAGCCTCCTCTTCGTCGTCTGATTCGACTGCTTCCTCAATGTCTTCTTGAGAAAGGCTGCCGCCTTCGTCTTCTTCGGCATCATCCGAATCGTCTGAAGACGCAGAACTAGCGGTATCCGCTGATGCTGATGCGTCAGAGCCCGAGGACTCGTCGTCATCGCCGCCGCATGATGCAGCGACCATAGCGAAAACCAAGAGAAGCGCTAATAAACGCCAAATCCCTCTCTTCATTTTTTTTCCCCCATGGAGGTGGTCGGTATGACCACCTGCTGAATAGATGTTCAATGGAACCTAGCAGGCTTCAAAGGTCGCCATATCTTGGAGTTCTTGGACCGAGACTTGGGTGCGGTGTTCGACCTGAAAGTTGTTCAGCTGTCCCTGAAGTTCGGCTCACGCTTTTCTTGGAAGGCGCGGGCCGCTTCCGTGGCTTCTTTGGTGTTCATAGTGGCGAACTCCATGCTCAGCGAGAGCGGCAAAATCATGCTCGACACGAAACGCATGTAGTTATTGACAGGCACTTTCGAGGCCATAATGGCTTTGAGCGGCCCGGCCGCTAGTTGTTCGGCCTTCTCTACCGCTGTCTGGAGAATTTGATCATCTTCAGCCAAGAAGTTAACCAGCCCCATATCGAACAGGTCCTGCCCGGTGACTCGATCACCGCTCATCAAAAACCATTTGGCTCTGTTGACTCCCATGAGCAGCGGCCAAATAACTCCTCCGCCGTCTCCAGCGCCTATTCCCATTTTGACGTGAGTGTCAGCGAACACGCTCGTCGGTCCCGCTACAACGACATCACACAAGAGTGAGACGGTGGCACCGAGTCCCATTGCGTAGCCCTGGACCGCTGAGATGATGGGTTTACGCATCTCAAGCAAATGGTCGACTATTTGACGTGCTTCTTCTGCGGTTGGTGCGTCGCCTGCTGAGTCTCCGCCGAAGTCGCCTCCAGCACAAAAAGCTCTGCCTTCGCCGGCTAAAACCACAACTCTTGTGTCTCGGTCGGAGTCTGCGTCTCGGCTGAAGGTGCTCAACTCCCGGTGCATGACTCCGTTTACGGCGTTGAGACGTTCTGGCCGATTGAGGGTTACGACTGTAACCCCTGATTCGCTCTTCTCAATGCGGATGGATTCGTAGTTTTCTTGGATCAGCATGTTGACCTCCAAGTTGTGATTTTCGGGAGCAGTTCCTCACTGGACGTAGTTTCGCGTACAGGCGGGTGACGCACAGAAAGGAACCCCGGAACCCTCTTGTGTTGTGATTAGGTCAACCATTTAAGCGGTTCAGATCGCATGCATGTTTATCCGAGTTGTTGGTAAATGGTGGACACAACGTCGGGGTCGATGGCGGCCTCGATAAGTACGGGAACGCCGAGTGTTCGGTTTTCGACCACTTGCATGGCGTCGTCGATGTCTTCAAGCGAGTCGATTTTTGCAGTATTGAATCCCATGCTTTTGGCGACGGCGCAAAGGTCTGGCCAATCATGAAGTGAAGCTGACGGGTCCATTCCCTTGGCTACAAGCTGAATGTGTTCAGCCCCATAGCAGTGGTCGTTGTAGACCACAACGATGAGGTCAAGCCCCAAGTGGACCGCTGTTGACAGTTCGGCGAGGCCGCCCAACATCAAGCCGCCATCGCCTACGCAAAACACTGTGGGACGATCGGGTCGCGCCACTGCTACGCCGATCGCTGTAGCGGTGCCCAAACCAATGGAACCAAAGGCGTGACTGGTAAAGAAATCTTGAGGTTGGGGCACCGACAATGTCAAGGCGTCAAACATGAATCGGCCACCATCGATTACTACCTGCCGTTGTTGAGGAAGTCCTCGGTCAAGGCGTCTTGTCAGGGTGCGAGGATCCACCGCACCGTCATAACTTTTGTCGTCAAAAGCTGCTGTTGGGTCGAACTCTCGAAGCTTGTTTTCAAGGTCGGAGGTTCTAAATCCAGAAGGTGTGTGTTCTGCAGCCGACAACATTTCAATCATGGCTTCAGCGACCACCGAGGCGTCTCCCACCACTCCGACGTCAACATTGACGTACCTGTCTATGTGGGTCGGTTCAAGTTCAACATGAACCACCCGCTTCCCTTCCAGCATCATTTGGTTGCCAGTGGTGAAGTAGTTCAATCCGGCGCCAAAGACGATCAAACAGTCGGCAGCCGCGAGTGTCTCCGCTGCGACGGAGTGGCTTAACGTGCCGTGAATTCCTAAATCAAACGGTTCACCTTTAAAGAGTCCGGTGGCTAGCAACGAGACTGATAAAGGAGCTCCCAGCGCGTCGCCCAATCGAACCAAGGACTCTCGCGCGCCAGATTTCACGGCCCCCCGGCCGGCCACAATCACCGGCCGAACCGCGGAGGCGACTATCCCCATCGCGGCTTCCAGTTGATCGGGATCGGGAGCAAGACGAACGGCGGGAGCAGTGAGGGTTGGGCGGGGTTGATAGTCGACTTCATCCCACTCAATATTCAACGGAACATTTACAACAATCGGCCGGTGTTCGACTAGGGCGCGTCGGACGGCTGTGGACACATCCTCAGCGATCGTCTCAGCGTTGCGGACCGGTTGAAAGCCGGCCCCGGTTGCGGTCACTAGCGCGTGTTGGTCAAGATTCTGGAGGTGCTGTTCGTGTTCGACCGGGGTGTCTCCGGCGACGACCAGTATCGGGGTCTCGTTCTTGACCCCTTCCACCAACGCGGTGATGGTGTTGGTTAAACCGGGTCCATGCGTCACGGTGGCAACCCCCAAGCGACCGGTCGCCTTTGCCCAGCCCTGAGCCATGAGGACCGCGTTGGCTTCATGGGTTGCTCCGATGAGGTTCACTCCATGTTCTCTGGCTAGGTTCTCTCCAATGAACAGATTGCCGTCACCAAGAACGGCGAACACGGTGTCGACGCCGTGATCAACCATTGCTCGAGCTACCGCGTCGTGTCCCAACATGAAGAATCTCTATCGTATTCCCCTCAACCCTCCCCTGTCCCAGCCCTCAATGTTCAATCACACCTGTTGACGGGACGGCGCTGTCAAACTCGGTGACAACCTTCATTTCCGTTAGCGCTTAGTGTCGTCTGACCTGAGCGAGGCCGGTATCACTAGGGCCGACTAGGCTCCGAACGCGACAGCGGAAGCCATCTGGGAGTCGAGATGACACAGATCGAAGGCGCACGATCCTCCAGCCAAGCTGCTCCAAATAGTGGGCGCGTTTTTCCGGCCAAGGCAAAGGGTTCGAGACCGACCTACTTCGATGATGGCGGGGTGTCGGACGCGATGGTACAAATCGTCACCGCTCTGGCTGCCGAAGTGTGGGCCCTGACCGAACGAATGCACAACTTGGAACAAATGCTTGTCGACGAAGGTGTCGTGAGGAACGGCTTCATAGAAGACTACGAACTTGGCGCTGATGCCGAGAAGCAACGACTAGAAGATGCGACGTTGTTTGCTGGACGAGTTTTTCGAGTCTTAGAAGAGATGCGCGAAGAAATCGTTAACGATGAGTCCGCCGAGTCGTATCTAGCAGTGGTAGATAGGGCCTTTTCCGAACTTGGAAGAAAATCATGACTCAACATGTCCACCCCTTGCTCCCCCGAGAAAATGATTCAGAAAAGTCGCGGGGACGTTTCGTGCAGGCACTCAAGTCCCATATCGCCAACAGAGTCACACCGGGCGTTCCCGAACTGTATGAACATCGGGCTCGAGATAGGTGGGAAAAGGAACATGGCGAGCCGCCCCGCAATCGACATGAAGTTCGGCAGTCACTGGGCCAGATGTCTTATTACCGACTATGGAGTTCGTTGCGCCGCACAAGCCAACACCTTTTGTGGTCAACGGTCGCTGACTGCATCGAAAGACAGGCGAAAGAACTTCGCGACGCAGCAAAGATCGAAAACCCGGTCGGGTCGCTTCAACTCAACGCCGATCTGCAGTTGCCTTGGTACCAGTGGGACGTGGATATCCACGCGATGCCCGGCGGCTACCGCGGCGAGTACGGCGACGACGACGTTTTTGCGGGTGCTCTCTACGATCGCGGTGTCTACCTATACGCAATGGGCCAAATGGGAGCCCTGAACGATGACTACGGGCACTCGATCATCGATAACTATCTGTCGGTTGAGCATCCCCTGTTTTCCCCCGAACACATCTTGGACATAGGTTGCACGGTTGGCCACGCAACCCTGCCTTATGCGCAAGCTTTCCCCGCAGCCGAGGTTCACGGAATTGACTTGGGAGCACCAGTGCTGCGCTATGGGCATGCTCGGGCAGAAGCATTAGGTGCAAGAGTTCACTTCTCGCAGCAGAACTGTGAGGAAACTGACTTCCCAGACGAGAAATTCGACCTGATTGTTAGCCACATAGTTCTGCACGAACTCCCACCTGAAGCGTTGCGGCGAACGTTCGCTGAATGTCATCGACTGCTCAAGCCCGGGGGGCTGATGGTCCACGCTGATTTCCCCGGTTACGAGGGTGTCGATCATCTGTCCCAGTCAATGATTGATTGGGACACCTATAACAACCATGAGCCTTTTTGGGGTCCGATGAGAGATATGGATCTCGTCGAGGAAAGCGCGGCGGCGGGGTTCGGTTCAGCGAACGTGGGATCGGTAGTTGTGCCCACCGGCCGGATTTTGCAAAGCGGCAAAAGTCAGCAATCGGGTCAACTCTGGTTATTGGTCGGTCAAAAACCTTAAGTCTGTCTTAGCCGTCGGCTTTGTATGCGACGACGTCGATCTCCAGTAAGGCATCGGGGATCAGCAGGCCCGTCACAACAGCGGTGCTGGCTGGCGGGTCTTGACGGAAGTATTCCTTTCGGACTGCGCTGTACGCCCCGTAGTTAGCGGCGTCGGTAATGAAAGCTTGCAGTTTGACGACATCGGCGAGCGTGTAACCAGCCTCTTGCAATACCAGTTCGACATAACCGAATTCCTGTCTTGCTTGTCCAGTCATGTCCTGTGTCAGGTCTTCAGCGATGCAACCGGAGACGTACAAGAACGGTCCTGCTTTCATGCCCGGAGAAAATGCCCCAGATCTGATCATCTCGGGGTGCGCGTGAGCTTCTTCAAGCGCAGTTGAACGTATGACGGTGCCTGCCATTGATTTAGTCCTTTGGATTTAGTGATCGCTGAGTCTTTCACGTATGGGTAGCGCCTTAGCTTCCATCGAGCGGGCACGTGACCTGATGCTAAGCGGTGTCTCAGGATCGAACGGTAGACAACGAATCGCTGTGTCGGCGTCCACCTGCACGGCGGGTGACAAACCGATGCAAGACGCGAAAGGATTCTGGGACGAGTAGCCGGGCGGGGTTGCCTCGCGATCAATCACAGCCGCCATCGGAGGGATAGATGAATATGGGAGACCTATCAGACATAGCTCAGATCATGGAAGCGATACTTTTCTCGTTAACCGTGATCTATATCGCCATTGAGGCAAAACAGGCGCTTCACTTGACCAAGGCGCAATTCGGCCACAGTCTCACCCAACGCATGTACGACCGTTACCTCTCATCGGCACAAAACACAGACTTTGCCATGTTCATGGCGAAAAACTGGGATGGCGATGATATGGCTGACCACGAACAGTGGAGAGTGACACTGTGGATGAACACTCTGCTGGTCGACATCTTCGATACCTGGGATATGCATGACAGGGGACTCGTGGAAAAGAGCCATCTGGATATGCGGGTCCAGGCTGTTGAGGGTCTCATGAGGATGCGTCTCGGACCAGCCGTTTGGCAGTTGTGGAAACCCGCGCGAGACCCGCGTTTCGTCGAGTGGTTCGAAAACGAAATCTTCGACGATGTGAGCACGACATAAAGCACTACTAACTCTTCCTGACTTCGATCGCGTCAACCGGTCTAAAGTTTCGATGTCTCGCTCAGGTCTATTGAAAGGACCAGCAAATGATTCAGGTTGGAGACCAGATACCCGACGTGGAAGTGACCATGCTCGGGCCAGATGGTTCCCCAATGGGTGTACGTACCGGGTCATTACTCGGCAGCGGTCGAAACATCCTGTTCGCGACACCCGTTCCTTTCTCTCGCGGCTGTTCGAACGTACATCTTCCGGGTTACGTCGAAAACGCACAAAAACTGGCTGGCGGAGGCGTATCAAGAATTGCTTGTACTGCTGTTCGCGACCCTTGGGTGATGGAAGCTTTCAACAAAGCTCACGGCTCCCCCGAAGTAATGATGATTCCAGATGGCGAAGGTGACTTCGCTCGCGCTTTAGGCATGGACCTGGCTGGCCCACCCGGATTCGGAGTTGGCTCGATGTGCCAACGGTACGCTCTCGTCACCGAAGACGGCACGGTCACGGTGGTGTCAGTTGAAGACGAACCAGGGATCATGCAGTCAAGCGTGTGTGAAGCAGTCATAGATCGCTTGCAAGACACGTCTTGGTGGAAACCCATTTAGGTCTTTGGCGGCGTGGTCAGTAAGACAGGCTTGGGAGGCCTGCCCTTAGGAGTGCTTCCCTGACCTGAACCGCATTTGTGAGTGTGGAGCGTTAGCCCTCTGCGGTAATCGGATCGATCCGAGCCCTTACCTCAGTGACAATAGAGGCGGGGAATCCGCTGCGTTCCGCGTGCTCATCAATCAATTCGGACGCATCGGCATGATAAATACAGAAGGTTTTGTCTTGAACCACATAGGAGTGTTCCCAAGCAATGTTCTTGCCTTCTGAACGCATAGCAACCAATACGTCGTTCGACGCCGCCGCGGCGCCCCTCAATTGTTCGCGTTCCGACGAACCGATTTCAGGTATATCTCGTTCTATTACGAATCGAGGCATAGGTGTAATCCTCCACTATCAGCCATGAATGTTTATCTGTTGTCACACGATCCTATCCATCAGACCGTCGACCGACTCGGGTCAGGTGGACGGCGCGCCAGTTGTTGGCTTCACCAATCAGGCGGTGACAACCCGCCACTGATCTGACCGAACCGGTTCCACAGACTGCGTCGAGGGACAGTCTCTGTCTATGTCGCGACCTGTAAGCGGTTAAATGCCGTCGCAGATGACGAGTGGTCCCTCGGAATTGTCTAGACGGAACGGCAGGATCTCCTGATAGGCATCTGAACTCTTCCATGCGATAGCCGCATCACTGTTCGGGAATTCGAGTACCACTGCCACTGGGTTTGGGTTGCCTTCGGTGTAGTGAAGTGCACCTCCTCGAACGAGATAGCTGCCTCCGTGATCAGTGACTGTTTTCTCCACATCCGCCATGTAAGGGCCCATTGCTTCGGGATCAGTAATTTTCAGTAGGGCAACCACATACGCCTTAGCCACTTCGCACTCTCCTTAGTTGACAATCGAGATCAAATTCCTACCAGGAAGTCTTGGCGCGAATCAACGAAGTTCGGCCCTTGACCCCTGTGGGGGTGCCCCCAGTGAGCCCGACCGAGTTTCCGCTCAACTTCGGATTGAAGTGCGACCTAAGAAAGCCATCAAACGACCAACAGGGTCATTAGAGCCTTCGAGGGCATCGGCGTAACCACCTGGTCCACGAAAGGCTTCAATGGCTTCCAGCGCTTCAGCGTAAAGATCGTTCGCTTCGTCGTCGCTTATTCCATGATCGATGCCCGCTGAGTCCGCTAGGTCCCACGAATGCGTCATTGGGTCAATCCACATAGCGCCCACAAAGTCGTCGACTGTCATCTCACCAATAATTGTCGGACCATGATGTTCCAGAACACCTGGCGCCTGCAGCGCCTCCCACACCCGATTGACGACCATGCCAGTAGCTAGGGCGGGGTCATCTCCAGCAATTTCAGCCAACGTGCCCTCTGGCACCGTTCCCTCAATCCCGCAGGCAGCCTCAGTGAATGTCATTA
>ENA-UPTF01000135-UPTF01000135.1-marine-metagenome-genome-assembly--contig:-NODE-135-length-50900-cov-5.183677_pt1 | contig 50900 bp, 48 predicted proteins | sample MGYA00238166_ERZ767019 | MGnify/ENA primary metagenome ERZ767019 (study PRJEB28930, sample SAMN06266391) | marine metagenome | isolation source: Sea water from 250 m depth | place: Atlantic Ocean | study... | reverse complement strand
GCCCCGGCCTCTTCAACGACCTCATCAGCGGCCTCGGCCTCTTCAACGACCTCTTCAACGACCTCGGCCTCTTCAACGACCTCGGCCTCTTCAACGACCTCGGCCTCTTCAACGACCTCGGCCTCTTCAACGACCTCATCAACCGGTGCCGGCACAGCAGGGGCGACTGGCGCCGCGGTGACGCTGGTACCCACTGGCTGACCCTTGAACTCGTCCCAAGCCCCGGTGATCTTCAGGAGCTTCTCGACGCGCTCGGTTGGCTGGGCGCCGTTGCGGAGCCACTCGACGGCCTTCTCGTTGTCGATCTCGATGACGGACGGATCACGGCGGGGGTCGTAGAAACCGACCGCCTCGATGATCCGCCCGTTGCGCGCCTTGCGCGAGTCGGCGGCCACCACACGGTAGGTCGGCTGCTTCTTCTTACCCATCCGCATCAGGCGGAGCTTCACGGCCACGTCGGTACCACTCTCTTCTCGTGTGTGGCCCCGCACGGTCTGGCGGGGCAGGGATCGGGGCACGGCAGACTATGCACCCCTTCGGTCCGCACAGTCTGCCGTGACGCGGCCCATTTTCCAGCCCCTCCGGTCGGAAGCCACGAATGACGGCCGTCTCACCGACCGGACCCAGTGCTCGGAATCAGCCCTTCGGCCGGTCCAGGCCGCCGCCCGGCAACCCCGGAACGCTCGCCTGATCACCTAAACCGGGTAGGGAGAGCCCCTTCTTACGGTCCACCGGGACTGGGCCCCGAGCCGTGGTCCGCCCACCGCCTCCCTTCCGACCCTTGCGGCCCTTCTTCTTCGTCGCACCCCGACCACCCATTTGCTTCATCATCTTCCGCATCTCACGGAACTGCTTGACCAGCTGGTTGATCTCCCCTGCCTGGGTGCCGCTGCCCCGGGCGATCCGGGCCCGACGTGAGCCGTCGATGATGTCGGGATCAAACCTCTCAGCCGGGGTCATCGAGTTGATGATCCCCTCGATCCGGTCGATACGCCCATCGTCGACGTCGACGTCGCCCATCTGCTGCGCCATGCCCGGGACCATGCCCATCAGGTTGCTGATTGGCCCCATCTGGCGGAGTGCTCGGATCTGGTCCAGGAAGTCGTCCAGCGTGAAGGTGCCCTCCAACATCCGGGCAGCCGCCGCCTCTGTTTGCTCCTTCTCGAAGGTCTCCTCGGCCTTCTCGATGAGTGTCTCCACATCACCCATTCCCAGGATCCGCCCAGCTAGGCGGTCCGGATGAAAGGTTTCGAAGTCCTCTAGGCCCTCCCCCGTCGAGGCGAAGGCAACCGGGCGACCAACCACCTCTTTGATGCTCAGGGCCGCACCACCACGGGCATCGCCGTCGAGCTTGGTGAGAACCAGAGCATCTAGGCCCAGGCGAGCGTGGAAGGCCTCAGCCGTTGACACCGCGTCCTGGCCGGTCATGGCATCGATGACCAGGAACGTGTGGTGGGGCTCCAACACTCCGGACACCTCGGCCACCTCGGCCATGAGGTCGTCGTCGATGGCTAGACGCCCCGCCGTGTCGCAGACCACGACGTCGCGTCCCAGCCGGGCCGCCTCGGCCAGGCCAGCCCTGGCAACGGCCACCGGATCCGACGGCTCGCTGAACACCGGGACGCCGATGCGGTCGCCCAGGGTCCGCAACTGCTCGACGGCCGCCGGCCGCTGGAGGTCGGCCCCGATCAGTATCGGGTTACGTCCCCGGGCCTTGTACCACCGAGCCAACTTGGCCGCCGTGGTCGTCTTGCCCGCTCCCTGCAGGCCCGCCAGAAGGATCACGGTCGGCGGCTTCGAGGCATACGGAAGGCGGGCCGCCTCGCCGCCCAGGATCTCGGTGAGCTCCTCGAGAACGATCTTCACCACCTGCTGGCCAGGGTTGAGCGCACCGGCCAACTCGGCGCCCACAGCGCGCTCCCGGATCCGGTCCTGGAGGGTGCGCGCCACCTCCAGGTGGACGTCGGCCTCCAGGAGCGCCACCCGAACCTCTCGGAGGAACTCGTCGACGTCGTCGGGACCCAGGCGACCCTTACCACGGACCCTCCGCAGGATCCCCTCGAAACGGTTGGTCAGGCTCTCAAACACCGTGCGGCCTCCTGAACCCGTCTCAGGCCGGAACGTCGGCCGCGAACAGGGCGTCCACGAACTCCTCGGGATCAAACGGCACCAGGTCGTCCACGCCCTCTCCCACCCCGACCAACTTCACCGGGATGCCGAGGTCGTCCTGAACGGCCACCACGATCCCCCCGCGCGCTGAACCGTCCAACTTGGTCAGCACAATTCCGGTCACATCGACAGCCTCGGCGAACTGTCGAGCCTGAACCAGACCGTTCTGGCCGGTCGTGGCGTCGATGACCAGCAGGGTCTCGGTGACCGTACCGGCCCCCTTATCAGCCACCCGCCGAACCTTGGATAGCTCGTCCATGAGGTTGGCCTTCGTGTGGACCCTCCCTGCGGTGTCGGCCAGCACCAGGTCGGCCCCCCGAGATGCTGCATGGGCCACGGCGTCATACACCACCGAGCTGGGGTCGGCGCCCTCGGCGCCCCGCACCACGGTCGAACCCGACCGGTCGGCCCACAGCGACAGCTGGTCAGCCGCCGCGGCCCGAAACGTATCGCCAGCAGCGAACACCAGCCGGCGACCGGACACCGACTCCCTGTAACCCAGCTTGCCGATGGTCGTCGTCTTGCCGACGCCGTTCACGCCAACAAACAGCCAAACCGACGGCTCGCCCCCGAGGGCCAGATCACGATCCGCCTCGCCTAGTCGGGCCAGGAGCTCCACCTTGAGCAGCCTCAGCAGGCCATCGGCGTCAGCTACCCCCTCGCGTCCCACCCGCTTCCGGAGGCCGTCGACTAGGGCATCGGTGGTGGCCACACCCACATCAGCCAGAAGCAGGGCGTCGGCCAGGCCCTCCCACGTGGAGTCGTCGATCGACGAACTGTTCCGCACCGGCGCAAGGTGTGTGGACCAGGCATCGCGAGCGCGACCAAGGCGGGAGCGGAGACCCATGGGAGGCGCATCCTACCGGTGGGGTCCGAACCCACCCCGGGGCACCAACCGGCGCGCTAGCCGGTGAACTGGTCGTCGAGGTCGCCCAACTGAACCAGGGCCAGACCGACCTCGCCATCGCGTTCGTACTCCAACTCGACCCGTGATCCCGGTAGCCGGATCTGGATGTCGGCTCGTAGGGCACCCATGTCGCGGATGATTCGGCCATCCGACCGGAAGACGCGGTCGCCGACCAGCAGGCCCGCCAACTCGGCGGGCGATCCCTCCACCACTTCGACGATCAGGGCGCCCGGCCGTCCGTCAGTGGTCGACTCACCCCGGATGCCCAGCCATGCCGTTCCGATTGGTTCGCCCAGGATCAGACGACGGGCCACCAGCACCACTGTGTCGCTGGGGATGGCGAAGCCCACGCCGATGTTGCCGGTTGCGAAGCCAGTGCTTTGGATGGCCGTGTTCATGCCGATGACCCGGCCCTCGCGATCGGCTAACGGCCCTCCCGAGTTACCCGGGTTGATCGGCGCGTCGGTTTGGATCATGGAAACCCCGGCACACTCGGCGCTGAATCCCGACTGGCAGCCGTACGAGTCGATGACCCTTCCCACGGCACTCACGATTCCTGCGGTGACCGTGCGGTCCAGGTCGAAGGGGCTCCCCAGGGCGACAGCCAACTGCCCCACATGGATGTCCTCGGTAAAGGCGAACACCGCTGGCACCAGGCTGCTGTCCGGCTCGGTCAGCTGAAGCACGGCCACGTCGCGCCGAACGTCGAACCCCACCACCTCGGCGACGATTTGCCGACCGTTGGGCAGACTGACCACCACCTCGTCGGCATCATCGACCACGTGGGCGTTGGTGACGATCCGACCCCCGTCGTCAAAGACGATGCCGGAACCGTGACTGGCCTCGGGGACCGAGACCAGCACCACCGAGTCAACCAGCGCTTCGGCCACGGCGACCACCGGCTCGTCACCCGAATCGTCGACCGGTGCCTCGGCGAACAGACGGGCCACCAGCAATTCGACCTCCTCGGCGGTCAGGCCGGCCGACTCCTCGATGAGGCGTCCGACCACGGTTTCTACCTCTTCGGCCGACAGCCCGGCCGACTCCTCGACCACGGAGGCGGCGATAGAAGCCACGTCGTCGGTCGACAGGCCAGGGGCTTCGGAAAGCCGGTCGGCCACGATGACCTCCACGTCGGCGGCCGAGAGCCCCTCGCGCTCGGACAAGATTCCCTCGACCAGGGCCGTCACCTCGGCCTCGGACAACCCCTCGTCAGCTACGACAGCCTCCACAAGGACTGTCACCTCGGCCTCGGACAACCCTTCGCTAGCAAGGACGGCCTCTACCAGAGTCGTCACCTGAGCTGCCGACAGGCCTTCGGCAGCCAGGACACCCTCGACCAGGGCCGTCACCTCGGCCTCGGACAACCCCCCGGTGGCCAGGACAGTCCCGGTCGCCTCCTCGGACCGGATCTCTAACGGGACGCTGGAAGCCGCATCGCCATCCTCGCCGCGCAGCATCCAACCGGCCACGGCCCCGGCCACCAGTGCAGCCACCAGGACGGCCACGGCGAACAAGCCCGCCAAGAGTCGGCCGCTGATGCGGACCGGAGGTTCGATCGGCGGTACGGGTGCCGGCAGCAGGCCCGGAAAGGTGGGCTCAACGGGCCGACGCCCCCCGACCTCGATGGACCGGCGGTCGACGGACCGTCGCTGGTGGGCCTGATCGTCCTCCATCAGACTGAAAATAGAGCGCCCAACGCCCAACTCCTACGCATCAAGAGATTTAGGAGTCCACATACCGGGGCAACCAAAGGGTGAACGTGGCCCCCTCGCCCTCTACTGACCTCACAGTGGACCGCCCACCGTGGCCCTCGGCGATCTGGCGCACGATGGCCAGACCCAGGCCAGACCGCCCGGCTTCCCGGGCCGACGCCCGGTCACCCCTCCAGAACCGCTGAAATACCCGGTCGACGTCACCGACAGCGATCCCAGGTCCGTGGTCGATAACCGAGGCCCAGACCATCTCCTCGTCCCGGCCCACAGAGACCCGGACCGTTCCGCCCCCCGCCGAGACCCGAATGGCGTTACTCAGAAGATTCGCTACCGCTCGGCGCAGGGCCACGGCGTCCCCCACCACCTCCAGGCCATCGATCCGGTCGTGGTCCAGCACCACACCAGACCGCGAGGCAGCCGCTGCGAAGTCCTCGACCGTCTCACCTACCACGGCGCCCACGTCGATGGGCTCGCGTCGGCTGTCCGGGCGCTCGTGGTGGGCGTACAGCAGTAGGTCGTCGACCAGAGCCGACATGCGCTCGGCGGCCCGGAGGGACACCCGCCCGGCCGCCCGGAAGTCCTCCGGCCCGGCCTCTGGATCGGCCATAACCACGTCCAGGTTTGTGCGCAGTACAGCCAACGGGTTACGCAGCTCGTGTGACGCCTCCTGGACGAATCGCCGCTGGCCCTCGAAAGCCTCGTCCAGCCGGTCCAGCATCTCGTCGAAGGTGTCGGCCAGGTCCCGGAGCTCGTCCGACGAGCCTCCCAGCTCGATCCGCCGGGACAGATCGGTGGCGGTGATCTCCCGGGCCACAGCCGAAATCCGACTAATGGGTCGAAGAACCAGGCCGGCCACATACCAGCCCACGGCCAGACTCCCGAGGAACACGCCGGCCAGGGCGGTGAAGGAGTAGGCCCGCAGCCGCTCGAGAGCCCTCCGGTTGACCTCCTCCTCGAAGATGACCAGCCACGGACGATCCTCCTGTTGGTCGACCGACAAAGAGGCCTGATCGGCAGAACCCTCTTGGGCCAACTGCTCGAACCGGGCCAGGTGCGACGTGGGCTGTTCGGACAGAGCGCGGGACAGACCTAGGTAGATGCCCCCCACCATCACGGCGGCCAGCGCGAAGAGGACAATGGAGTAGAGCAGGGCCAACCGGGTACGTAGGCTGCCGAACCGGTCCGGGAAGCGCCCGGCCAGGCCCACCCCGGTCCGGTTCACCGGTCCACCGGCTCATCGACCAACCGGTAGCCCGACCCGACCACGGTCTCCAAGAGCGGCTCCTCGCCCTCCAGGGAGAGCTTGCGGCGCAATGTCCCCACGGTCACCCGCACGGTGTTGGTGAACGGGTCGGCGTGCTCGTCCCACACGTGGTCCAGGAGAACCTCCTGGGACACCACGTCGCCGGGACGGGTCATGAAGTACCGCAGCAATGCGAACTCCTTGGCCGTGAGGTCTAGATCACGCTCACCCCGGCTGGCTCGGTGGCGGGCCGTGTCCAACACCACGTCGCCGACCTCCAGTACGGCCCCCGACCGGCCCGGGTCGCGCCTCAGCAGGGAACGGATACGGGCCGAGAGCTCGTCGAAGGCAAACGGCTTGACCAGATAGTCGTCGGCCCCGACGTCCAACCCCCGTATACGGTCCTCGACGGTGTCCCGAGCCGTCAGCATCAGGATCCGGGGTGGGACCTCGCCCGGCGGGTCGGCCCGCAACGTCGAGCAGACCTCCAGCCCATCGATCCCAGGCATGGTCAGATCCAGGCAAATCAGGTCGTATGGGATGAAGGTGGCCTTCTCGATCGCCTCCGCTCCCCCATCGGCCGTGTCGACGGCGTAGCCCTCCCGACGGAGCCCTCGGGCCACCGCGTCGAGCAGGTCGGCCTCATCGTCGACCACGAGGATGCGCACGGGGACGACGGTACTCCGACCTTCCCCGCGGTCAGACCGCGGGACTCCAGATCAGCCGTTGGTCAGGACTCCGAGCCGCCGGGCCACCCGCTCGGCCTCCACCCGCTCGCTGATCACCCTCGACGACCCGCCGGGAGCCATCGATACGCCGTAGAGGCAGTCGGCGGCCTCCATGGTCCGCTTCTGGTGACTGACAATCATCAACTGGGCGTGGTCCCGGAACTGGTCAACCAGACCCAGGAACCGGTGCAGGTTGACGTCGTCGAGGGCCGCCTCCACCTCGTCCATGACGTAGAACGGCGAAGGACGACTGCGGAACACGGCGAACAGGAAGGCCAGGGCGGTTAGTGACCGCTCGCCGCCGGACAGCAGCGAGAGCTTCTTAACGTTCTTGCCCGAGGGTCGCGCCTCCACGTCGAGACCCGTCTCCAGTAGGTCGTCGGGATCGGTAAGGCGCAGCTGCCCCTCACCACCAGGGAAGAGGGCATCGAACAGGTCGGTGAAGTGGCTTGACACCTCGGCGAAGGCAGCAGCGAACACCGACACAATCTCTTCGTCCACCGACCGAATGACCTTCCTCAGGTCCTTACGGGTGGAACGGATGTCGTCCAACTGCTCTTGGAGGAACTCATGGCGCTCCCGGAGACCGTCAAACTCAGCCAAAGCCAGCGGGTTGACCGGTCCCATCAACTTCAGCTCGCGCTCTAGGTCGGCTATCCGGTTGGCCGCCGTTACCCCCTCGTCCAGTTCGGGGCACGGAGCATCCAGGGCGGCGTCGGGCTCCAGGTCGAACTCGGCGCGGATCGACTCGGTCAGGCTCTCGAGGCGCAAACGTGTCTCAGCCCGCTCGATCTCCAGCCTCGACTGGTGCTCACGGGCCTCCCGGAGGACGGTCTCGGCAGTCGAGCGCTCGCGACGCAGGCCGTCCAGGCGGGCGGCCACGGCCCGAACCCGCTCGGATTGCTGGCGCCGGTGATCACGCAGGGCATCCAACCGGGTATCGACCATCGACAGGCGCTCATCCAACGCCGCTGTGAGTTCACGGGTAGCGGCCTCCCGCCCGTCTAGGTCACCGCGCTGGGCAGCGGCAGCGACCCGCTCGTCGGCCAACTGGCCCAACCGTGACCTCAGGTCGGTAGCCCGAGCCCGAACCACGGTCTGGCGACCGGTGGCCTCGGCGACCCGAACGTCGTGGCCGGTTCGTCGGGCACCCAGCTCGGCGGCCCGCTCCTCCAGTGAACTCCGGGCAGCGTTCATCCGGTGTCCTGCCTCCACGGACGCCTCCTCGGCCGCCTCCAGACCGGGCAGGCGCCGCTCCAAGTCGTCGACCCTCCGGGCCTCGTCTTCCAGGCGCTGGCCCAACTCGCCCAGGCGGGTCCGCAGCGACTCAGCCTCGGTAGTCAGGTCACGACGTTCGACCTGCAGCCGCTGGAGCGCCTCGGTCGACGCCGTGAACCGGCCGTCATGCTCGTCCAGGGCCCGGTTCCGACGGGCCACCTCGTCGTCGGCGTCGCCCGTCGCCCGCTCGGCCACGTCCAGGGCCCGGGTGGCCTCGCCCCGCTCGACCTCGGCATCGGCCAGCCGGCGCTCGGCATCGGCCAGCGCTGCGCCGGTCGCTCCCCGCCCGTCCCCACCGATCCGCCAGCCCGACGGGCCGAAACGGTCACCGGCCAGGGTGACGATGATGGACTCCGGGTAGCTCAGGGCCAGATCGACCACGGCGTCAAGATCGCCGTCGACGACCACGGCGTGGCCAAGCAAGCGGTCTAGGAGACCGTCGACGCCCTCCCGTCGGGCCCGGACCCGGGACCGGATGGGCGACCCCACTGGCGGAGAAGAACAACCGCTCGAGCCGGCGTCCAGAGCCAGCACAGCCGCCGAGAGCCGACCTTCGCGCAGGGCGGTCAGGGCGTGTCGAGCCTGGCCGACGTCGCCGACCACCACAGCGTCCAGCGCCGAACCCGCCGCTGCCTCGAAGGCCGCCTCGAAGCCATCGTCCACCTCGACCAGGTCCAGCAGCGTCCCCAACACGCCTTCGATGCCGGCCAAGTGCTCGGCGCCGGCCCGTGACCGGGCCTCGTTCAGGGCCAGGGACAGGGCATCCACCCGGGCTGTCACCGACTGGACTTCGGCCTCGGCGGCCATGACCCGTTCCCAGGCCGCGTTCCGGGCCACGGCGGCCCCGTGGGCCCGGGACTCGGACTCGGCCACGGCCTCCACTAGGGGCTCTTCGGCTGTTTCTCCCACCGACAGTTCAGAGCGTAGGCAATCGGCCTCGGCGTCCAGGCGGGTCGATGCCTCCTCCAACCCGCCCAGTCGAATGCCTAGGCGCTCACGCTCCGAGGTGGCCTGGGCAACGGCGGCCCTCAGCACGCCGAGCTCGCCACGAGCCTCGGCGGCGTGACCGCCCAGGGCCGGCACGCCTTCCGACCAGTCCATCTCGAAGGCCGCCCGATCGGCGGCCAGCTCGGTCTCGGCCACGGCCAAGCGCTCGGCCTCCGGTGCCAGGCGGTCGGCCTCAGCGTCCAATTCGGCGGCCTCGGCCTCGGCCCGCTCCAACTCCACCTCCAGGCCCACGACCACCTGCTGGGAGGCAAGAGACGACCGCTCCCGCTCAATGCCCCGGAGCCGTTCGACCAGAAGGGCCCTGAGACCCCGACCTCGCTCCCGCAGGGACTCCAGCCGCACCAGCCGGTCGCCCAGGTCGTCGCCTCCCCGGGCGGCCAACTCGGTCTCGGCCGCCGCGACCTCGGTATCCACTCGGGCCAGCACCCCACCCTGAGTCGACTCGTCGGCAGCCAGCGTGGAGCGCCGCCCAGCCTCGTCCCGGGCCCTGGTCTGGAGGGTGTCCAGCTCCCGTCCCGCCCGGTGGAGGCGCAAAGCGGTCAACTCGCCCAGCAGGTCGCCGTGCCGGCGGGCAGCATCGGCCTGACGTTCCAGCGGACGGAGCTGTCGGCGGACCTCGCGCAGCAGGTCAGACAGCCGGTCCAGGTTGGTTTCGGTGGCCCGCAACCGCCGCTGAGCCTTCTCCTTACGGCGCCGGTATTTCAGGATCCCGGCCGCGTCCTCGATGATCATCCGCCGGTCCTCCGGACGGGCGTTCAGTACGGCGTCGATCTGGCCCTGGGAGATGATGACGTGCTGTTGGCGGCCGACCCCCACGTCGGACAGCAGCTCCTGGATGTCCAGCAGGCGGCAGGGCGCGCCGTTCATCGAGTACTCGCTATCACCGCTTCGGAACAGGGTCCGGGTGATGGTCACTTCCGCAAACTCCACCGGGAGCTGGCCCAACGAGTTGTCGATGGTCAACGAGACCTCAGCCCGACCCAGGGCAGCCCTGGTGGACGTGCCAGCAAAGATGACATCGTCCATCTTCTGGGATCGCACGGCGCTCGGCGCCTGGGCGCCCAGCACCCACGCAATGGCGTCCACCACGTTGGACTTTCCACTGCCGTTGGGCCCTACGACCACCGTGACACCGGGCTCCATCTCCAGGGTCGCCGTGTCAGCGAACGACTTGAAGCCCTTGATGGTCAGCTGTTTCAGGAACACGCAGGACCCCGCGCGCCGCCCGCCCAAATCACAGGGGTGTCATTCGCCATTCACGCCACCCTAGGCGCGCCAAAGGCGCCCGAGGGGCGCTCCGTCAGACCTGGGTCTCGCAGAAGTAAGTCCAGCTTCCCTTGAGCTTGATTCGCTGGATGGCTGACCGGTTGCGCTGGCTGAGCGCACCCGCCCGGCCGTAAACCGCCAAGTGGTCGCCGTAGGTCCCCGGCTCGCCGTACAGGTCGACGAACGGACGCTCTTCGAGGTCAGTCCCTCGGTACTTGATGGCATCGTTGACCACCGAGATCATCGCCCCATGGAGGCGCCGGACCTCCTGGGTGGAAAGGGTGTTGCTGATCCGGTCGTAGCGCAGTCCGGCGTGGAACAGGATCTCGTCGGAGTAAACGTCGCCGATGCCCACCACCACCGTGTCGTCGCACAGGAGATCCTTGAGCGGTACCTCCCTAGCCAGGACCTGTCCTCCGAACATCGTCCACGGAACCATCTCGCCGGCCGGATCGATGCCCAGCGTGGCCAGGTCTGGGAACTCAGTGAGCAGCTGGTCGCCGGACACCACGCACACCTCCGAGGTGCCGCCGGGGTCGATCAGGCGGACCTGACCGCCCACCGTGAAAGTGAAGGTCATCTCGGTGCCGGGTGCCTTCGCGTCCCGGGCGGCGTGTCGCCGAATACTGGAGCCGGCGCCCGGGCGGATGACCAGTAGGTCGTCTTCCATCTTGATGACCAGGGTGAGTCCGATCCGGCGGACCGGGCCCAACTTGCAGCCCTCCACCGTTCCGGCGAACGATCGGCGGGTGCGGTACCGGGCCAGGGTGGCCATCGAGGCGACCTCCACCGTCTTCACCTTGCGGCCGGAAATCTCCCGGTCCAGGGCGTAGCGGATGATCTCTACCTCGGGTAGTTCGTGTTCGAGAGTCACGTTGATTCCTGACCTGTCGTCGGAGTCCCAGCCTCAACCGGGGATGGGTGTTCAAGGGCGTCCCAGGCCAACTGGGCCGCCTCCTGCTCGGCCCGCTTGCGCGACGTGCCGGTTGCCGGGCCGTACGAACGCCCGGCCACCTCGACCACAGCGTGGAACCGCTTGTCGTGGTCCGGACCGTCGTCGGTCAGCACATAGCGCGGCGGCGGGTCGGATCGGCGGGCGGCCAACTCCTGGAGGCGCGTCTTGAAGTCGTGGAGGCCCGGATCGACCGCCGAGTCGGCCAGCACGTCGGCGAACAGGCGGTCCACGACCGTCCTCACGGCCGCCGGCCCACCGTCTAGGTAGACAGCGGCGACCACAGCCTCCAGGGCATCGGCCAAGATCGAGTCCTTGTCGCTCCCACCGGTCGATGACTCGCCCCGACCTAGGCGGAGTGCCTCACCCAACGGGATCGACCGGGCCACGTCGGCCAACGCCGGGGTGCTCACTACGGCGGCCCGGATCAGAGCCAGTTGGCCCTCGGGCAGCCCAGGATGGTCGCGGTAGACACGTTCAGCGACCGCAAACCCCAGCACGGCGTCACCCAAGAACTCCAGCCGCTCGTTGGAGGAGGCCTCGTGCTCGGCACACCACGACCGGTGGGTCAGGGCGATCTCCAGTAGGTCCGGATCACCGAACCGGTGGCCAAGACCGTCCTCGAGGGCTTCCGAAACGACGGACCGCGGGTCAGCCGAGACGGGAGACGACATAGTCGACGGCATCGCGGACTGTCTTGAGGTCCTCGAGGTCATCATCCTCGATCCGGAAGCCGGCAGAACGCTCGCTGAGTTCCTCCTCCAGGGCCTCCACCAACTCGATAAGGGCCAACGAGTCGGCGTCGAGGTCGTCAGCGAACGAGTTGCCCTCGCCGATCTCGGACGGCTCGATCTCCAGGATGTCGGCGAGACGGTCGCGGATCAGTTCCAGGACCTCGTCGCGCCCGATCGGGACGCCCTCGACATGGGTTTCTGCGGGCACGTCGGCTCCTCGCCGTTCAGAGATGTGGGGTGGTCATCGGCCGCCGGGGACAATGAATCAGCCCCAGGAACGGTGGGTCATCCTACCGGTCACAACCCTGGGTCGGAGCGTGGTCGAAAGGGATGGAGATGGTGGGAAGGTCAGGCCTGGGCAGCCACGGCCTCCGTGAGATCGTTGACCACGTCGGCACGCACCATCTCGGCGGCCACGCCGATGGCGTTTCGCATGGCCACGGCCTTCGTGGAGCCGTGGCTAATAACGCAGACCCCCTTGACGCCCAGGAGCATGGCCCCGCCGTAGGTGTCCGGGTGGAACTCCCGGTACAGGTTGTCCAGCTCGGGAGCCAGTACGTCGGCAGCAGCCATGGCCTCCGGTCGTTCGGCCATAGCGGTCAGGAGGGCGGTCAGGAGGGCCTTGAAGGCCCCCTCGGCCGTCTTGAGGGCCACGTTTCCGGTGAACCCGTCGGTCACGATGACGTCGGCAGTGTCGGTGAGGAGGTCGCGTCCCTCCACGTTGCCGATGAACTCGGCGTCGCGGAACTCGGCGGCGGCCAGGGCCGCGTAGGCGTCCTTGACGAAGGGACTTCCCTTCCCTGGCTCCTCACCGATGGACAACAGAGCCACCCGGGGCTGTTCAACGCCTAGGCGGGCTCGGGAGAACACGGCGCCCATCTGGCCGAACTGAACCAGCCACCCGGGGCTGCACTCGGCGTTGGCCCCCGAGTCCAGCAGCACGGTTGGGGTCCCACCGGGTACCGGGATCAGCGTGGCGATGGCCGGCCGGGCCACACCGGAGATCCGCCCCATGCGGAGCAGGGCGCTGGCCATGGTGGCCCCCGTGTTACCAGCGCTGACCATGGCCGATGCCCGGCCATCGCGAACCGCCTCAGCCGCCCGGACTAACGAGGAGTCCTTCATCCGACGGACGCTGGAGCCCGGTTCGGCGTCCATGGCGATGACCTCAGACGCCTCGAGGACCTCCAGGTCGCCGACATCGGCGAGCTCCTCGGGGCGGCCGACTAGCAGCACCGGGACGCCGTCCTCCTCGTGGGCCTGCCGGGCGCCGGCGACGATCTCGGCCGGTGCGTGGTCACCGCCCATGGCGTCGACCGCTACGGGCAGCATGATGCGAGGAAGGGGTAGGTCAGTCGACGTCGACGGCCTGGCGACCCGCGTACCAGCCGCAGTTCCCGCAGATGCGATGCGGGCGCTTGGTGACGCCGCAGTGGTCGCAGGAGCTCCGGGCTGCGCGGTCCAGGGTCCAGGCGGACGCCTTTCGGCTACGGCCCTTGGCCTTGGAGGTCTTCTTCTTTGGGACGGCCATCGTCGGTTCCTCGGAGGCGGTCGGTGGGGTGGAGATCGGGTACGTCGACCAGGTGCGCCGACGGCTAGACGAGGCTACCGGCACCGGCTGCGAACCGGTACGGCCATGACGGGGACCACTCCCGGAACCGGCCGCTTCACCCCAAGTCGGGTTCGTCGAACCGGAGAACGTCCAGAGCGGCCCACCGCGGGTCACCCACCGGGCCGTCCTCCGTTCCCGATGGGCTTTCGGCGGACCGAAGCCACTCCGGGTCGGGGCCCATGCAGTCGTCGGCGCAGAGCGGCGAGAGGGGCAGAGCCAACAGGACGGCGTCGCGGACCACCGGCTCCAGGTCGGCCTCATCTCCACCCAGCTGGTAGGCATCGGCGGCGTCCCTCTCGGGGGCCGACCGACCCGGCTCGTCGGAGGCCATCACCTCGTGGACCCGTAGGTCGACCTCGCCGACCACCGGCTCCAGACAGCGTCGGCAGTCGCCGGACCATCCGGCCCGGACACCGCCCGTCACCACAACCTCGGCACCGCGGGCTTCGGCCTCCAGGTCCACGACAACCCGGCCATCCACCACCGACACGTCGCCAACCCGCAGGTCGTCGAGCACCACCGAGGCCCGGATCAGCCGGGGATCGGCCCGCCGACGCAGGACGGCCAGCGGTATCCGCAGGTCGTCGGTCACCGGGAGGCCACCGGGGCGGGGCGGCACGCTCCCGCCGGGGTCATGGCCCGTCGGTCTCGGCGTCCTGGTCGAAGAACGTGACGCCCGGTCGACCGGCCACCGCCTCACGGGAAGCCTGGGCAGCCTCGGCCGCACGGCGATCCCGGTCCCGGTCAAGGACGGTCTCTTGCAGGCGACGTCGACCCTGGGCGATGGCGTCACGGGTACTGCTCAGCAGCGACTCGAAGCTGCCCAGTTTCTGGTCGCAGTAGTCCTCGGTCTCCCGGCGCATCTTCCGGGTCTCGTCCTCGGCCTTCTCGACCAGGTGGCGGGCCTTCTGCTCGGCGGTCCTCACCACCTCAGTGCGCTGGACCAACCGCTCGGCCCTGGACCGAGCCAACTCGAGGATCTCGTCACCCTCCCGACGCACCTTGGCCAGAAACTCCTCCCGCTCCTTGAGTAACCAGCGGGCCGACCGGAGCTCGTCAGGAAGGCGGGTGATGGCCTCATCGACGAGGCCCAGCAACTCATCCTTGTTGACCATGGAGGAGGCGGACAACGGCATCGGCCGCGCATTAGCCACCTGCTCGCGCAGTTGGCGCAGGATGGTCTCCATCTGGGGCGGCCGGTAGGGGTCCGGGGTCGTCGGCGTAATGGGCTGCTGCGGTGGCGGCGCCGAGGTCGGGCCGACCGACTGAAGGGGCGCCACCTCGGCGGGATCGGTCATGTCGCCAGCCGGTTCTCAAGACGGGTGCGCACCGGGACAGGCACCATGTCGTTGACGTCGCCACCCAGGCGGGCCACCTCGCGAATCAATCGGGAAGCCAGGAACGACCGACGAGACGCCGTAGGCAGGAAGAGGGTCTGCACCCCAGAGATGGCGGCGTTCATCTGGGCCATCTGGAGTTCGCTTTCGAAGTCGGAGACGGCCCGTAGTCCCTTGATGATGAAGTCGGCCCCGGCCTCAGCGGCCAGGTCGACGACCAGACCGTCGAACATGGTGGTCCGCACGTTTGTGAGGTGGGAGAAGCATTCGTCGAGCATCGCCATCCGCTCCTCCAGATCAAACAGGCCGTCACCCTTCGCCGGGTTCATCAGGGCGGCCACCACCACTTCGTCGAACAGGCCGGCTGCCGTCTGGACCATCTCGACATGGCCGTTGTGCACCGGATCGAAGGATCCTGGATACAGGACGCGGGTCACGGCCTCGGCACCTCTCGCTCGATCGTGGCTGGTTGGTCGGCGGCCCCCGCCGCCTCGGCTCCCGGCAGGAGCAGCGTTACCACGGTACTCCCGTACCGACGGCACGATTCGGCATGCCAACCGGGTCCCGGCTCGATCTGGCGGTCGGATTCGGTGACCACCGGGCCGTCGACACGGCCAGCCAACCCGACCAGCAGGTCGGCCCAGCCGTCGAAGGGGTACGGCGGGTCCAAGAGGACTAGGTCCCACCGGTCGTCGGTGGTGGTCAGCCATCGCAGACCGTCGGCCCGAACCACCCGGGCCCGGTCTTCCAGATCACAGGACCGGAGGTTCCGGGACACCAGGTCCACCGCCTCGGCTGACCGGTCCACGAACACGGCCCGTCGGGCACCCCGGGAGAGCGCCTCGATACCCAGTGCCCCGGTCCCGGCAAACAGGTCGAGGACGTCGGCATCCACGACGGCCCCCCGGCTGTGGAGGGCGTTGAACACCGCCTCCCGGACCCGGTCGCTGGTGGGACGCACGTCCACCCCTGATGGTGAGGCCAGACGACGGCCCCGGGCGGTTCCAGCCACGACTCGCATCTAACCAGTATGGAGGCCCGGTGGTCGGCGCGAACTACGGTCGGCCGGGTGCGGGCTCCGGAGACCATCGTGTGCGTGGACTGCGGGGGCACCTGCCACCTACTGGCCCACCCCGAGACCGAGTTCGACCCGGGAGACCCGGTGGCCTACCGCTGTGCCGACTGCGTAGACCGCTGGGACCTGGTGATGCCCGACGACGAGGACGACGGTCAGGGCGACGAGCCACCCAGGGACGCCTGAACTGGACGCATCAGCGGGGGTCGCGCCACATGAGCGGAACCGTTGGACCGCCGTCGACGGCCACCTCACCGGTGACCACGAACCCGTGCCTCTCGTACAGCGGCACGTTGTCCGGGTCGCTGGACTCCAGGTAGGCCCCCAAGCCGTCTACGTCGCAACGGGCAGTCACCGCCCCGATGCAGGCCGAGGCCAGCCCCAGACCCCGATCCGCTTCCCGGGTGCCGACGAACGCCAGGTACCAGTGGGGCGTTCGCGGATGGGACTGGAAGATCGGAAACAACCGACTCAGGCGCTCCATCGCCCCGGCATCTTCCAGGAGGGCCCGGTTGGCCGCCCCGGCCTCGGCGGCGGCGGCCTCCGCATCATCAGGCTCGTGGGGTCCGACCCACAGGGCGGCGCACCGGCGCAACCCGTCCGGGTCGGTAGGCACGAACACCTCGTCGAACCCGCTCCCGGCAGCCAGGCGGTTGGCAAACAGGGCTGCCAGCTGGGCGGGCCTCCGGTCGACGTCGTCGAAGAGGAACGCCAGCACGGGGTCGTGGACGAAGGCGTCGGCCAGGGTGGCGACCACGTCGGGCACCTCGCCGGGTCCGATTGTCCGGGCGTCGGTCATGGGACCCTTCCTAGTCCGGTAGACGCCGTGGCCACGACCTCGACGGCATCACGACTTCAGCAGGTAGCCGGACTCGTCGTCCCCGAGGAACAGGGTGACCTCGTCGGCTAGCTCGGGGTGGTCAGCCAGGCCCCCTCCACCGCCGACCAGCCGGAGGGCCTCCTCTCTAGCTGCCTCCACCCATTCCCGGTCGCGGCGCAGCGAGGCTAGGCGGAGGTCGTTACGCCCCTTCTGGCGCTCCCCCATGATCGTGCCCTCGCCCCGCAGGTCCAGGTCCACCTCGGCCAACTCGAAGCCGTCGGTGGTCCGGACCACCGCCCGGATGCGCTCCTCGGACTCCCGGGTAGGCGCCTTACCGACCAGCAGGCAACGACTGGAATGTTCACCGCGCCCCACCCGACCCCGGAGCTGATGGAGTTGGGCGATGCCAAACCGGGCGGCGTCGAGTACCACCATGACGGTGGCGTTCGGAACGTCGACTCCCACCTCGATCACCGTGGTGGCCACCAGCACGTCGAGGGCGCCGGACCGGAAGAGCCGCATAGTTTTCTCCTTTTCGGACCGACCCACCCGTCCGTGAAGCAGCCCAACCCGGAGCCCGGCCAGCTCGCCGTCCGACAGCGACGTAAAGGCCTCCTCCGCCGACCGTACCTCCAGGTTCTCAGACTCTTCGATCAACGGGCACACCACGTAGGCCTGCCTGCCGGCCTCCACCTCACCCCGGACGACCGGCCACACGTTGGCGTCGTCCTCGTGCCAAGACGTCGCTATGGGGTTGCGCCCCGGTGGCATCTCGTCGAGAACCGACACGTCGAGGTCCCCATAAACGGTCATGGCGGCCGTCCGGGGAATGGGCGTGGCCGTCATGACCAGCACGTCGGGAACCGTGCCGTCGTCGTTCTTCTCTCGAAGAGCGGCCCGCTGTTCGACACCGAACCGGTGCTGCTCGTCGATAACCACCATGCCGAGCGACCCGAACCGGACCCCCTCCTGGATCAGCGCATGGGTACCGATGAGCACGTCGATGCCGCCGGCCACCAGCTCTGTACCAATCCGCCGACGCTCGGTCGTGGTGGTGCGGTTGGTCAGCAATTCGACTTTCAGCGGTCGCTGCCCTAGCAGGGTGGCCGGGTCGTCGACGGTGATGCGGTCCAGCATCTCGGCCACCCCCAGGTGGTGTTGTTCGGCCAGGACCTCGGTGGGCGCCATGAGGGCGCCCTGATACCCACCCTGGACGGCGGCCAGCAGCGCCGAGACGGCTACCACCGTCTTGCCGGAGCCCACGTCGCCCTGTAGGAGCCGGTGCATGGGTGCGGGTCGAGCCAGGTCCTCCAGGATCTCGGCCACCACCCGGTCTTGGGCGTCGGTAAACGGGAAGCCGAGACCGGCCCGGAACCCCTCCAGCAGAATGGTCGTGGCGGTGTCGTGGGCAATTCCGACCGAGGTGCGCTCCAGGTCCCGCTTGCGCTGGACCAGGGCCAACTGGATCCGGAGCAACTCGTCGAACACGAGGCGGCGGCGGGCCTCAGCCATCTCCTGCATCGACTCTGGGCGGTGGATGGACCGGTAGGCGTCCGAGCGCCCGACCATCCGGTACCGATCGAGGACGCTTACCGGTACCGGGTCGGACAGGCCCCGGACCTTCCCGACCCGACGGAGTGCCTCGCCCACGAACCCGTCCACGTCCCAGCTCTGGAGGCCGGCCGCCTCGGACTGCGGGTAGACGGCCACGATGCGTCCCGTCCGGTCGCCCACCAGGTCCACCACGGGGTTCGTCATCTGGAGGTCACCTCGAAAGCTGTCGGCCTTCCCGAACACCACGGCCTCCCGGCCCTCGGTCAGTTGCTTGAGGCGCCACGGCTGGTTGAAGAACGCCAGGCGTAGCCCACCCGTGTCATCGGCCACCCGAACCTCGACCAGCGAACGCCCGTTGCGGGTTCGACGCGATGTCACAGCCTCCACCCGGATTAGGACCATGCCCTCCTCGCCGGGAGTCAGCCGGTCCACGGTTGCCTCGCGGCTTCTGTCGAGGTAGCGGCGGGGGTAGTAGCTGAGAAGGTCCAGCACCGACCGGACCTCCATGGCGGCCAGCGAGCGGGCCCGGGCCTCCCCGACCCCGTTCAGGACGGTGACCGGGCGCCCGTCGAGCTCCCGGAGGGTGATGCCCTGGTCGGCCACCAGCCGACGGTACCCCCACCACCCGGACGGACCGGGGCTCCCCGGGCCCGGAGGACGGTCGCCTACTCCACGCCCAGGAAGTAGGGGTAGAGGGGTTGGCCGCCGTCGTGCACCTCGACCTCGACGCCCGGGTGTTCAGCCTCCAACCACGAGACGACGGCCGCCGTGATGGCCGCCTCGGCACCCTCTCCGGCAATCATGGTGACGATCTCGTGCGAGTCGTCGACTATCTCGCCCAGGAGGCTGGTGGTGGCCTCGAACAGGGTGCTGGCCACCACCCGGACCTTTCCCCCGGTGAGGCCCAGGTGGTCGCCCTCGGCGATGTTGCCCACGTCGCTTCCCGAGTCGCGCACAGCCACTGTCACCTCACCGGCCACCACGGCCTCGGCCGCAGCGGCCATGGCCGTCTGGTTGTCCTGGGCGGTGGACTGGGGGTCGTACTCCAGGAGCGAGGCGAACCCCTCGGTGATGCCCCGGGTCGGGACCACCCGGACGTTTTTGTCGCTCTGGGCGTCGACCTGTTCGGCCGCGGCGACGACGTTCCCGTTGTTAGGCAGCACCACCACGTCGTCGGCCGGGACAGCCTCCACTGCGGCCAGCAGGTCGGCCGTGGACGGGTTCATGGACTGGCCCCCGGCCACTACTCGCCGTACCCCCAGGGAGCGGAAGATGTCGCGGATACCAGGACCGTTGGCCACGGCCACCACGGCGCACGGCACCGGGTCGCCGACGTCCTCGGCGTCGGCCGACATCTGGTCGCGAACCCACGCTTGCTCCTCGACCTCCTCGAACAAATCGGTAACTCGAATCCGGTTGGGGCGGCCTACGGCGATCCCTGCCTCAATGGCGCCGCCGATGTCGTCGGTGTGGACGTGGCAGTTCCAGACCCCATCGCCCCCGACCACCACGATCGAATCCCCCAGGGCGGCCCACGCCTTCTTGAAGCCGTCGATCGACCCGTCCGGTGCGTCGAGGAAATACATGACCTCGTAGCGGGTCCCCGTCGCCTCGTCGGCGCCGTGGTCGTCGGGGCGCCCTTCGGTCACCGGCGCCGCAACCTCCGGTGGGTCGGGCAGCGGTCGTCCGTCGACGACGGTGAGCACGGCGTCCAGCAGCAGCAGGTATCCGCTGCCCCCGGCGTCTACCACGCCGGCCTCGGCCAGCACGGGCAGCAGTTCGGGTGTCCGGGCCAGGCTCTCGCCGCCGGCCTCCCGGGCCGACTCGGCCACGGCCAGCAGGTCACCGCCTCCTCCGGCGGTGGCCTCGGCTGCTACCGACGACTCGCGGACCACAGTCAGGATGGTCCCCTCCACCGGCGTCATTACGGCCCGGTAGGCGGCCTCCGAGGCGGCGACCAACCCGTCGGCCAGGGTCCGTCCGTCGACCGCTCCGGCCTCAGCGAAGTTGGCGGCCAGGCCACGCAAGACCTGAGAGAGGATCACGCCGGAGTTGCCGCGGGCTCCCATTAGCGAGCCGTGGGAGATGGCGCCGGCTACCTCAACCATCCCCGGAGGGCCACCAGCATCCAAGCCATCCAGCTCGGCGACCACTGATTCGACAGTCATGGTCATGTTCGACCCGGTATCCCCATCGGGTACCGGATAAACATTGAGCAGGTTCAGCACATCCCGGTGCGAGATCAGCGCATCCCGGAAGGTCCCCATAAGGCCACGCAACGCCGCGGCATCCAACGAGGTGGCGGTCACGGTCCACGAGCGTAGCCATCCTCCTGGGAGGCCCGCCCCCACGCCCGACGGCCAGCGTGACTCGCTACGCAGCGATGCACCGGTGGTTGGAGTCCCCCTCGGGTGGGCCGTAGCCTTGTGCCGTTCGAGGACCGGGCCGGTGGACCGGCCGGTTGAGGTGATAGGGGTTTGTGATGGCGTCCGTTTGTGAGATCTGTGGCAAGAAGCCCTGGTTCGGCAAGTCTCTGAGCCACTCCCATCGGCGGACCAACCGGCGTTGGAACCCCAACATCCAGCGTGTGCGCGCCGTGGTCGGTAAGTCGACCAAGCGCATGAACGTCTGCACCGGTTGCATCAAGGCTGGCAAGGTCGTCAAGGCCGGCCACTAGTCGGCCGGACGAGAACACCGCAGTGCAGGGAGTCGTCAAGTCCTACGACCCGGGAACCGGCGACGGTGTCGTTATCCGGGATACCGACTTCGCCGAGTTCGACCTCGCCGACGGCGCGCTCGAGGGCTCGGTGTTCCGCATGCTCCGTCAGGGGCAGCGGGTCTTGTTCGTTCTGGACGACGATCAGCGGGCAACCTCGCTGTCGCTGGGCTCCGAGGTCGATATGGGGACCCCGGACCTCACCTGAGACGAGGCGTTCCCCTGGGCCGGCCGAGCCCGGCCGATTGACCACTTTCACACCCGCTCCGTGTGGCATCGTCGTGCCAGAGCAACTACCGATGGGCGGCCATGGTGGAACGCGGCGCACTGACCACCAACCGGGAACTCCTCGACTGGGTCGAGGACTGGACCAGGGTCCTGGCCCCCGACGCCGTCCACTGGTGTGACGGGTCGGCTACCGAGCGCGACCGCCTGGCCGCCGACCTGATCGAGGCCGGCACGTTTCAGCGATTGGCCCATGACCGGAGGCCCGGCAGCTATCTGGCCCTATCTGACCCCGACGACGTGGCTCGGGTCGAGGATCGCACTTACATCGCCACGACCAGCCCGGGTGACGCCGGCCCCACCAACAACTGGCGGGACCCCTCCACCCTGAAGGCCGAAATGCTGAGCCTCTATCGGGGCTGCATGCGGGGACGGACCATGTACGTGGTCCCGTTCTCGATGGGTCCGCTGGGCTCCCCTATCGCCCATATCGGCGTGCAGCTGACCGACTCGGCTTATGTGGCGGTCAGCATGCGAATCATGACCCGCATGGGTCGGGCCGTCCTGGAGGTGCTGGGCGGCGACGACTTCGTCCCGTGCGTGCACTCGGTAGGCGCCCCCCTGGAGGTCGGACAGGCCGACGTGCCGTGGCCATGTGATCCCACCAACCGGTACATCTCTCACTTCCCGGAGACCCGGGAGATCTGGTCGTACGGCTCCGGCTACGGCGGTAACGCCCTGCTGGGCAAGAAGTGCTTCGCCCTGCGGATCGCCTCTACTATGGCCCGGAACGATGGCTGGCTGGCCGAGCACATGCTCATCCTCGGGCTTACCTCGCCGGAGGGCGAAAAGACCTACGTAGCCGCCGCCTTTCCGTCGGCGTGCGGTAAGACCAACATGGCCATGCTCGTCCCGACCCTGCCCGGGTGGACGGTGGAAACGATCGGTGACGACATCGCCTGGATGAAGTTCGGCGACGACGGCCGCCTGCACGCCATCAACCCGGAAGCTGGGTTCTTCGGGGTGGCCCCTGGAACCTCAGAGGCCACCAACGCCAACGCCATGGCGACCCTGTGGGGGAACTCCATCTTCACCAACGTGGCCCGCACGCCTGACGGCGACGTCTGGTGGGAGGGCATGACCGACGAGCCGCCGAATCATCTGACCGATTGGCGGGGCGAGCCGTGGACGCCGGAGAGCCCCACTCCGGCCGCCCACCCAAACGCCCGGTTCACCGCCCCGGCCGACCAGTGCCCGTCGATCGCCGACGAGTGGCAGGATCCGGCCGGCGTGCCCATCTCGGCCATTCTCTTCGGAGGACGCCGGGCCACCAACGTGCCGCTGGTAACGGAGGCTCGGGACTGGGACCACGGAGTGTTCCTGGGTTCCATAATGAGTTCGGAGCGCACGGCGGCCGCCGCTGGGACCGTCGGCCAGGTGCGGTTCGACCCCTTCGCCATGCTCCCGTTCATGGGCTACAACGTCGGTGACTACTTCTCCCACTGGCTGTCTATCGGCGACCGGGCCGAGGCCAATCGACTCCCCCGGCTGTTCTGGGTGAACTGGTTCCGCAGGGACGCCGACGGTGGGTTCCTGTGGCCCGGGTTCGGAGAGAACTGCCGAGTCCTGAAGTGGGTGGTCGAGCGGGTGGCCGGAACGGCCGACGCCGCTGAGACACCGATCGGCCTCGTCCCTACCGTGGATGCCATCGACCGAACAGGCCTCGATCTGGATGACGACGCTATGACCCGACTGCTGGCCGTGGACCCGGCGTCGTGGGGCCACGAGGTGGCCCTCATTGATGAGCACTACGCCATGGTCGGCGACCGGCTGCCCAAGCGGCTGGACGCCGAGCTGGATGACCTGCGGCGCCGGTTGGACGCCGAGTCCTAGGAACCGCCGTCAGGCGACGATCATGGCCCGGATGCCCAGGCCCATCAGGAAGAGGCCAGCGAACCCATAGAGCAGGTGCCGGTGGGGGCGCAGGCTCTGCCGGTAGCTGTAGACAATGCCCACGGTGATGAGGGCCACGAAGCCGTAGAACAGGTGGAACTGCGGCGGCTCGATGTCCTGGCCGGCCACCAGGCCAACCCCCAGAGTCACCTGTACGGCGATGACCACCTGGACGAGGGCGGTGAACCACCAGAGGGCTCGACCCCGGAGGGCATCCGCCCGGTGGGCGGCCAGGGCCCAGGCTCCGGCCAGGCCGTTGCCGACCACCATCACCCAGGCCAGGCCCTCGTGGATGTCGCGCAGCGTGGCGAGGAGGATCGGGACGCCGGTCACCGGGTCATCATGCCAGCAGGGCTGTAGTGCAGGTCACCGGGCCGTTATGCCAACAGTAGGTCGTCGCTCTGCACCCGTCCGTTGCGGGGACGTCCGGGGTCCACGAACCACTCGGTCCCGAAGGTGGCGGCGAACGCCTCGTCGGGCATGGACAGGAAGAACGAGTCGGCGGCTACTTGGCTGGCGTGGGCTCGGATGGCGTCCCGCTTTCGGTCGATGACCGCCGTGACGTCTACGGCGTGGGTGATCTCGTCGTCCGCCATGCCGAAGGTGTCGACCTCGGTCCGCTGTCGCCGGAGCTCCAGCATCTCCTCGTCGGCCCATGTGGCCTCACCAGACGCGAGTTCGTCAACTGCCCGGTCGATCGCCGCCCGGATGGCGTCTCGGTTCATGGTCACCCAGCGCACCGGGACACCGGCGGTGGCCGAAGCCCATCGGACGCCCACCCGGTGGACCTGGATGTGGTCGGGATGTCCGTAGCCGCCGGACGGGTCATAGACCACCAGTAGGTCGGGGTCCTCACCGTCCAGCAGGCCTCCAAGGCGTTCAGCGGCGGCGGCCACGTCAGCCTGCCAGAAGCAGTCCGGGTGGTCGTTGGCCGGGTCGTCGGCCATGCCACTGTCCCGGTAGCCAAGAAAGGCCAATCGGTGGACGCCCAGGATTCCGGCCGCAGCGTGCAGCTCGGCCGTCCGCCGTTCGCCCAAAGCCTCGTCGTCGTCTAGCACCCCGGGTACTGGTTCACCCTCCTCGCCCCGGGTCGCGGCGATCAGGACCACCCGATGGCCCTCGTCGACCAGGCGGGCCATGGTCCCCCCGGTGGCTAGTGCCTCGTCGTCCGGATGGGCGTGGAGGAAGGCAACGGTCGCCATGGTCAGGCCACAGCCCCTGACTCGCGGAGGGCGGCCACCTCGTCATCACCCAGGCCGGCCTCTGCCAGCAGCTCGTCGGTGTGCTGTCCCTCGTGGGGTGGCGGTCGGCGGATCTCTCCCGGGGTGGCGCTCAGGCGGGGGGCCGGCCCGGGCTGGACGATGCCTCCGATGTCTACGAAGGTGCCCCGAGCCACGTTGTGGGGATGCTCGATGGCCTCGGACACAGCCAGCACCGGGGCGTAGCAGACGTCGGTTCCCTCCAGCACGGCGTCCCACTCATCGCGGGTCCGGGTGGCCACCACGGCCGCCACCTTCTCCTTCAACTCGGGCCAGCGGGACCGGTCGTGCTGGGCGGCGAAGTCCTCGGGGTCCAGGCCCAGCTTCTCGACCATCTCGGCGTAGAACTGTGGCTCGATCGAGCCGAGGGCGATGTACTCCCCGTCGGAGCACTTGTACACGTCGTAGAAGTGGGCACCGGTGTCCAGCATGTTCTCGCCTCGGTTCGGCGTGGAGAACCCGGTGTGAAGCATCCCGTAGAAGAAGGCCATGAGGCTGGCCGCCCCGTCGACCATTGCCGCGTCCACCACCTGGCCCACGCCGGTGCGCTGGGCCGACAGCAGGGCACAGACGATGCCGTAGGCCAGGTACATGCCACCGCCGCCCATGTCGCCGACCAGGTTCAGTGGGGGGACGGGACCGGTGTCATGACGCCCCATGTGGGCCAGCACGCCGGCCAGGGCGATGTAGTTGATGTCGTGCCCGGCCGACGTGGCGTACGGGCCGTCCTGACCCCAGCCGGTCATCCGCCCGTACACAAGGGCCGGGTTCCGGGCCAGGCAGTCGTCGGGTCCGATGCCGAGTCGCTCGGCCACCCCGGGTCGGAACCCCTCGAACACCACGTCGGCCCCCTCCACCAGGCGGAGCACCACCTCGCGGCCTGCGTCGGATTTGAGGTCCACGCCGACGCTTCGACGGCCGCGACCGTTGACGAAGGCGGGCGGACGGGCGGGATCACCGCCGCGGACCGAGGCCGCCCGGTCGATTCGGACGACGTCGGCCCCCATGTCAGCCAGCATCATCCCGCAGAATGGGCCGGGCCCTATCCCGGCTAGCTCGATTACTCGGACGCCGTCGAGTGCTCCCACGGTGATGTCTCCTCGGTCGGTTCTTTGGTCGTGGTCAGGTGGTGCCGTCGGCCCGGTGGCAGTGGGTCGAGATGGCGTCGATCAGGTACGGCCAGGCTCCGGGGGCCAGGTCGTGGCCCCAACCGTCGACCAGCACAAAGTCGGCTCCGGGGATGACAGCGGCCGTCCGCTCGCCACCCGACGGGGTGATCAGGGTGTCGGCTGTGCCGTGGAGTACCAGGGTCGGGATCCTGATGGTGGCCAGGAGGTCCTCCCGGGAGCCCCCGTCGTAGGCGGCACGAACTTGGCGCCTCCAGGCGTGGTGGGGCTGGACCGACCGCTCGGCGTAGGCGGCGAACACCGAGCCCGCGTGGTCGTCGTCGTGCCAGACGCTGGCCCAGACGCGCCGGTCAGCCAGGTTCTTCTTAGCGGCCAGCACCGGGTCCTCGGGAACGGCGACGCCCATGGCCTCGCGGGCCTGGTCGGTAGCCCGGCCAAACCGACGGTCGCCGGTGTGGGAGGCCATGGACACCAGGCTGCGACACCGCTGTGGGTGTTCGGCGGCCAGGACCTGGGCCGTCATGCCGCCCAGCGACAGCCCGACCACGTGGACGTCGACGAACTCCAAGTGGTCCAACAGCCCCACGGCGTCGAGGGCCATGTCGGACAGCGTGTACGACGCACCCTCCTCGAGGATCGTCGACCACCCGCTGTCCCGCTGGTCGTAGCGGACCACCCGGAAGCCCGTGGCGGCAAGCCCCTCACAGAAGCCCTCCTCCCACAGGAGCAGTTGGCTGCCCAGCCCGTGCATGAGCAGCACCGCGGGATCGCCGGGGTCGCCAAACGCCTCGTGGCAGAGGTCAATTCCCGAGGGCAGGGAGGCGATCGGCACCCGGCCATCTTCGGACGCCGGCCCCGGGGGAGCAAACCCGTCGGGGCTAGCGTCCCGACCGTGACCGAGATCCACGACCGGCGCTTCAATGAGTTGGACGCGGCCACGTTCCACGACCTGGTCCGGCTCCGGGTGGACGTGTTCGTCGCCGAGCAGGAGTGCCCCTACCCTGAACTGGACGGCCGGGACATAGAGGCCGGCACCCGCCACGTGTGGATCGACGGTGGGAACGGTCCGATCTCCTACCTGCGGGTCGTGGCCGAGCCGGGGGGCAGCTGCCGGATCGGCCGGGTGGTGACCCAGGCCGACGCCCGGGGCAACGGCCTGGCCGGCGTGCTGCTGGACCACGTGCACGCCACCACACCTGGCCTCTTGGTCCTCGACGCCCAGACCTATCTGGTCTCCTGGTACGCCACCCTGGGCTACGTGCCCACTGGCCCCGAGTTCGTAGAGGACGGCATCCCCCACGTTCCCATGGCCCGACCGTCGGCCGACACTTAACCGAAGGGCCTTCAGCCCCAGCCCAGGTCGTCGAGGGTGTCGTCGTCGATGCCGAAGTGGTGAGCAACCTCGTGCACCACGGTGACCACCACCTCGCGCCGGAGTTCGTCAAGGTCGGCACAGGCCTCGCAGAGGGCTAGGCGGTACACGTGGATCCGGTCGGGTAGGACTAGCCCGCCGTAGTCCTCGCGTTCGGTAAGGGGGACACCGTCGTAGAGGCCGAGTAGGTCCGGGGGGTCGCCCCGGTCGGCGGTCAGGACCACCACGTTGTCCATCAGGCCGGTCAGGTCGGGGGGCAGGGTGTCCAGGGCGTCGGCCACCAACGCCTCGAACTCCCGCCTGTCGACCGGCTCCACGGGACGATGGTAGGCCCACTCTCCGACGGACCCGGCGGTCCCGCCGAAGCCGTCGTGGGCCGTCGCTAGGGTGCGCCCGATGGACACGGCGGACCAATCCGACAGCTGGGCAGCCACCCTCGAGGACGTCGCCACGTCGGACGCGGCCGACGCCGACGCCCTGCTCGCCGGCCTGAACGACGAGCAGAGGGAGGCTGTCACCTCTGAGGCCCTCCCGCTGGCCATTCACGCCGGTGCCGGATCGGGAAAGACCCGGGTCCTGACCCACCGGATCGCCTGGCGGACGCTGACCGGTCGGAGCGACCCCCGCCGGGTCCTGGCCTTGACCTTCACCCGAAAGGCGGCTTCCGAGATGCGTCGGCGTCTTTGGAGGCTGGGCATGCGGGACCAGGTGGCGGCCGGCACCTTCCACTCAGTGGCTTACGCCCAGCTGCGTAACCTTTGGCGAGAAAATGACCAACGGGAACCAGAGCTGCTGGTCCGCAAGATGGGTCTCGTGGCCCCGCTGCTCCCCCGCGATCACCGGGCCACCGCCGCCCTAGACGTGGTGGCCGAGATCGAGTGGGCCAAGGCCCGGCGCATCCGACCGGAGGCCTACCCGGATGCCGCCGAGGCCGCCGAGCGGAACCTCCCCCTACCGCCGCCCACTGTGGCCCGGATCTTTCGGGAGTACGAGGAGGTCAAAGAAGAGAAGCGGATGGTCGACTTCGACGACCTGCTCGACCAGTGCCGTCGGGCCCTGGCCACCAACAAGCGGTTTGCCGACGCCCAGCGGTGGCGGTTCCGCCACCTGTACGTGGACGAGTTCCAGGACGTGAACCCACTCCAGTTCCAGCTTCTCGACGCCTGGCTGGACAGTCGACCCGACCTCTGCGTGGTGGGCGACCCCGACCAGGCCATCTACGGGTGGAACGGCGCCGACGCCGACCACCTGCGCCGGTTCCCAGTCCACTTCCCCGGGGCGACGGTGCTGAACCTGCGGCAGAACTACCGCAGCACCCCGCAGATCCTGCGCACCGCAGCAGCCGTCCTAGGCGGAAGCGACCCGATGCTGGCCAACCGCGACCGGGGTCCCGACCCGGTGGTGGAACGCCATCCCGACCACGAGGCCGAGGCCCTCGCTGTGGCCCGACGCATCCGCGAGCTGCGAGGTCCGGACGGTCGCTGGTCCGACCATGCCGTACTAATGCGCACCAACGCCCAGGCCGAGCCGTTGGTGGCCGCTCTCCAAGCGGCTGACATCCCGGTCCGGACCCGAGCTGGGAGCGGCCTGCTGGACCGGGCCGACGTGAAGGCGCAACTGACCACTCTCGGTCGCAGCGACCGCCCCCTAGCCGACCGGATGGCCGACCTACGCGCCGTCGGCGACGGCGCGGATGATGATGGGGAAGACGGTGGGGATACCGAGAGGCAGGCGGCCTTCGCTGAACTCCGGCGCCTGGCCGACGAGTTCCAGGCCCTCGACCCGTCGGGCACAGCCCGGGGCTTTGTCGCATGGGCCCGATCGCAGGCCCGGGCGACTTCCGACGAGTCGGCGGACGCCGTGGAGGTTTCCACCTTCCACGCGGCTAAGGGGCTGGAGTGGCCGACTGTCCACCTGACCGGCCTCGAGCTGGGCCTGGTGCCTATTGCCCATGCCCAGACCACGGAGGCCCGGGCCGAGGAAAGACGCCTTCTCTACGTGGCCCTCACCCGGGCCGAGGACCGCCTCTTCTGCTCGTGGGCCGCCCAGCGCACTTTCGGGACCCGTACCTCGGCTAGGAAGCCGTCATTCTGGTTGGAGGACGTGGAGGCGGCCATCGCCGGGCTGGACCGTCCGGTCGGCCGGTCCGAGGGGATGCGCCGGGTGGCCGAGATCCGCCGACGGACCGGGCGGGCCAACCTCCCCGACCACCCCGTAGTGGACGCTCTGCGCCGGTACCGGTCTACGGCCGCCCAGGCGGCCGACGTTCCCGCTTACGTGGTGTTCACTGACGCCACACTGGCCGACCTCGTGTCCGTCTGGCCTACCACGACCACCGAGTTGCTCGGCGTCTCCGGGATCGGACCGACCAAGGCCGACCGACATGGGGAGGCCCTCCTGGCCGTGCTGGCCTCCCACGACCGGCCGGACCGGACCCGGTCCGACGAGCCGACCCCACCGACCGTGGTCGCGGCTCCCTCGTTCGACCCGGACACCGCCGACCGACCGGAGGATCCCGTCTGCGACGCCCTGCGTACCTGGCGGCTGGAGGCCTCCCGGGAGGCTGGGGTTCCCGCCTACCGGGTCCTCACCAACCGGGCCCTGGACGCCCTGGTGGAGCTCCGGCCGGTGGACGCCGAGGGGCTGCTGGCCGTACCGGGAATCGGCCCGCGAACAGTGGAGGCCTACGGCGATGCGATCCTGGTCGTGCTGGCCGATACCGGTTGACCGGACGCCGGCACTCAGCGCGCGGTGATCAGACCAAGGTGAATTCGGCCACTACCGGTGCGTGGTCGCTGGGCTTCTCACCCTTGCGCTCGTTGCGGTCCACCACTATGAAATCCAGCGCCGCGGCGGCCGGCGCTGAGGCGTAAACCAGGTCGATCCTCATCCCCATGCGCTTGTAGAACGCCCCTCCCCGGTAGTCCCACCAGGAGTGGAGACCGTCCCCCTCGAACCGCTCGCGGAACACATCGGTGAACCCGAGGGCCACCAGCCGGGCCAGGGCGTCCCTTTCGGGCGCCGTCACGTGGGTCATCCCCGCCAGGGCCGCCGGATCCCAGACGTCCCGGTCGTCGGGAGCCACGTTGAAGTCGCCCACCACCACTACGGGCTGGTCGGCTGGGTCGGTGTTGGCAACCAGGTCATCGTGCAGGCGCCCCAGCCAGTCCAGCTTGTAGCGGTAGTGGTCGTGGTCGACCTCTCGCCCGTTGGGTACGTAGCAGCTCGCCACCCGCACGCCGCCGCAGGTCGCCCAGAGGATCCGGGCATCGGGATCGGGATCTGCTCGGCCATCGGCGAACCCCGGACGCACGTCAGCTAGCCCAACTCGGGAGATCACAGCCACGCCGTTCCACTGTCCCTCGCCATGGTGGGCCGACTCGTAGCCCAGCGCCTCGAACCGCTCGTGGGGGAACGCAGGGTCAGCCATCTTGGTCTCCTGGAGGCAAAGGACGTCGGGTCCTACGGCCTGGATCCAGGCCTCGACACGGTCGATGCGGGCCTTCAGCGAGTTGACGTTCCAGGTGACGATGCGCATCGGGGTGACGGTAGCGGTCAGCCGAGCGGGAAGCCGACGATCGCCTCGAGCTCGGCGATGGCCTCCTCCGGGTCCACCACCTTGATCGTGGTCATCCCCATGGCCCGGGCTGGCTTGAGGTTGACACCGAGGTCGTCAAGGAAGACGCATGCGGCGGGTTCCACCCCCAGGCGTTCGCAGGCGATCTCGTAGATCCGCGGCTCGGGCTTGCGGCAGCCCTCGACGCTCGACTGGATCAGCTCGTCGAACAGGCCGACCACCTCCAGGACGTCGTCGGAGATCGGTTGGGAACCGATCGGGGTGATGTTGTTGGTCAGCATCCCGGTCCTGAGCCGGTCGGCGCACCGCCGGAGGGCCTCGACCATGGTCGGACGCAACGTCCCGTGGAGCCCTTCCATGATCCGGGCGGCGTCCACGATGTATCCCTGGGCGGCAGCCTCGGCCTCGAACAGTCGACCGAACTCGCCGGCGTCAACCTGGCGGCGCTCAAATCGGGCCCAGGCGTTGTCGTCCGGGTTGGTCGAGTTGATGCGTCGCACGGTCCCCGATGGGAGGCCCACTTCGGCCTCGTAGGCGGCGAAGGCGTCGAACGGGCTGGTGAGGATGACACCGCCGAAGTCGAATAGCACGACCTCGATACCGGTCGACGGGGGTGGGAGCACCAAGGAGAGCGTAGGGACTGACCGGCCACTGGGCCATGCCGGGACCGCCGGTAGCCTCGGCGCCCATGGGGGCCCAGTTCATCTTCACCATGCACCGGGTAGGTCGGTTCCATCCGCCGGACCGGGACGTGCTCTCCAACATCACGCTGGCCTTCTACCCCGGGGCCAAGATCGGCGTCCTGGGAGCCAACGGGGCCGGCAAGTCGTCGTTGCTGCGGATCATGGCCGGGGTAGACGACGGGTTCACCGGCGAAGCCCGGCTGACCGAGGGGTTCACTGTGGGGCTCCTGGAGCAGGAACCGACGCTGGACGCCGACAAGGACGTGCAGGGCAACGTCATGTCCGGGGTAGGTGAGGTGGCGGGCCTACTGGCCCGCTACGAGGAGGTTCTAGCCGGGTGGGGTGACCCCGATGCCGACTACGACAAGTTGGGCGCCGACCAGGCCGAATTGGAGAAGAAGATCGAGGCGGCCGGCGCCTGGGACCTCCAGCGAACGATCGAGATCGCCATGGACGCCCTCCGCCTACCACCTGGTGAGGCCGACGTAGCCACCTTGTCCGGCGGCGAGCACCGACGGGTGGCGCTGTGCCGGCTGCTGCTGTCCCGCCCCGACCTGCTGCTGCTGGACGAGCCCACCAACCACTTGGACGCCGAATCGGTGGCATGGCTGGAACGCACCTTGCGCGACTACCACGGCACCGTGGTGGCCATCACCCACGACCGCTACTTCTTGGACAACGTGGCCGGGTGGATCCTGGAGTTGGATCGGGGGAAGGGCATCCCCTACGAGGGCAACTACTCGGGCTGGCTGGAACAGAAATCGGCCCGCCTGGCCGCCGAGAACCAGGAGGACTCGGCCCGCCGCCGCACCCTGGAACGCGAGCTGGAGTGGGTGCGGATGGCCCCCCGGGCGCGCCAGGCCAAGGGTAAGGCCCGCCTTTCGGCCTACGAGCGTCTCGTAGCCGAGGCGGCTGAGACCGAGCGTCGGGCCCGGGAACTCCAGATCGACATCCCGGCCAACCAGCGGCTGGGAGACCAGGTGATCGAGGTCGAAAACCTGTCCAAGGGGTTTGGTGACCGCCTGCTCATCGACAACCTCTCGTTCTCCCTGCCCCCGGCCGGAATCGTCGGCGTAATCGGCGGTAACGGCGCCGGGAAGACCACGCTGTTCCGGATGCTCACCGCTGCGGCCGACGGTACGGCAGTCGGGGACACGGCGCCTGACACCGGTGAGATCCGGATCGGTCCGACGGTCGAGATGGGCTACGTCGACCAGTCCCGCGAGAGCCTGAATCCGGACCGGACCGTCTACCAGGAGATCACCGACGACCGGGAGTTCATCGATGTGGGCCGCCGGGAGGTGAACGGCCGCGCCTACGTGGCGTCGTTCAACTTCAAGGGCGCCGACCAGCAGAAGCGGGTCGGCGACCTATCGGGCGGCGAGCGAAACAGAGTGCACCTGGCCAAAGTGCTGCGCAGCGGGGCCAACGTTCTACTGCTCGACGAGCCGACCAACGACCTGGACGTGGACACTCTGCGGGCCCTGGAGGCGGGCCTGGACGCTTACGCCGGGTGCGCCGTGGTGATCAGCCACGACCGGTGGTTCCTGGACCGGGTGGCCACCCACGTCCTGGCCTTCGAGGGAGACTCCCAGGTGCGGTGGTTTGAGGGGAACTTCACCCAGTACGAGGCCTACCGGAGGGACGAGTTGGGCCTGGACGACCAGCCCCACCGAATGAAGTACAGGCCACTGGTCCGATGAGCGCCGCCGATGCCCGCACCCGGCTCTTGACCCCCGGAACTCTGCGGGGGGCCGCCCTATTGCTGTGCGCTACCGGCATCGTGGGGATGATCATCACCTCCATCGCCGACGAGGTCGGGGCGGCCATCACCTTCGGGTTCATCGGGGCAACCGGGGCCTTCGCCCTGCTGCTGGTCGGCGTCCTGGTGCCCGCTGTGGAATCCGCAGCCTCGTGGGACGAGGAGCGCGCCGCTGCGGTCGAGGACGCGGTCCAGCGCCTGGTGGCTGCCGGTGCCGACGAGGAGGACCTACGGTCCACCATCGCCGCAGCCATCCATCTGGGCCGACGGTCGGCCGGCGACTGATCCGCCCAGCATGGCGACGCCCGACGACCACGCCCTGGCCGCCGACCTGGCCACCCGGGCCGGTGCCCTCCTCATAGAGGTCCGGGGACACCTGGCCTCCGGGGACTCCTCCTCGGAGGCCCTGAAGCGGGAGGGCGACCAGCGATCCCACGAGTTTCTGATGGACGCTCTGGCCGGGCATCGCCCGCACGACGCCGTGCTGTCCGAGGAGGGTGCGGCGGCCGCCGTTCATCCCAACCGGGCTGAGACGTCGCGGGTCTGGATCGTGGACCCGGTGGACGGGACGAGGGAGTACGGCGATCCTCCCCGCACCGACTGGGCGGTCCACGTAGCCCTGGCAGAGGACGGCCGTCCGACGGCCGGGGCGGTGGCGCTCCCAGCGCTCGACCTCACGCTGTCCACCATGGCCTTGCCGAACCCCACGGACCTCCCGCCGATCCCCGACCGCCCCCGGGTGGTGGTCAGCCGGTCCCGTCCCCCGGCCGAGGCGATGGACGTATGCGACGCCCTGGGCGGGGTGGTGGTGGAGTTGGGCTCGGCCGGCGCCAAGGCCATGGCGGTAGTCCGAGGCGAGGTCGAGGCCTACGTCCACTCCGGCGGCCAATACGAGTGGGATAGCTGCGCACCGGTAGCCGTGGCGATCGCCGCCGGCCTACACGCGTCAAGGATCGACGGCACGACGCTGCGCTACAACTCCGCCGACCCGTACCTCCCCGACCTGGTGATCTGCCGGGCCGAGTTGGCCGAAGCGGTGCTGGCCGCCCTGGCGGGTTGACCGGTGCGCCTGGTTATCGCCCGCTGCACCGTCGATTACGACGGCCGGCTGACGGCCCACCTGCCTGAGGCAGTCCGGCTCCTCATGGTCAAGGCCGACGGCTGCGTGGCCATCCACGCCGACGGCGGGGCCTACAAACCGTTGAACTGGATGAACTCCCCTAACACCCTCACCGTGGACGACGACCCGGAGGCCGACGACGCCCGGGCAGTCTGGACAGTCCGCAACCCAGGGGGCGAGACGCTGACCATTACCCTCCACGAGGTCCTGTCCGACGAGGCCCACGAGATGGGCCTCGACCCCGGCCTACAAAAAGACGGCGTAGAGGCCCACCTCCAGGAACTGCTGGCCGCCGACCCGACGACCATCCTCGACGGCCTGCGCCTCGTCCGGCGGGAGTATCCCACCGACATCGGGCCGGTAGACCTGCTCTGCCGCAACGCCCGGGGCGAGACAGTGGCCATCGAAGTAAAGCGTCGGGGCGAGATCGACGGCGTTGAACAACTCACCCGCTACCTCGAGTTCCTGAACCGGGATCCCCTACTGCGTCCAGTCCGAGGGGTGTTCGTGGCCCAGGAGATCCGACCGCAGGCCCGGGTCCTCGCCGAGGACCGGGGCATCGGCTGCGTGGTCGTGGACTACGACGACTTGAGAGGCATCGAGTCCGACGAGCTGAAACTCTTCTGAGGATCGTATGGAGGTCGATCTAGCAATCGTGGGAGGAGGTCCCGCCGGCTCGGCAGCCGCCGTCACCGCGGCCCGGGCCGGAGCCTCGGTCCTGGTAGTGGACAAGGCCTCGTTTCCCCGGGATAAGTGCTGTGGCGACGGGTTGACCACCTTGGCCCTCCGCCTAGGTGAGGAACTCGGCCTGGATCCCGGAGCCATCGCCGGATGGCAGGTGGTAGACGGAGCGGTCCTCCACAGCCCCTCGGGACGGACCATCCGGTTCCCCCTGCCCCGGGGCGACGGGCAGTACGCCGCAGTCGTCCCCCGTCGCGAATACGACGCGGCCCTCCTTGACCTGGCCCACCGGGCCGGCGCCAACGTTCGGGTCGGTCACGCAATCGTTGGGATCAAGGTGGATGCCAAGGGTGCGACCCTCGCCGTCGACAGGATGGGCGAGGTACGTGCCACAACGGTGGTGGCCGCCGACGGCATGTGGTCGCCGACGCGACGCCTACTGAGGCTGGCCGACAAGGGCTACCGGGGTGAGTGGCACGCCTTCCGGCAGTACGTAGCCGACGTCGGACCGGCGGCGGCCGACCTCCATGTCTGGTTCGAACCCGACCTACTGCCCGGCTACGCCTGGTCGTTCCCCCTCTCCGGTCGTCGGGCCAACGTGGGCTTCGGCGTACTCCGCGGAGGCCGGGTCGCCGTGGGTGACACCGGGCGACTATGGGACGAGCTCCTGGACCGACCGGCCATCCGGGAGGTTCTGGGTCCCTCAGCCCGGCCAGTGGGGCGTCGCATGGCCTGGCCCATCCCGGCCCGGGTGGGCTCGTCGGCACTGGACCACGGACCGGTCCTGTTCGCCGGGGACGCCGCGGCGGTCACCGATGCCTTGACTGGCGAGGGCATCGGCCAGGCCCTGTTGACCGGGATCCTGGCCGCTGAGGCCTCAGTGGCTGGAGGTGGACAGGACCGGGTGGCGGACCGGTACCGACGGTGGGTACTCGGTGACCTGCGGGCCGACCACCGGATGTCGGTCGCCCTCCAGCGGATCCTTGCTCGCCGAATTGGTGCCGACGGCGCTGTCCGTCTCGCCGGGATATCGCAGTGGACCCGGCGGAACTTCGCCCGCTGGATGTTCGAGGACTACCCCCGGGCCCTGGTGGCTACCCCTCGGAGGTGGAGCCGGGGAGCGCTCTCCACCTCGGGCGCCTACCAGGACAGTGGCTGAACGCCTCCCCGATTGGGGCGAATCGGCTCCCGACCCTGCCCGCCGTAGGCTGGATCAGTGGCTACCGCCGAGGTGCCGGCCCCCGAGCCGGTTGACCAGCCGGCCGATCTCTCCGCTCCGCCCGACCCGGACCTCCAGGACTACGCGGCCGGACTACTGGACGAGGTATCGGACGACGACTCTCACCCGCTGGGTCCGATCGGCGCCTCGCTGGACGAGGCGGTGGACCGGATCTGGGACCGGCTTCGGGGAAACCCGGCCATGGACCGGCTCTTCTACACAGCCAGCGAGTTGGGCGACTTCAGCCTGATCTGGCACCTCCTAGGCACGGCCCGTGGCGTGGCCACCCGCGGCGGAACCCGGGAGGCGGCCCGCCTGGCCCTCGCCCTGGGGGCCGAGTCGGCACTGGTCAACGGCGCCGTGAAGTCTGTCTTCAAGCGTGAGCGACCCATCCAGGACGGGGAGCGGCCCCACCACCTGCGCCTTCCGCTAACTAGCAGCTTTCCGTCTGGACATGCCTCGGCGGCCTTCCTGGCTGCCACTTTGCTCTCAGAGCGATCGAAGGTGAAGCCACTCTGGTACGGGTTGGCCTCCGTGGTCGCCACCTCGCGGATCCACGTCCGGATCCACCACGCCAGCGATGTGCTGGTAGGAGCGGGGGTCGGCTTGGCGCTGGGGCGCCTAATCCGGAAGGTCTTCCCGCTGCGCTGAACCGGGCCGACCGGCCCGGTGGTCAGTTGGTGGGAGCGGCCTCGAGTTCGGCGTCACTCGCCGCCAGTAGCAGGCGAAGATCGAGAAGGAGGTCGGCGACCTCCGAGGCAGCGATCAGCTCACGGCTCTTCGTGGTCCCCAGGCCGCGGTCGATGATGGCCCGGATCTCTTCGATCGTCGCCGTATCGAGTGCCTCGGTCACCGCCATGTCCTCCCGCTTCTCGTCGATCGCCCCACCCTAGACGGCAATCGGGGAGAACGGCGCCACAGATTCCCCGATCGGGATCTAAAACGTCGCTCTTAGGCGCCCCCTCAGCGGGGGTTGCGGGGGTTGCGGAACTGGCAGGTCTGGCTGGCCGTAGCCAGCAGGTGGCCGTCCTCGGCCCACAGGTGGACCGTGCCGTGGGCGTAGCCGTGTACGAGGCTGCCTACCCGGACGTCCACCAGGATCCACTCGGTGTCGACCGGATCGACGACCCGGAGGGTGTTGTCCAGGCTCTGTCCCCCGCCCAGGCCGCCACCCACCGCGTCACGGCCACCCCACGGGACGTAGTCGCCGAGCACGGCCAGAAAGGCCGGATCGACCACCAGGTGGCCTGGAACCCGCACCCACATTGCAACCCGCCCGTCGTCCATGGCTGGCTCGTGGTCGACGGTGCGCCCCCGCACCAGGCGCCGCTCCAGGTTGGCCGAGACCGACCGGGTGGCGGACCGGCTGGGAAAGGGTGGACAGTCCTCCGGTGGTGGGGCGTCCGGCGGGGAGACCCACACGCCGGACCGGGCAACGTCTCGCCGGCCCAGGGTGGCGAACACGGCGATGACCTCGCGACCGTCGACGTGGCCCCGGGCCCTGGCTTGTGTGGTGGCCCGACCCTCAGCCAGTAGATCTACCTCGAGGGCCAGGTCCTCACCCGGCACGGCATGGGAGATGAACTGGGCGGTGGCCCACACGAGGGGCCGGGCGGCGTCGGCCTCCAGCGCCCGCACGGCCGCCCCCAAGCCCGTCCCCCCGAACAGGCGACCCGCTCCCGAGCACTCGTCCTCCGTTAGGGGAAGTATCCAGGTCCGAGGGGTCGGGCCGCGACGCAACTCTGTGCTCAGGTAGGACCGGCGAACCATGGTCCGATGATGCCGTCGCCAACCCGTCCGTCCCTCATCCGGAACACCTCAGAGGGGTCCACAGCGGACGTTGTCACACCTCGTGGCCAAGATGGGGGTATGGAAACGCAACTTCCCTTCCCGAAGCAAACTCCCCGCCGTCCGGCAGCCCGACGTCGTCCGGCGCCTGCGGCCTTCTCGTCTGGTGGGCTCACCCCGGCAAGCCAACTTGGCGAGGAGACACGGCGGATTGGCCGAGCCGGCCTGGCAAATGCACGGGCCACCCTGGCGGCTAGCCGTAGGCCCCACGATCTGTTGGTCCGGGAGCCGCCCCCGGGGCAGCCCCTGACAGACGGAGCGAGGCGGTGATACGGGGAGGGACCGTCGGGTACCGTTCACTACGTGACCACCTTGGGCGAGCGACTCGGCCAGAGCCCCGACGACCGACTCCTGATCCTCACTGCTGACCTGCTGGGGATGTGCCACGCGACAAATGTCGGCGTCTACGAGAGCATCCGCAGCGGCCTAGCCACCGGCGCCGGCCTCATGGTGCCTGGCCCGTGGGCTCGTGACGCGGCGTCCCACTATCGCGGTGAGGCGGTTGGGGTGCACCTCACTCTCAACGCCGAGTTGGACTGCTACCGCTGGCGGGCCATCACCCAGGCCCCCAGCCTCCACGACGGCGATGGTGGCTTTCCCCGCACCGTGGAGGACCTTTGGGACCACGCTGACCTGGACGAGACCCGGCGCGAGTGCCGGGCCCAACTGGAACGGGCTGTCCTCTGGGGCTTTGACATCAGCCACCTGAGTTCCCACCTCGGCGCTCTCCAAAACCGCCCTGAGTTCTTCGACCTGTACTTGGAGTTGGCCATCGACTTCGGTCTGCCCCTCCGTTTGGAGGGTGGGCAGGCCGAGGAGGGAGCCGGGTTCCCATTTCGGTCCCTGGCCGCCGACGAGGGTGTGCTGACCGTCGACCACCACCGGTCGCGCCGGCTGGCCGACCCGGCGGTCCTGGAACGGATGGCCATGGACCTCCAGCCCGGGGTGACCGAGATCGTGGTCGAGCCGGCCGCCGACACGCCGGAGTTGCGGGCCGTCTGCGACGAGTGGGGACGACGGGTCGAACACCGGGATCTGGTGTGCGGCAACACCGAACTACTGGCCGACCTCGACCGGGGCGGGATCACCCTGGTCAGCTGGCGGGACTTGCGCGACGCGCAACGGGCTGGCTAGGCCTCCGACTCAGAACTCGGTACGAGCCGCCAGGTCAGCCAGCAGGTCGGCCCATGCAGAGCCGCCGAACACTGTCCGGAGGTCGAACACGTAGCGGGCGTAGGCGTCCTCCACCTTGCACCGACCGGTCATGTAGGCCACGTCGGGGTCCAGATCCCCCCGGAACTGGGCCACCGCGTCGGCGTACTTCCAGGTGACTGTGGCCTCGGCCTCGCCGTCGCGTCCGACCAGCACCTCAGCCACCCGACCGTCGGACACCACGAGCCGGAACTGGACCTTGCCGTGCGGCGTGCTGGTCACCACAAACCGCACCACCCCATCCACGCCGGGCTGTTCGGGGAGGCCGGCTGCTCCGTCGGCCAGGTTGGTCAGCCACTCCTCGGACAGGAACGAAAGAGTGGCCATCAGGTGGCCAACTCCCCGGCGGGCCGGATTCCGATGAAGAGATCCTCCTCGACCTCCCCGTCTGCCGGATGGCCGACTTGGCTGACCTCCAACCGGTACTCGTCAAACGGGTGAATGGTCCGGGCCACCTCGTCGGGAAGCCCGAACCAGAACGAAGACGCCGGGTCGATCTGCGTGGCGTGCGCCCGGAGCGCGTCGACCCCCACCTGCCAGTGGTCAGCAATCGGCACCCTCGTGGTGATCAGGTGATCCCGCGACGGGCGCTCGAACCACCAGTCGTCGTACGGCGACTCCAGGCCCAGCTCCAGGAACTTGGCGTGCCGTCCGAGGATCCGGGCCCTCGACCACAGGGTGAAGTAGAGCTTCGACGGTTGCCAGGCCGGTCCGGCCTCCGGGTAGCACCGTGGGTCGCCAGCGGCATGGAAGGCGGGTACCGAGACGTCGTGGACCTGGACGTGGTCCGGGTGGTCGTACTCCCCCCGGGCATCCGGGTAGGTGACGATGACCTGTGGGCGGACCCGGCGGATGATGGCCACCAGACGGCCGACGGCCTCGTCTTGATCGGCGTTAGCGAAGGCCCCGGGGTGGGCGTTGGCCTCCGAGTCCTTCATGCCTGAGTCCCGGTAACCGAGCATGACAACCTCGTCGTAGCCGATGATCTCGGCCGCCCGGGCCAGCTCGGCCTCTCGCACCGTGGTGATGTTGGCGTGGACCTCCGGCTGGTCCATGGCCGGATTCAGGACGTCGCCCGCTTCGCCCCCTGTGCAACAGACCAGCACACAGTGGACTCCCTCGGCGTGCAGGGAGGCCACGGTGGCCGCTCCCTTGGAGGCCTCGTCGTCCGGATGGGCATGAACAGCCAGGAGGCACAACGGGGCGTCGGGAGAAACGGCGGACACGGGCTGGAACGGTAGCGGCCACGACCGGGCCCGAAGCGCCCTCAGACGTGCTCCGTAGTACGTTGCTGAGAGACGTCGCGAGGAGAAGTCTGATGGATCCCGAGGTCTGGCGCTGGATCTGGCTGGCCACCGCCGCCACGTTCATCGTCGGTGAAATCGCCATGACCGGGGCGTTCTTCCTCCTACCGTTCGGCGTGGGAGCCGCCGCGGCAACAGCGGTCGCCTTCACCGGAGCTAACGCCACCTGGCAGTGGCTGGCCTTCGTGCTGGTCTCGATCGCCGCCTTCGCCGGCATCCGACCGATGGCCCGCCGGATGAGACGGGGCGGCAACCCGGTCGGTGTGGGGGCCGATCGCCTGGTCGGCGAGACCGGCGTCGTGGTAACCGACCTCTCCCCCGATCCCGAACACCTGGGCACCGTCCGGATCGGACGCGAGGAGTGGCATGCCGAGACCCCGGACCGCGGACACCTCCCGGCCGGCACCTCCGTCGAAGTGGTCCGGATCGAAGGCACCCGCGCCGTGGTCCAATCCACCCACTAATCCGAACGACAGACACCACCGACCCGAGGAGCACCACCAATGGCCGCCACGATCGTCCTAATTGTCATCGCCTTCGTCCTGTTTGCTTTCGCAGCGTCCGGGATCAAGATCGTTCGGCCGTACCAGAAGGGCATCGTCGAACAGCTGGGTCGCTACAAGGCCACCGTCGATCCGGGCCTGAAGCTGATCATCCCGTTCATTCAGTCCCTGACCCGGGTGGACATGCGGGAGCAGGTAATCGACGTGCCCCCACAGGAGGTCATCACCAAGGACAACGTGACGGTCACCGTGGACGCCGTCATCTACTTCGAGCCCACCGACGCCCAGCGACTTATCTACAACGTGGCCAACTTCATCCTGGCTGTCACCAAGCTGGCCCAGACCAACCTCCGAAACGTGATCGGCGACATGTCGCTGGACAATGCCCTGACGTCCCGAGACAACGTCAACGTGGCCCTTAGGGAGGTACTCGACGACGCTACCGACAAGTGGGGCGTTCGGGTAGTCCGCGTGGAGATCCAGCGGATCGACCCACCGGCCGACGTGATGCACGCCATGCACGAGCAGATGAAGGCCGAGCGGAACCGTCGGGCCGTCGTTCTGGAGGCCGACGGCGGTCGGGAGGCGGCCATCACCCGGGCCGAGGGTGACAAGCAAGCAGTCATCCTGGCCTCCGAGGCCGTCCGGCAGCGGGCCATCCTGGAGGCCGAGGGCGAGGCCGAGGCCATCCGGGCTGTGGCCGACGCCGAGCGGTACCGCCAACTGACGGTGGCCGAGGGCGAGGCCGCTGCTGTACGCAGCGTCTACGGCGCCATCCACGACGGCGACCCAACGCCCGACCTGCTGGCCATCAAGTACCTAGAAGCGCTGGGAACAGTGGCCGACGGACGGGCCACCAAGATCTTCCTGCCCGCCGACATGAGCGCCACTCTCGGCTCGCTGGGCGCCATCGCCGAACTGTTCACCGGCGACGAACCGGAGGACAACCGTCCAGAGATGTCGGCCGGGGACGCGGCTCCCGACGAGCCCGAAGACGCGGCCGGCTGACGACCCGAGCACCCAAGGTGGACCGGCCGGAGGCCGGTCAGCCAGCAGGAACCAGTTCGTCCCCGCCCTCATCGTCTTCCACCAGTTCCCAACCGCACATGGCGGCCAGGAGTGCCTGACCCTCCTCGGGACCGCTGGCGATGATCTCGTCGCCGGCAGCCAGGCACACCGGCCCCCGTGGCCGATAGATGTACCCGCCACCGCGGCGGATGGCCAAAACCGTGAAGCCAGGCTCGATGTTTAACTTGAGGTCCTTGAGCGTCGAGCCGTCGAGGGTCGAGTCGGAGGCCACCGGGAATCGCACCACCACCTCGTCGGCCTCTGCTAGGGCGATACCCAGGATGGGGTGGAGTTCCTCGTCCTCCTCAACCAGCCAAACCATGGCCTTAGCCTGGTCACCCAGGTCCTCGGCCGCCTCGGCTAGGTGGAGCAAGCCTCGCAGCGCCGTGGGGTCCAGGCCATCGGCTGCCGCGCGCAGCACCCACAGTTCGAGCTGTTCCTTCATCTCGTCTAACCGCTCCTCTAGGTGTCGAACCTCTGCGGCCAGGCCCTGATCCCCGAGCACCAGGGCGCTGTAGGCCAGGCCCACGGCAGCCTCCGACAGGTTCTTCATCTCGACTAGGACGTCGACCGCCCGGTCTAGGTCGGTCAGCGCCTCCCCGTCGTCGGAATGCGGAGGCTCCCAAACCGGGGCGGCGGCTAGCTCTCGAAGTCGGGTGATTCCGTCCGGGGACCCGTGCAGGAACAGGACGTCACCGGGTACGAGCACTGTGTCGCCGTCCACATGGGTGATCCACTGCCGGCTGCGACGGACCGCCATAACCCGCATTCCGGCCTGCACGGTCAGTTCGAGGGCCGACAGCGGCCGGTGGGCCATGTGGGAACCCTCGCTGACCAGTACCCGGTGCGAGACCTCCTCCGCGTCGGACAGGTCGGCCACCAACTGTTGGGGAATGCCCAGCCGGTGGGTGACGATCCGGGCGATGTCCACCGCGTCGTTGGCCATGCGCTCGATGGCCGAGACCACCTGGAGCACCGACGACATGCCTTCCGCCTCCCGAGGACTCCGGGCGGCCAGAACGCACACGGCGCGCATGTCGTGGACCAGCTCGGTCATCTGCTGCTCCAGTTCGTCGACCTCTTCGGCCATGTCCGGGTCACCGAAGTAGACCGAGGCGTACGCCAAGTCCACCATCAGTTCTGAGGTGTCCTTAGCCTCAGCCAGCATGGCCCGCAGGTTGCGGGGTCTATCGTCCATCAGGTCCTCACTCGATGTCGTGGGTCAATGGTATTCCCGGCCGTCGGGCAGCCAGAGAGGGGTTCCGGGGAGAGGCGGGGGTCGGTCCTCATACCACCCCCACGGCCACCATGGCCAGGATCAGGGCGAACGCACCGGCGAGGTCCAGGGTCGACAGCACGACCGGAATCCCGTAGGTGTCCGGATCCAGGCCGAACCGGAAGGCAGCCATCGTCGTGTAGTAGGCCACTACAACGAGCAGGACTGTGGCCGCCACCCCGGCCAGCAGGACGACGATCATCAGGTCTCCCAGCCCCGGTGTGGTCTGGCCGGTGGCCACCGAGGCCCACTGGGCCACGACAGCGCAGAACGCGAAGACCGGAACCGCCAACAGGCCCAAGGAACGGGCCTCCCGGAAACTGGAGCGGCTAGGCAGGGGCGTGGCGTCGTCCAGGCCCAGGTGGAACTGGGTGGACAGGCGGCTGGACAGGATGCCACCCAGAGCGCCGGCCGTCCCGAGAAAGGCCGGTAGGACCACCAGTAGGGCCTCGGCGGCCAGCAGGTCGTCGAGCCGCTTCTCGATGGTCACGCCGGCCACCAGGTCCAGCAGGCCGGCAGCGACCAGCACGGGAACCGACTGGCGGACGATCCGCCGTACGTCGACCAGGGAGGTCCGCCAGGCAGCCACGAGGGCCGCCACGGCCGCCAATCCCAGGATGCCCCCCATGGCCTCGGTCAGCCCGGAGCGGTCGGCCAGGGTGGCCGCCACCACGAGGGCGGGCACGGTGGCCAGGTCGCCCAGCGTGCTGACCAGGGGGGCCGTCACGTTGTCGAGGTCCCAGCCGAACCGGACTGACCCAGCGGCTAGACCCAGGCTGACCGCACCCACCACCACCGAGGCCAGCAAGCCGCCGACGGTGGAGACCACCACGAAGTCGGCCACACCCATGGTGGGGGCGATGCCGAACACGATGGCCGTGCCCCGGGCCATGAGCCCGAGGAGGGCGCTCAGGGCGAGGGTCAGGACGGAGGCTCCCAACAGGTTCTGGCCGACCACTCCGTCGACGCGACCCGAGAGGCGAAAGGTGCCGGTGTGCACGGCGGTCCCCAGACGGCTCCCCATGGCACCGAACACGTTGCCCCTCAGGGCGATGGCCCCTGGCACGAGGAGCAACAGGCCGGGAAGGTCGGTCAGGGTCCCATCGGCGGCGGCCAACACCAAGCCCCCCGCCGAGGCAGCCACCACTCCGATGGCGAGCGCGACGATCCGCTGGCGGGCGTCGGTCGTGGGGACAACCGAGAGGGAAAGCGACGCGGAACGCATGTCCACCAGTGTGCTGGACCGCCGGTTGGGTGGTCGTGACCATTCCGCGGCCGGCGAGCCCGGAGGGCGACCGGCGCGGCTCACCGGAAGTCCCGAGATCGGGACGGGAGCCGGACCCCAAGCGGCTCCAAGAGCTCGGCCACCACGTTGACCACCCCTTCGGAGGCCTCCACCCGGCCCCGGATCAGCAACGCCGAGGCGCCGGCCGCTACCTCCCGGTAGTGGGCCCAGCACCCCTTCGAGACAACCACGTTGACCAACCCGGTCTCGTCCTCCAGGTTCAGGAAAGTGACCCCACCGGCGGTGTGGGGTCGCTGGCGGTGAGTGACCACCCCAGCCACCCGAACCCGGGTCCCGTCGTCCACCGACCGAAGGTCGGCCGCCGTGACCACCCCGGCGGCGGCCAAGCGGGAGCGGAGGAACCGGGTGGGGTGGCCGTCGGGCGATACTCCGGTGGCCCACAGGTCGGCCCGGGCTAATTCCGATTCGGTCATGGCGGGCAAGGGTGGCGACTGTGTCCCGGTGACCACTCCGGCGAGGCGGTCGGGCCCGGTGGCGACCAGGGCCCCCGCCGTCCACAGGGCCTCCCGTCGGGTCACGTCGAAGCAGGCGAACGCCCCAGCGGTGGCCAACGCCTCCATGGCTAACCGCCCCGGGTCCACCCGTCGCTGGAGGTCCTCGATCGACACGTAGGGACGGGCCGCCGTAATGGCAGCGGCCAGGTCCCGGCCGACGCCCCGGACCGACCCGATGCCCATCCGCAGGGCCGGACCGGTGGGGGCCGGGACGTCCGAAACCTCCCGTGTCCCTCGATCGGAGACCCCCGGTTCGAGGGTGGCGTCAGCCTCCGACTGGTTCAGGTCCGGGGTGCGGACCTCCACCCCGTGGCGTCGGGCGTCCTGGGCCAGGGTGTGGGGCGAGTAGAAGCCCATGGGCTGGGCGTTCAACAACCCGGCACAGAACGCCGCCGGGTGGTGGAACTTGAGCCAGCAGCTGGCGTACACCAGGTGGGCGAAGGACACGGCGTGGCTCTCCGGAAAGCCGTAGTCGGCGAAGGCGGCCATCTTCTGCCAGACCTGTTCGGCCACGTTAGACGGGACCTCCCGCTCCCCCGCCCCGTCCAGGAACCGCTGGTGCAAAGCCTCCATGCGGGTGTGGCTCCGCTTGGAACCCATGGACTGCCGGAGCCGGTCGGCCTCGGCGGCGGTGAACCCGGCCACGTCGATGGCCAGCTGCATGAGCTGCTCCTGGAACAGCGGGATTCCGAGGGTCTTGGCCAGAGCGTTCTCGCACAGCGGGTGGAGGTAGGTGACCTCCTCCTGCCCGTTGCGACGTCGGATGTAGGGGTGGACCGAACCGCCCTGGATGGGCCCGGGACGAATGAGGGCGATCTCGACCACCAGATCGTGGAAGCACCGGGGTCGGAGACGGGGCAGGGTGGCCATCTGGGCCCGGCTTTCGATCTGGAACACCCCGACGGTGTCGGCGGCACAGACCATGTCGTAGACGGCCTCATCCTGGGGCAGCCGAGCCAAATCCACCTGGATGCCCTCGTGGTCGGCCACCAGGTCCACGGTGTGGTGCAGGGCGCTGAGCATCCCTAGACCCAGCAGGTCGAACTTGACCAGGCCCACGGCTGCGCAGTCGTCCTTGTCCCACTGCAGCACGCTCCGGTCGGCCATGCGTCCCCACTCCACCGGGCAGACCTCGGCCATCGGCCGGTCGCAGATCACCATCCCCCCCGAGTGGATCCCGAGGTGCCGGGGGGTGTCGCACAGTTCGTCGGCTAGAGCGACCACGTCGTCGGGGAGCCGGGAGGTGCCACCCGAGACCCCCTCCCGGCCTCCGACGATCCGGTCCCACCGGTCCACCCCCCGAGCGAAGGCGTCCTGCTGGCCCGGGGCGTACCCCAGGGCCCGGGCCGCGTCGCGGACTGCCGAGCGGGGCCGGTAGGTGATGACGTTGGCCACCTGTGCGGTGTGGCGCCGGCCGTAACGGCCGTACACGTACTGGATGACCTCCTCCCGTCGATCGCTCTCGATGTCGAGGTCGATGTCGGGAGGGCCCTCGCGTTCCGGGGAGAGGAAGCGTTCGAAGAGCAGGCCGAGGCCCACGGCGTCGGCGTTGGTGATGCCCAGCGCGTAGCAGACGGCCGAATTGGCCGCCGACCCCCTCCCCTGGCAGAGGATTCCAGACCGACGGCAGAACCCGACGATGTCCCACACCACGAGGAAGTAGCCCGAGAAGCCCATGGTGGCAATGACGTCCAGCTCCCGATCCACCTGAGCCCAAGCACCGGCCACCCACTCCGAACCCCGGGGCCCGTACCGGTCCGTGGCCCCCTCAGCGGCCAAGCGTCGGAGGAAGCCCATCTCGTCCAGCCCGCTAGGGCATGGGTAGGGCGGTAGGCCGGGGGCCACCAGGCGGAGGTCGAAGGCGCACCGCCGACCTACCTCGGCGGCCAGAGCTACCGACCCGGGCCATCGGGCGAACCGTCGCTCCTGCTCGGCCCCCGACCGGAGGTGGGCAGTGCCGGCCGCCGGGAGCCAGCCGTCCAGGTCGTCCATAGACCGGCGGGCCCGGACAGCGGCCAGGGCGGTGGCTAGCCGACGACGGGCCGGCCGGTGGTAGTGAACGTTGTTAGTGGCCACCAGCCCGACCCCGGCGGCAGCGGCCACTCCGGCCAGGGCGTCATTCCGCTCAGCGTCCACCGGGTGGCCGTGGTCCCAAACCTCGACCAGTACCCGGTCCCGGCCGAACCGATCCACCAGGTCGTCTAGAGCCTGGCGGGCCGCCGTCGGCCCTCCAGACTCCAGGGCCGCCGGAACGGTGCCCTTCCGGCATCCGGTGAGGACCATCCACCGTGGATCGGTCCCAGCCAGCTCGGCCAGAAGGTCCAACGACAGGCGGGGATGGCCCTTGGTCCCGGCTAATTGCGCCTCGGTGATGGCCGTGCCCAGCCGGGCATAGCCGGCTGGTCCGTCGGCCAGGACCACCAAGTGGTGGGCCGCCGGGTCGGGCGTGCCGACGCGGGCCGTCGGGGCGTCCAGCGACAACTCGCTGCCGAACACCGTGGGAAGGCCGTGTTCGCGGGCCGCCTCGGCGAACCGCACCACCCCGTAGAAACCGTCGTGGTCGGTCAGGGCCAGGGCGGCGAGGCCTAGACGGGCCCCCTCGGCCACCAGCTCGTCCGGGGATGAGGCACCGTCCAGGAAACTGAAGTGGGAGTGGCAATGCAGCTCGGCGTAGGGCACTGGGTCGACAACCCGGGGGCCCGACGAGGACGGGACCGGAACCGGCCGGCCCTCCCCGGACGACGCCGACCGGGGTACGGGGTCGAACGGGCGATCGGAGAGTCGAACCTCCAGCTCACGCCACGGCATCCGGGGGTTGGACCATCCCACCTCTCGACAGTATCGAACAGGTGTTCGATACTCAAGTGGGGGTCGGACCCACCCACCCCCGCAGGTCGAACAGTCCGGTCAGCCGACCAGACCCTGGATGAGTGCGCTGACCTCGGGGCCACAATCACTGAGGTCGCCGTCGGCGATACAGGGCTGGCCCAGCAGCTGGGCCACCAGTTGGGCCCCCAGGTTCCCGAACATCCCCACCGTCGTGCTGGGCGGCGAAACGGTGGTCGTCGGGGCAGCCGTCGTAGTAGAGGTCGGTGCCGTGGTGGTCGGAGCAACTGTGGTGGCCGGCGAAACAGTGGTGGTCGTGGTGGTCGTGGTGGTCGTGGTGGTCGTGGTGGTGGCGGGAGCGGCGGTAGTCGTGGTGGTGGGAGGCGCCGGGACGCCGTCGACCGAGAGCCCCCGGGCCTCGTTCTCAGCAATGTGCGCCACTCGGGTAGCCGGCCCGTACCAGCCGTCGGCCGACACCCCCAGCACCTCCTGGAGCAGGACGGCGTCCACACTCGGCCCCCAGGCGTAGGGCGCTGTCAGCACCGCCACTTCGTCCACCGGGGCCACCGTGGTGGTCGTCGTGGTGGTCGTTGTGGCGACGGGAGCGACAGTGGTCGTGGACGGTGCCGCCGTCGTAGTGGTCGTGGTTGCCGGGGCGGCTACCGCCGACGCCTCGGCGGGAGCCGGTACGACGGTCGTCGCCGGAGACACAGAGGCGGGGTACAGGATGGGCCGCACCGAGGGTTCGGCCACGCGCGCCGCGATGATCACGACTACCCCGATGACGCCAAGGGTCATCACGACATTGAGGATCCGGCGAACCACGGGGGACAGCCTTGCATCGCGGCGTCCTGGATCCGCGGCACCCCGACGTGGTATCGGACACGTCGTCCCACGTGGTGTGGGCGACTACCGTCGTCCTACCTTCCGAGATCAACATTTTGTCAATCCAATCCGTGGGAACTGGCTAGCCTGCGACCATGAGCACTCTCCCCGATGCCGGTATCGGCGCGTTCGACATCCCGTCGTTCGACGTCGGAACGTTCGACCCCTCCCGCTTCGGTCTGGCCACCGACGTGGTCGACGCCGACCGCTACGCACGCAGCGTCGATCGGTTCCGGACCCAGGGCATCGCCCTGCCCACCTTCGCCCAACTGGCCGACCCGACCCGCATCCCCGAGGAAGTCCGGGCCGGTCTGGTCGGCGTGGACCGCAACGCCGCCAACGCCCGCAACCTGTTCCGGGTCCACTGGTACAACGACCTGCACGGGGGGGTCGTGGACCTCCCCGAGCACGTGGTGCTTCCCTCCGAGATGACTGGCGTGGCCGCCCCCATCATCGTGGCCTTTGGCAACCGCTTCCCGATGATCGGCGCCCACAAGGTGCTGGCCGCATACGCCTGCCTGGTTCCCCGGGTGGTCACCGGCGAGTACGACCCCACCGTCCACCGTGCCATCTGGCCATCCACCGGCAACTACGCCCGGGGAGGGGTGGCCATCTCACGGCTCATGGGCTGTCGCGGCGTAGCCGTGCTCCCCGAGAACATGAGCCGGGAACGTTTCGAGTGGCTCGATGAGTGGATCGCCGATCCGGGCGACGTGATCCGAACCACGGGCTCGGAGAGCAACGTCAAAGAGATCTACGACGCCTGTGACGAACTGGAGAAGGACCCGGAGAACTTCATCCTCAACCAGTTCACCGAGTTCGCCAACCACGTCGGCCACCACGAGGTCACCGGTCGCGCCCTAGAGCACCTGTACCGGCACTACGCGTCGGTGAGGCCCGGCCTCCAGCTGGCCGCTTTTGTCGCCGCCTCTGGGTCATCGGGCACCCTGGCCGCCGGTGAACGCCTCAAAGCCGACCACGGTGCCCGCATCGCGGCGGTCGAGGCGCTCGAATGTCCGACGATGCTCTACAACGGCTTCGGCGAACACAACATCCAGGGCATCGGCGACAAGCACATCCCGTTGATCCACAACATCACCAACACCGATGTGGTGGTCGGCGTGTCCGATCGGGCGTGCGACGAGCTGGGCATGGCGTTCAATACGCCGGAGGGTCTAGCCCATCTGGCGTCGTCCGGCGTCGGCAATACCGTCCTGGGGACGCTCGGACACCTCGGGCTGTCCAGCATCTGCAACGTGGTGGCCTCCATCAAGGTGGCCCGGGAACTCGACCTCGGACCCGACGACGCCATCGTCACCGTAGCCACCGACGGCGCCGAACTGTACGGGAGCGAACGGGAGGCCATGCGGTCCGGCCGGTACGCCGCCGGCTTCTCGGAGGCCGATGCCACGGCGGCGGTGGCCACCCACCTTCACGGAGCGGACACCAGCCACGTCGAGGTGCTCAACGAGACGGGACGCAACCGCATCTTCAACCTCGGCTACTACACGTGGGTGGAGCAACAGGGTGTGGAATTCGCCGACTTCGAGGTCCGTCGAGGGCAGGGATTCTGGCGCCACATCCAGACCATGGCCCCCACGTGGGACGCCATGATTGACGAGTTCAACGACCGCACCGGGGTGCTGGCCTCCGGCTAACCGGCCGGAGCCGACGACGCCGATGGACGGAACGGCGACCGGTGAACGCGACCGGTCCATCGGCCTGCTAGGCCGGCCACCGGATGCCCGGTGGCCGGATCCGAAGGCCGAGGCCGACCCCAACCCCTTCGTAGCCTTCCGCTCGCTGCTCTGGTCGCACCATGCGGCCCTAGCCGCCGGCTGGACCGACGACCGGTTCGTGGACGAAGTCAGGCAACTGGACGACGCGGTGGGCGAGGTCGATGGGCGGGGCTTTCGCACCACGCCGCTCCACCGCCTTGACGACCTGGCGACGGCCATCGGCCAGGACGGTGGCCTCTGGGCCAAGGACGAGACGGGGGCCGTATCAGGCAGCCACAAGGCCCGCCACCTCTTCGGCCTGGCCCTTCACCTAGCCGTCGACGGCGTTCCCGTCGACACCCCGTTGG
>ENA-UPTF01000134-UPTF01000134.1-marine-metagenome-genome-assembly--contig:-NODE-134-length-50901-cov-7.219050_pt1 | contig 50901 bp, 51 predicted proteins | sample MGYA00238166_ERZ767019 | MGnify/ENA primary metagenome ERZ767019 (study PRJEB28930, sample SAMN06266391) | marine metagenome | isolation source: Sea water from 250 m depth | place: Atlantic Ocean | study... | reverse complement strand
TTTTGCCAGCGCTATCGCTGGAAAAATATGTCCGCCTGTGCCGCCGGCGCCAATGAGGATAGTATATTTTTTTTCTTCAGTCACCGGTTCTTACATTTTTCTTTGGCAGAGGGTTCTCACAACCTATTCTCAATACCATGGCTAAAGTAATAAGTGTAATTGCTATACTGCTACTACCATAGCTGATCAATGGTAGGGTAAGCCCTTTGGTTGGAAGAAGGCCCATGTTAACCCCAAGATTAATAATCACTTGAAGTGATAACCATATCCCTATCGAGATACACAAATAACCTTGAAACATAAGCTCTGATCTTATGGCTTTAAATCCAATGATAAAGATTCGAGAAATTAGAAGGCCATATAAAGACAGAATCAATACAGTACCCATTAACCCTAATTCTTCAGCAATGATAGCAAAAATAAAATCCGTATGAGCTTCTGGCAAATAGAATAATTTTTGAATGCTCTCACCTAATCCGACACCAAATATTCCACCGCTACCTATGGCTATTAGTGAATTGGTTAGCTGGTAGCCAGCACCAAGTGCATCTTTCCAAGGCTCCAGAAAACCTGCGAGTCGGCTCATTCTGTATGGCTCAATATATATCAGAAAAGCAAAGACAAGAGATAGGATAATAATCAGTGCTAAAAAGTATCTAATTTTAAACCCGGCAATAAAAAATAATCCTGCTGTGACTGAAAGAATGATCACTGTTGAACCAAAATCAGGTTGTCCTAAGAGAAGAACACAAGCCGGGAGAATAAAGATCATTGGTTTTACAAAACTCATAAAGTCACTACTCAAGGCTTCTTGCTGTCGATAACAATAACCAGAAATATAAATTAACAGCAGCAGTCGTGCTGGATCGACAACTTGTATATTAGGCAAAGGTCCGATCTTAATCCAACGTGTTGCCCCATTTGCTGTTACACCAATATCAGGAATAAAGACTATTGTTAGCAGTGCAATTGCTAATATAGGTAATAGGATTCCAAACTTTTCCCAAATTCGGCTTGGAATGAGAAACGCAACTAAACCTGCTGAAAGTCCTAAAGCAATGGAGATAAGTTGTTTGTATATATAACCGTATGGGTCTCCTAGATTCTTAACTGCTATCGGCATTGAGGCAGAAGCTAACATTACTAATCCGCCAACTAATAAAAAAATAGTTGATAGTACAAATAGGTTGTCAATGCCATTGAGAAGTGAGTTTTGTCGTTTATTTGAAGCCAAAACCTTTCCTATTACTTAAGACCTTATCTGATTTTAAGACTCGATAAACCAATCAAGACCAAAAACACAGTGATGATCCAGAAACGGACAATCACCTTAGGTTCAGCCCAACCTTTTAATTCAAAATGATGATGGATTGGTGCCATATTAAATAATCTTTTACCACGCATCTTGTAGGAACCAACCTGAAGGACAACTGAGAGCGTTTCCATAATAAAAACCCCTCCCATTATTGCGAGTATCAATTCTTGTTTGACAATAACTGCAATCAAGCCCATGGCACCTCCGAGTGAAATTGCACCAACATCACCCATAAAGATTTGTGCCGGGTAAGTGTTGAACCATAAAAATCCAAGGCCAGCACCAGAAATTGCACAACAAATAACAAAGACTTCTCCTGCTTCTACCATAAATGGTAAATCCAGATAGGTTGAAAAATTAAAATTACCGCTGACGTAAGCAAAAATTCCCAAAGCTATTGAAATCATGACCACAGGCATAATAGCCAAGCCATCGAGGCCGTCTGTTAGATTAACTGCATTACTTGAGCCAACAATCACCAACATGGTGAAGGGCAAGAACATCCAGCCAATATCCCACATAATATTATTGGTAAATGGTATCAGTACTTCTGTGGATATAGGTTGAACTGAAGCATAAAATAAATAGTTCATAGCTCCAAATGCTATACATAATTGAAGGATAAATTTGACAATAGCTTTCATGCCATTTTTGTTGCCGCTCAACTTCATGTAATCATCAATAAACCCTATAAGCCCAAACAAAAGCATGCTGATAAGAATTGTAAGGATGAATGTGTTTGAAAGATCGGCCCAAATTAGTGTACTGATTGCTATAGAAACTAATATCAGTAAACCTCCCATGGTTGGTGTACCTTGCTTTGATGAATGTGATTCTGGTCCGTCATCTCTAATCACTTCACCAATTTTCTCACCCTCAAGTAGGCTAATTAATTTAGGACCAAAGACAAAAGAAACTACCAGAGCAGTCAAGGCGCTTAGTATTCCTCTGGTGGTGATATAGGTAAATGCATTAAATGCAGAATAGAATTCAATTAACTGATCTGAGAAATATAAAAACAAATTTTTTCCTTAATAAATTTACTAATGGCCTATCCTGACAACATTAAATTCTACCAGAGATAAATATTAAATTTTATCTGGTGTTGCCCCAATTAATCTTAATGTCCTGGATACTATTGTCGAAAATATTGGTGCAGCAACTTGGCCTCCATAATATTGACTTCCTTGTGGCTCGTTCACAATTACTGCGACTGCGATTTTAGGGTTACTAATAGGTGCTACTCCGACAAAAATTGCGTTGTGAGCATTTTGAGAATAGTTAGAGGCTGCAATTTGTGCTGTACCTGTCTTACCTCCTACCCTATAACCCTTTACTTTTGCTCTCACTGCTGAGTTTTCAACAACCTGTTCAAGCATCAGCAGTAGTGTTGCCGATGTTTCTTGGGAAAACACTCTATCACCTCTAGCCTCTTCATCAATGCGTTCGAGAGAAATATTTTTCTTGATTCCATTATTAGCTATGGTGGCATAGGCGCTGGCTAATTGAATCAGATTAACATCGACATTATAACCATAAGCTAAAGAGGCTCTCATGCCATCTCTCCAACGCTGATAAGAACTATCCAAAGTACCAGAGGTCTCGCCAGGGAATCCTGAGGTTGTCGCCTCACCTATCCCTAGGTTCGAGAGTGTCTCAAAGAACAACTTTGGTTCGGTTGATAATGAGATTCTGGAAGCACCAACATTGCTTGATTTGGACAGTATTTCTCCTAGGTTTAGAATTCCGTAATAGCTTGGGTCCTTAATCTCTCTAGAGCCTATGGAATATGGAATCGTATCTATTGTATCCGATGCCTTAAAGATCCCGTGTTCAAGTGCTGTGGCTATTATTAATGTCTTAAATGTTGAACCAGGCTCAAACTTATCAGTTGCAGCTCTGTTCTTATAAAATTGAGGCAATCTTAATTTAAGATCAGACATGTCTGCAGAGGGCTGATTAACCATTGCAAGAACTTCACCTGTTTCAATATCTAAAACAACAGCTGATGCTCTCTTGCCTTTATATTTTTTAACTCCATCGTTTAAAGCACTGTGAGCTATATATTGAATCCTAATATCAATGCTTGAAATAAAATCACGTCCCTGTTTGGCAGGGTCAATAACTTCTATATCGCGAATTATATTTAATGATGTATCAGTGAGCGTTCTTTTTCTTCCATCTTGTCCTGATAAATATTCATTAAGAGCGTATTCAAGTCCTTCTTGACCTTGATCTTCATTATTATTAAATCCAATAAATTGTGTTGTTACTTCGCCATTGGGGTTAAACCTCTTGTAATCTTTTTCTAGCCAAAAATAATTTCTTCTACGTAGTTCTTTAAGTGTATTGATTTGCTCCTTTTCTAACTCTCTGTATAGAACAAAGTACCTTCTAGATGATCTTTTCTTTATTTCCGTATCGATGGATTGATAATCCATCTTTAGAATACGACTTATAGACCGCGTCAGCTCCACATATCGATCACTGGCTAAAAAAACTTTTGGATCGATGACTAAATTATTCACAGGAATACTAACAGCTAGAGGGTTCTGATTTCGGTCATATATAGTTCCCCGATTGGATGGGATAGTGAAGGTCTTAATGTGCTTCTTATCACCCTGGGTGATCAAAAAATCTGCCTCAATATACTGGAGATAAAATGACCTAGCTAAAAGTACGATGATTAATGAAGAAAGAATAAAACAAAGAAAAATAAAACGGTTTCTTATAAGTGATAAGTTATTCTTATTTTTTTTCATTGGTTACTACAATTTTTATCTTTGATGAGTCTGGCAATTTCATTAACGCTTTCTCTGAGGCTTGCCTCTCAAGCCCTATACCTGATGCAACCTTAGATAATTCCATTCTAAGCTCCTTCCATCTAATCTCTTGTTGATCCTGTTGCTTGATTAATGACTGATATTCTTTAAACAACTCTCTGTTTTGGTAATGGAGATCAATTTCATAGATCGCAGAAATTGATACCAATACAAATAATAATAAAGGCCATATATAAGATTTGAGGTTATTGTTCATTTCATTTTCTCAGCGGTTCTTAAGATAGCGCTTCTGGAACGAGGGTTATTTTTAATTTCTTCATCTGAAGCTTTTATTTTTTTTAAGATTATTTTTAACTTATAGTCAGCATCAATATTTGGCAACTTTGCGAGCCTTGGGTCTATTCTTGAGTTATCCCTAAAAAATCGTTTCACAACTCGATCTTCAAGGGAATGAAAGCTTATAATTGAAATCCTTCCTCCCTTCTTAGTCCTTTCTAAACAAAAATCTAAAAGCGATCTTAATTGGTCTAGTTCTTGGTTAATATGCATCCTAATTGCTTGAAATGTTTTTGTTGCTGGGTGTCTTTTTTCCTTTTTATTATTCCTTTTTACATCCTGGATAAGTTTGGCAAGTTGAGATGTTCTATTAATTGGCTTTGTCTTCCTTTGCTCAAAAATACTTTCAGCTATTTTCCTTGAATATGTTTCTTCTCCAAGCTCCCAAATAACTTTAGTGATCTCCTCTTTACTTGCTGAATTAATCCAGTCTTTAGCTGAAACACTCTCGCCCTGATCCATTCTCATATCTAGGTCAGCATCTTTCATAAAGCTAAAGCCTCTTTCACTTGTGTCTAATTGATAGGAAGAAACTCCTAAATCTGCAATTATTCCATCAAAAGATTCTGTCACCTCTAACGCACCGATTTTTTGATTCAATTCTTTAAAACTAGATTTAAGAACAGTTAATTTCGGATCTGAAATTTTTGAATTAATATAGCTGATAGAGTCCTTATCTCTATCGGAAGCTATTAATCTTCCCTCTTTTGACAATCGCTCTAGAATTAATTTAGTATGACCGCCAAATCCTGCCGTAGCATCAAGGTAGAACCCTTCTGGTTTAGTAACTAATGAGTCGATAGCCTCTTTAGAAAGCACAGGCGTATGTATAGCATTGCTCATCGAAGAAATTAACAATTATATAATTGCAAAGATAGAGATTCAGGCATCCTGTCTTTTCAAAAACTTAGGAACATCTAATATGTCTAATGCATCATTGCTATCAGCAACTTCTTCTTCCTTATTATCAAATAAATCTTTTGTCTGAGTTAATGGATTTCTTTCAGTGATTGGTCTGTCTAGGTTGCTAAAATTGGTCTCTTCTCTGTCCTCTTTATCTTCATCCTTCTCTCCAAGCCCTGTGGCTACAACTGTTACTCTAATGGAATCATTTATCTCTTTTGAAATGGATGTCCCAACTATTACCTTAGCCTCTTTTGAAGCATAGCTTTTAACTATTGATCCAATTTCTTCAAGTTCTGAGATCTCTAAATCCTTGCCAGAAGTAACATTAAGAAGAATACCTTTAGCTCCTTCTAAATTAATATCTTCCAGTAGCGGTGAATTAACTGCCTCATCTATAGCTTGTTTTCCTCTATCAGGACCTGAAGCCAGAGCGGAACCCATAATCCCCCTACCTTTATCACTCATTACTGCTTTTACATCAGCAAAATCAAGATTGATCACTCCAGGAACAGTAATAAGTTCCACAATACCCTGAACAGAATTAAGCAAAACATTATTAGCAGCTTCGAAGCCACCCATTACCGTTATTGTCTTACCTAGTGATTTCAACTTCTCATTAGGGATGACTATTAAGGAATCCACATGCTGTTCTAATTTTCTAATTCCTGCTTCAGCCTGCTGAGATCTTAGATCTCCTTCATAATTGAAAGGCTTAGTGACAATTCCAACAGTTAATATTTCTAGTTCTTTTGCGATTGAAGCAATCACAGGGCTTGCTCCGGTCCCTGTTCCACCTCCAAATCCCGCTGTAATAAATAACATGTCTGAATCTTTTATCGCATTTGTAATAGCTTCCCTGCTCTCCTCTGCAGATTCTTTACCAATGTCAGGATTCATTCCAGCCCCGAGTCCTCGAGTAGTCTCAATTCCAAGTTGGATTTTAGATTCAACACTAGATTGGGCTAGATCTTGTGCATCAGTGTTGGCACAAAGAAAGTCGACTCCTTCTATCCCTTTATCAAGCATATGCTGTATGGCATTGCCGCCACTTCCTCCAACCCCAATAACCTTAATGTTGGCTTTTTTAGCCGCTGTATCAACTAACTCAAAAGCAAATTCAACCATTCTATTTTCCTTGCCTCAAAACGTAAGTCCCTCAAATTCCTTTGGAAGAGTATACTTGTCAGATTTTAGCCATTTTTCTCTTAACTTAGTCCATCTTGAATAATCCCAAAGTTCAAAACGATTACCTTGCCCAATAAGCATTGCTTCTTTTTTAATCATTGAATATTCTCTTAATTCATAAGGAATTAATAGTCTTCCAGATTTATCCATTTCAATATCTGTGGCATGCCCAACCAATAACCTCTGCAACTTTCTACTTGTTGCATTTAGGGTCGGTAATTTCATTATTTGCTGTTCAATCTTAAGCCAACTGGAGAGAGGGTATAAGAGAAGGCAATAATCAAGATCAATTGTACAAATTAGTTTCTTTTTAGAGATCTTCAGAAGCTCCTCTCTATATTTTGTAGGGATGGAAATCCTTCCCTTAGTATCAAAACTAATTTTATTTAAACCTCTAAACATGATATTTAACAATAGGATCAAAGCATATATCCCACATTTTTCCACTTATCCACACTATAATTTATTGTTAAATTATGTCAACTGAAAGATGGTTTGATTTTAGAGAATGGAGTTGGTCGATAAGCCGGGTTCTGTCATGGACAATCATTCATCTGGGATGTTTGTCGCCAAACACCTCTAGCAACCTACCCTAGAGCGATCACGGGTAATCATAGCTCTTCTATTTGGTTTTGCTCTCGATGGGGTTTGCAATGCCATAAATGTTACCATTTATGCGGTGCGCTCTTACCACACCTTTTCACCCTTACTTTTTAAAAAAGCGGTCTACTTTCTGATGCACTTTCCATGGGCTCACACCCTCCAGGAGTTACCTGGCATCGTTCCCGTTAGAGCCCGGACTTTCCTCTAAACTAAAATTTAGCGATTGTCTAACCAACTCCGAGGTGAATTATTTATTACTATAATCAAAAAAACAAGTATTACTGTTTCCTTTCTAGTAATCGCTTATATATTGTGCTCTTTTTATAACCTGTAATAATTGAACAGATTTTAATGGCGTCCTTAGATGAGATCTGTGATTGCAAAATATCCAAAATCTTATCGATCTTTTGAAGATCAATACTTAGTTCTCTATTTCCTTCTACTATGATAGTAAATTCACCTTTCAGTTTATCTTGATGTTCTTTTATGTAGTCTGTTATTTCCATGAAGTTGTTCCCTATAAAAGATTCGTAAATCTTGGTAATTTCTTTACATAGAACCGCCTTCCTCTCTTGTCCAAAAAGATCTTTCATATCTGCTATTGTTGACCCTATTCTATGAACAGATTCAAAAAATATCAGTGTTTCTTGTTTATGAACGAGCTGCCTAAGGTTTTTTCTTCTTTTTATCTTTGTTCTAGGAAGAAATCCTAGAAAAGTGAATTTGTCACTACTAATTCCTGATGCTGACAATCCAGCAATAAGTGCTGTACATCCTGGTATAGGTGTAACTTTAATACTCTCTTCTCTAGCAGATCTTATTAATTTAAATCCAGGGTCACTAATTAAAGGTGTTCCTGCATCTGATATGATGGCAATATTTTTTCCTTCCTTTAGGTCTTTAATTAAGTTTTCGTTTTTTAAATCTTCATTTTTGTCGTTAAACGACTCTAATCTATTATTTATAGAGAAATGATTAAGAAGCTTCTTTGCTATTCTTGTGTCTTCAGCAAGAATCAAATCGACAGATTTAAGGGTTTCAATTGCTCTCAGTGTAATATCTTTTAAATTGCCAATGGGTGTGGAAACGATATTTATCTGGCCGGACATAAATTTTAGATCAACAAAACTTTTCTTTGGAGCTATAGATGCATCTCTTCTTCATCTTCAGTTAGGCTATGCTGAAATGCTTCTCTTGAAAATACACGCTCCATATAATCTTTCATGTGCTTGTGGTCACTCGTTAAATTTATTCCGAAATATTCTAATCTCCAGAGTATTGGTGCAAGAACACAATCAATAATAGTGAAATCATCATTAAGGAAATGTTTATTAACTGAAAATATATCTGCACTTGCGTTTAAAGCCGATCTTAATTTCTTTCTCATGCTATTCTCAACCCTAGTGCCAATTGACTGATCAAATTCAATAGCTGGAAAAACTATATCTGTTTCAAGAGAGGCCAAAGCTAAGCGTACTTTAGCTCTATCTACTGGGCTAACTGGCATCAATGGAGGGTATGGGTATCTTTCGTCTATATATTCGATAATAACCCTTGAATCGTATAAGACTAATTCACGATCTATAAGCGTTGGAAGAGTTGCAAAAGGGTTAAGAGCAATTAAATCTTCAGGAATTTTTTTGCCATCAAAGTTATCGATTTTAGTAACAATTCCCTTTTCTGAAAGAACAAAGCGTACTTGATGTGATCGGATACATATATTTCCCGAATACAATCCCATCATAGATCTTCTATTTGATACGCTTGTCATTTAACAATACCCCTTAAAATTTATTTCACTTCTCTCCAAATGTCTTTGTAAAGAGCGTAACTAAAAACTAAAAATAAAAATAAAAAACTCAAGACCCATAAACCTAAAGACTTTCTCTTTTCTTGAGTAGGATCGCCAGCATACTCCAAAAAGGTAACTATATCTAAGAGAAATTGGTCATAATTTGCAGGTGTCATTTCTTCTTCAAGTAGCCATAGAACGTGTGGCATACTCGTAGCGTCTTTTATTTTATTGTTTACACCAGTTGGTGATTTATCATCTTGAAAGAAAGATTTTAAGAATTGATATACATAGTCAGGATTCTTTCTCCTGGTTACTAGTGTTAAATCAGGAGGTGCTTTACCAAACCACCTATCTCCATCTGCTTTGCTCATATTTGTTGTAACAATATCCTGAGGTGTTTGATTGCTAAAAATCAGATTATTTAATAACTGTTCTTCTGAGATATTAAGATCTTCAGCTATTTCACCATATCTCATATATTTTAATGAATGACATCCTGCACAGTAATTAAAGAAATTTCTAGCGCCTCTTTGAAGAGATTTTTTATCAGAAACATCTATAGATATAGGTTTCATATTCATCTCATTATCTGATGAAGAGCTAGCAGAAAAAACCAAATCACTTACTAACAGAAGTGTACAAAGAAGTAATAATTTTTTTATGCTTAAAGTCATTTTTTATAAACTACTCGTTCTGGAACAGGCTTTGTTTTTTCGTATCTTGTATAAAAAGGCATAAGAAGAAAAAATCCAAAATAAGTAATAGTAAATATTCTTGCTAAGAGAACATAGACACCTGTTGCTGGCTGCATCCCCAAATACCCAAGTGCCAAAAATGAAATAACAAAAATATATAGTGCTAACTTATATTGCCATCCTCTATAACGAATAGACTTAACAGGACATCTATCTAACCAAGGGAGGAAAACAAACAATAGAACAGCTAATACAAGAAAAACTGCGCCTAGTGCAGCATTGGGAACTGCTCTAAGAATCGCATAATAAGGAGTAAAATACCATGAAGGCACTATATGCTCGGGTGTTTTAAGTGGATCTGCTGGTTCAAAATTATCCACTTCTAAAAAAAGACCGCCCATTTCTGGAGCATAAAATACTGCTGCAAAGTATACAATTAAGAACACAGTAATCCACACAAGGTCTTTGCTGGTATGGAAAGGATGAAAGGCTACACCGTCAATGGGTTTACCGCTCTCATCTTTATACTCTTTAATCTCAATTCCATCTGGATTATTCGAGCCCACATGATGCAAGGCAAGAATATGTGCTACGACTAGGCCAATAATGGCAAGCGGCAGGAGAATGACATGAAAAGCAAAAAAACGATTTAGTGTAATATCTGAAATAAAATAGTCACCTCGGATCCATTCGGTAAGCGTGTCACCGATAAACGGAATATAACCAAACAGATTTACAATAACTTGGCCAGCCCAATAAGACATATTTCCCCATGGCAATAAATAGCCAAAGAAGGCTTCAGCCATCAAACAAAAGTAGAGCAGCATTCCTAAAATCCATATTAACTCTCTGGGTTTTTTATATGAACCGTAAAGCATGGCTCTAAACATATGCAAATAAACCACTATAAAAAAGAATGATGCTCCTGTTGAATGCATATAGCGAATAAGCCATCCCCATTCAACTGATCGCATTATGTATTCAACTGAATCAAAGGCATCTTTAGCAGAGGGTTTATAATTCATTGTTAAGAAAAACCCTGTCAATATCATAATTACAAGAACAACCATTGACAGCACACCGAAGATATACCAAATATTAAAATTCTTTGAGGCGTAATATTCAGTTGCGTGATCTTTAATCAAAGATGATAAAGGAAACCTATCATCTATCCATCTTAGAAATGGGTTGGTAAAAATGCTTTCTTCTTTTTCAGACATCGGCTTCCCCTGGGTTCTCCCCTACAACAAGTATGGAATCATTTTCAAATCTGTGAGGTGGAACTCTTAGATTAGAAGGTGCTGGTACACCGCTATAAACTCTTCCTGACAGATCAAACTTAGAACCGTGACAAGGACAATAAAATCCTCCATTCCAGTCTGGCCCCATATCTGCAGGTGCTACAGAGAATTTTTCAATTGGAGCACAACCAAGATGTGTGCAAACGCCTTCAACAACCAAATATTTTGGCTTCATGGATCTGAGTTCATTCTTAGCAAAATTTGGCTGTACTGATAGATCTGAATCAGGATCTCTTAGATCGTTTTCTGAAGATTTTAATCTTTCAATCATATCTTCAGATCTATGAACCACATAGTAAGGTGTGCCTCTATAAATAACTTTAATAATTGAGCCAACTTCCAGACTGGATAAGTCTACCTTTATTGCCGCGCCTAAAGCCTTAGCTTTTTTACTTGGCTGAAAGGATAAGATAAATGGAGTAATTGCAAAAATACCACCAATAACACTAGTGACGCTCGTGGCAACTGATAAAAATTTTCTTCTGTCTAATTTACTCATTCGTGCATAACAGAGTTTAAAATTATAGAGTCCTCAAAATTCTCGTGCGATTATACACGAATAATGAATAAATCATGACTCAATTCTTTCTACCATTGCACCTATGCTTGAAAGCTTCTTATCGATATTCTCATAACCCCTGTCTATATGATAAATTCTATCTACAATAGTCTCACCTTCTGCTGCTAATGCAGCCAAAACCAAAGCTGCCGAGGCTCTTAGATCTGTAGCCATTACTGGAGCACTCTTTAATTCTTTAATACCTTTAATTGAAGCTATATTTCTACTCAATGAGATATCTGCACCCATACGTTGTAATTCAAGAACATGCATAAACCTATTTTCAAAAATTGTCTCATGAATGGTTGAATGGCCGTCTGCCAAAATATTTAATACCATTAACTGCGCTTGGATGTCAGTTGGTATACCTGGATATGGCTCTGTCTTGAAGCTTATTGGTTTAATTTTCTTTGGGGAAGTGATATCAATGGATTGTTTAGATACTTTAATTTTCGCTCCTGATCCTTTCAATATATCTATTGGCTCTTTCAAGTGATCGGGAATCAGATTATTTATCTTTAAATTGCTCCTTGTAACCAATGCAGCTATAAGAAAAGTAGCTGCTTCGATTCTGTCAGGTATAACTTTGAAACATTCTGATTTTAAACTTTCGACGCCCTCAATTATAATTTGCTCTGTCCCCAGCCCCGAAATATTAGCTCCTATAGCAATGAGAAATTCTCCTAAATTTACTATTTCTGGCTCTTTGGCTGAATTATTTAGAATTGTCTTACCCTTAGCTAAAGAAGCAGCCATCATTAAATTTGCCGTTCCAGTTACTGAAACAGGATTAAATTCAAAATCACAGCCTTTTAGCTCTGGAGCCACTGCATGAATATACCCATTCTTTATCTCAATTTTTGCTCCCATGGCAGACAATCCTTCTATATGAAGGTTTACTGGTCTTGCTCCGATCGAGCATCCGCCAGGCAGAGAGACTACTGCTTCTCCAAACCTAGCTAAGAGGGGGCCCAAAACAACTATTGAGGCACGCATAGTTTTCACTAAATCGTATGGAGCAAACTTTTGGTTAATATTTTTAGTATTAATCTTAATTGTATTTTCTGTCTCTTTTTCTATTGTCGCCCCCATGTGGGAAAGAAGAGTGCTCATGGTCTTGATATCTCTTAAATTGGGAACATTTTCTATCTGGACCTCATTTGGGCATAATAAAGATGCAGCCATAATAGGTAGAGCTGCGTTCTTTGAGCCAGAAATAGTCAATTCCCCTTTTAGAGAATGACCTCCATTAATTCTTAGTTTTTGCAATTATTGTCTCTATTATTTAGAACTTTAAGTTTCTTTCTCATCCGGTGTAAGAGCAGTAATAGCTAGAGCATGAATTTCTTGCTTCATTTTATCGCCTAAAGAAGCGTAAACCATCTTATGTCTTTCTATAAGAGATTTATTCTCAAATGATTGTGAAATGATGGTTGCTTCGAAATGAACATTATCATCACTATTAACCTCGACAATTGAATTCTCAATAAAGTCTGTAATTAATGATTTTATTTCTTCTGGATTCATTTTTTTTCCTTTATTTTAATATACTCTTGATATTAATCTAATAAAGACTATTAAATAAATTGATCCTAAAGAAATATTTTGGGTACAGAAAAAAATAAATTTGATTACATCACCATAGCAAAACGGGTTCTAGATATTGAGTCGTCTGCCATTGCGGACTTAAAATCAGGTCTAGGAGAAAGCTTCACTAATGCCTGCGAACTTTGCTTCAACTGTACTGGTAAAATTATAGTTATGGGTCTCGGTAAATCAGGCCATATAGCAGATAAGATAGCAGCTACATTCGCGAGTACCGGAACTCCAGCTTTTTTTATCCATCCTAGTGAAGCTATACATGGTGACCTAGGCATGATCGATAATGAAGATGTTGTTCTAGTCCTATCAAATTCAGGAGAAACAGAAGAGATAGTTTCCTTAATTCAAGTTATAAAGAGAATGGATATAAAAATTATTGCCATTACCGGCAATGAAGAATCTAAACTCTCGCATGAAGCTGATATTCATGTTCATGTTTTGGTTAAAGAAGAAGCATGCCCAATGAACCTTGCTCCAACTGCAAGCACATCTGCAGCACTAGCTATGGGCGATGCAATTGCGGTTGCCCTCCTAGAAAAAAGAGGGTTCACAAAAGAAGACTTTGCTAAATCTCATCCTGGAGGATCTTTAGGAAAACAGCTGCTCTTATCTGTTGAAGACATCATGCACACAGGTGATGAGATTCCTACTGTATATGAGACAGATAAACTAGCTTCTGGTTTGATAGAGATGTCTGAAAAAGCACTTGGTATGACTGTAGTAATAGATCAAAAAGGTGATTTAGTTGGAATTTTCACAGATGGTGATCTAAGAAGAACTTTGGAAAATAAAGTTGATATACAAAATACTTACATGAAGGAAGTGATGAAAAAAGATCCTTATGTAATAAAGAAAGAAATGCTTGCATATAATGCGGTTGCAAAGATCCAAGATAAAAAGATTACCTCTCTCGTCGTTGTGGATGGAAAAAAAGTTATTGGAGCTTTGAACATACACGATCTATTTAGAGCTGGGGTAATGTAAAAAAATATTTTGAATGAGTAATTATTTTTTAAAGCTAGGCTTACTTCTTTTCTTTGCAATCGCAAGCAGTGTTAGCTATTTCCTTACAATAAACTCTACAGAAAATGCAGCTGATCTCAAAAAAAGTAAAAGAGAGTTTGTATTAAAAAATGCGGAAATTTACGGGTCTGATAAAGAGGGTAATTTCAGTTATAAAATTTTTACAAAAAAAGCAAAAACAAATGACTTAAAGCAAACGATATATCTAGAGCAATTACTGATAAAATATATTTCAGAACCAGCTATTGACTGGCAGATCCAATCTGATACTGGCCAAATAATATCTCAGACTAATGTGCTGGCTCTCTCAGGAAATGTAGTGATAGAAAATAAATCTAACGATAATCCCTCAACAATTCTTACAAATTATCTAGAAATTAATCCCAATACACTAACAATAGCAACAAATAGGGATGTTTTAATCACGATTAATAATAATAAAATTCAAGCTAAAGGCTTTAATGCACAACTTAGAGAAAACAAACTCAATTTTAGTTCAAATATGACTTCAAATATAGTCAATCCCTAGACGTCATGAGTATATTAATTGCTGAATCTTTAGAAAAAAAATATAGATCGAGAAAGGTTGTCAATAATCTTAGTCTAAATGTAAAAAGCGGAGAAATTATAGGTCTTCTGGGCCCAAATGGTGCCGGTAAGACTACAGCTTTTTATATGATGGTTGGCTTAGTATCTTGTAAAGACGGAAAAATTACTCTTGATGATACAGATATAACTAATTTCCCAATACACAAAAGGGCTCAGAAAGGTCTGGCATACCTCCCTCAAGAAGCTTCTATCTTTAGAAAGCTTTCAGTAAAAAATAATATCATGGCTGTCTTGGAGTCAAGAAAAGAACTAGACCATACCAGGAGAGAAGAACTTCTGGAAAAACTAATTAGTCAACTCGGTCTTAATGACATCAGAAATACTCAAGGCATAAGCTTATCAGGAGGAGAAAGACGAAGAGTAGAAATAGCTAGAACTCTTGCAATAGAGCCTAAATTTATACTTCTTGATGAACCTTTTGCTGGAGTAGATCCTATTTCTGTCCTCGATATACAAAGAATTATTAAAGATCTAGCAAATCAAAATATAGGGTTCTTAATTACAGATCATAATGTAAGAGAAACTCTAGACATATGTGATAGGGGGTACATTGTTAATGAGGGTAAATCTATAGCTTACGGCACACCTGATCAAATATTAGAAAACAGGGAAGTTAAAAAAGTTTACTTAGGTGAAGATTTCAGGATGTAAAAAGATCTCTATATCTCATTGGATTAGCCACATTACTATTGCTATAACTAAAAAAACACTAGGCAAGGATAGCTTTTATTTCTGATTGTTTCTTCATGCCATCTTCAAAACCTAAATCAATCAAAGATGAGGCAAATGAAGATTCAAACAGCAAAAAGCTCAGTAACTCAGACTCGCTTTTATTCTTAAGGCCTAAGCCCTTCATTAATAATTTTATTGAGTAGGGAACATCATTGTAGTGCTCTCTTGCAATCTTATTAATATCTTTTGAAGGTGAAATAACGCAATACTCTAAATGCTTCATTTTCTTGGTTGAGGTTTGAACAGAGTTATTCCCTGAGTTCTCAATTATTTGATTGATTCTATCCAATCTTTCAAGATCTGATAAAAGACCTCCTGTAAATAATGCATCCAACATGTACCCACCTACTTCACCTATCGAAGGGTATATTTGATTATCCGTTAAGTGATTTTTATGGCTTTTTAAATCGGTGGTTATAATTAATAATTTCTCTGCCCCTAAGCGAATAGCAGGAGATAATGGCGTTGCCTGCCTCATAGCGCCATCCCCAAAATATTCATTATTTATCTTTACTGCTGGGAAAATCAATGGAAGTGCAATGCTTGCCATCAGATGATCGATTGCTATGTCAGTTTTTACCCCTACTCTTAAAAATCTTTCCCAGTCAATATCATCCCGTTCAGATTGGAAAAAAGTAACAGACTTTTTAGAAGAATACCCTGCAGCAGTGATTGCAAAGGCGTCTAAGTTTCCTTTATCTATATTATTTTGTATATCTTGTATATTTATAGCTTCTTCTAAAAGATGCCTTAAAGGCGAATTATCCAATAATGATTTGGGGTTCTTGACTAATATCCCTCCAGAGCTAATCGTCAATAGCCATTGGAGACTGCTTTTAAGCATGGTTGCTGTATCAGTCCGATAAACTTTGTTGGTTCTAAAATTGCTCCAAACACCACTTAAAAGCTCAACCGCTTCTTTAAAAGATTCAGATCTAGAAGCCAACAAACTGGCATTAATAGCTCCTGCTGAAGTTCCACTGATAATACTGAATGGATTGCTATCAGGTTTGATTTCATTTATAGCCTTTAACACCCCAACCTGATAAGCGCCTCTAGCGCCTCCACCTGGAAGAACCAATCCAATCTTTTTTTCGAATACTTTATTTATTGGCATGTATTATTAATCAATATTAATTTAGAATTAGTTTAATATTTTATTAAGGTGAAAAGTATGTATAAAACAATTATATCTTCAGTAATAAGTCTAAGCTTGGCTTCAGTAATTTTCTTCACAGACACTTTTAGTCAATCGAATTTAGCTGAGGGTGATATTGCACCCAATTTTAATTTACAGGATCAGTATGGAGAATGGCACACTCTAGAGGATTATAAAGGTCAATATGTTGTTTTGTTTTTCTATCCCAAAGATGGCACACCAGGATGTACCACAGAGGCATGTAATTTCAGGGATAATATATTTGAGTTTAAAAACTTGGATGCACAAATATTGGGTGTCAGCCTGGATGATGTTGAATCACACCAAGAGTTCAGTGAAAAATACAGTCTGCCCTACCCTATTCTTGCTGACGTTGAAGAGTCTTGTGCAGAAGACTATGGCGTCCTTGGAAAATTTATGATGATGACCATTGCTAAAAGAGAGTCTTTCATCATTAACCCCGAAGGCAAAGTTGTGAAAAGGTATCAAAAAGTAGATCCCGATACTCACACACAGCAAGTCCTGGAAGATTTGAAGAATTTTAAAGACGCAATCTAATCTGAAATCAAAGTTGCTTTTGAGTCCACCATTTTATTAATGGTTTCTTCATCTATACCTGCTTCAGCCAAAATTTCTTTGCTGTGTTCTCCTAATTTTGGAGCATGCTTCCTAATACTCGCTGGAGTTTTAGAGAATTTAGAGGGGAATCCAGGCATTTTAAGTTGGCCTTCTGTCGGGTGTTCATAACTTTGCCAAAAATCTACAGCTTCTAAATGAGGGTCATGAAATAAATCCTCTAAACTGTTAACAACAATTACTGGCACTTTTGTTTCAGCAAAAATATCTAACCATTCTTGAGTTGTTTTTGTCGCCAAGATCTTTCCAGTTTCAGAATAAGTATCATCAATATTTTTTACTCGTGACGATAGGTCTTTAAATCTTTCGTCCTCAATTAAGTCTTCTCTTTCAGCTTTTTCACAAAATGTTTGCCAATGGTTATTCATATATGGAAGCACAGCAATATAGCCATCTTTAGTTTTATAGGGCTTGCGATGATGAGACATTAACCTTGTGTAACCAGCTTCGCCCAGTTTGGGTTCAAATACCTCTCCCCAGATATGTTCTGCCATAACGAATGAGACCATGGTTTCAAACATCGGTACTTCAATTTCCTGACCAACTCCAGTTCTCTCCCTATGAAAAAGTGCTGCTAGAATTGAATAAACGACAGTTATTGCAGTGGTTTTATCAGCTACAACTGTAGGCAAATATCTTGGTTCACCAAGAACAAGCTCATTTAATGCAGCGATCCCACTAGCTGCCTGAATAGAATCATCCAAAGCTCCTTTTTCTCCATAAGGTCCATCTTTACTGTATCCATAAGTTCCACAATAAATAATATTTTCATTAACAGACTTGATATCTTCGTATTCCAATCTAAGTTTAGTCATAACTTGTGGACGATTGTTGTGAAGAAACACATCGCAATCTTTGACTATAGTAAGTAGAGCATCACGCGCGGACTCTTGTTTGAGATCCAGAACTAAACTTCGTTTGTTTCTATTGTTTGAAAGGTATAGAGCCGCCATACCTGGATTTCTTGATGCGCCTAATTGACGATTGCTGTCACCAAATGGAGCCTCTATTTTTATAACATTAGCTCCCATATCAGCCATAGTCTGAGCAGCCCATGGGCCCAAAACCACACTAGTTAGCTCTAATACTTTTAGGCCTGATAGGGGTCCTGACATAATATCTTTGGTGTCTTATTAAAGTCCAAAAAACTATTTAATCATGGTCGTGATCATGCTCATGATAATGAGGATACTCAAAATCAGTGAAGTGATTATGACCATCTGGTGATCTAATCCACTTATACAGAGACGGTCTGATTCGCCTCAGTCTAGCAGCTGCTCTATCCGCATTCTCTTTTGGTGTTGAATATGGATTGTGATGAAAATAATTATGCAAATGAGCGTCCGTTCTTCCGATAGCTATAATTCCATTCTTGCTAGCAAAGGCGCCATGATTAATATATGGAGGTCTCCAGAAATAACCTCCTGTTGGCAGGTCTCCAAATTGCATCATCCAAGATGTTCCCCAAATATGGTAGGACTCTTCACAGCAATCATGATATGAAATATTGTCTTGCTGAAACCCTGGTGTCATACAATATAAAAACGTATGGGCTTCCGTGTGTAGATCATATTTTAGAAGTTTTAACATGCAGCCCGATGCTACTGAAGGAACAATCCTGTTACCCGGCATCCAAGCAATATCCTCCATTGAATTTACAATTGACATGCGATGTCTCTCGGCTAAAGGGTGATCCTCATCTGAAGCGACAAAACTTGGTTCACCATAATTATAGAACATTATAGCGACTGCACCTTTGCTCACCTTCATAGCTGGCATTGTTACCCCAGGTGGGATTAGGAAGTAATAACCTTCCCCATAAGTTTTATCCCCATAGGTGATTGAACCCGAGACTATAAACATCTCTAATTCAGAGTAGCTCAACCCAGGAGGAAGGCTATATCCGCTCTCAAATTTAACTTTTAATGAGCAGGCTCCAGTTTCTGTGTCCATGCTCAAAACTTTATAATGCATGCCTTTACTGAAACCAGGTAATGTCATTCTTTTGTATGGCGCTGGTCTTTCGTCGTAAGGCTCTATGTGTGGTCTAGGCATAATCTCTATCCTCTGTTTTTAATGATCAAACCCTTTCAGGTCTTTGGGTTCGTAGGTTACTCTGGTTTTTCTTCTAGGTTTCTTAGGTAGATCTTCTTTAGCAATTACCATTCTGGTATCGCCATCAATGTTCTGTCCTCTTGTTGAGATGGTATCAAAAAATTGTTGAAACCATTTTTCTCTCTTTGGAGTGATATCCTCCATGTGTTGTAAAATTTTCTTAAACCGCTTTTGTTGCTGATTCAATTCATTTTTAATCCAGGCTTTAACTGGTTTGGATTGTTTATGCTTTATTGAATTTAAAGGCTTTCCTTTACCTGCTGCTCTGCCTTCTGAAGCATCGCCCATTTGATTGGCCATAAGTTTTTCCCCTTAAAAAATTTTTTGAACAAAATTAGACTATAGATTATACGTTTTACATGAAAACACAAGGAGGTAGGGTGTTAAATCTTTATCTACTTATTTGTAACCCAAAATCAGCCTCTGAAAGCCTTTCGAAGCCATCATCTGTTATTACCACAGTGTCTTCCATATGCACAGATCCCCAGCCTATTTCAGTGAATGGCATATCGACATTAATCACCATATTCGCTTCCAAAATTTGGTCGGGTTTAACACCTGGTTGTGGCCCAATAAGTTTTGGGTCATCCGTATGTTCAAGACCTAAGCTATGAACGACAGGGTTGCGAAAATTTTCAAATCCAAGTCCTCTTATATAGTCTCCTACCTCATTGGAGATATCAGAATAAGCAGTGCCCGGTGTTAAATACTGTTGTGCTATCGCCCAACCTTCAACTATTGCCTGATGTCTTTCAACTTGAACTGAATTAGGTTTGTCAATAACAGCGCATCTTCCAAAATCACCGTGATACCTTCTGTATTGCCCAAGAGCATCAAACATGATGGGTTCATTCTTCCTGCATACCTCATTGGGTAAATCACCAACTCCACATAAAAGGTAAACTCCTCTCCCGCCTTGTTTGGCCATTTCGCTCATGTAATGATTCTCTATTTCATCCCAACGAGCTCCTTCAAACATGAAATCGATGGCACTCAATAAAGAACGCTCATTAATTAATGCAGCCTGTTTTAAAATTTCTATTTCGTTCTCAGTTTTAACCAACCTGATTTCATTAAAGAGATCAGGTCTAAATTCACACTCAATCTCTATACCGCTCTCATTCTTTAACCATTGCTCAATCCTTAAATCATCCGTAGCCACTTTTTTCTTTTCCAATCCAGAAGATTTGATCCCTCTTATCAAGGCTTGAATTGAGTTTTCAGTAAAATTGTCTTTAAAATCATCGATGATTTTTTTCCACTTACTCTCTAGATCATTCAGTTCTTCAAAATCACTAACAGGCCAACTGTCATAATCCACACCCCTAGGTAAGCCATCTTCAAAATAATCTCCTTCGCCATCTGAGGAATACGCATAAACATCTGAAATCCAAGATCTTCCTTTAGTCTCTAAACGTCTTAATTCCAAAGCAGGCATAACCATGGCTGGTTGGCTTGCTTGGTGCTTGGGTACAATTGCAAAATAAATACCTTCAAAACCAACCGGAGTGTAATACAACCCCCAATAACCTGAGAGGTAATAGAAATTTATAGGTGTAACCGCTATTAAGCCATCCAAGCCCTCGCGGTCTAATATTTGTTCCGCTCGTTGATGGTTGATGAGTTTTTTTGTCTCAGCCAATCTCTAATCTAGGAGTAAAATTTTTCTTTGTTTTTAGCCCTTTCCCTCAGGCTATCTGGGACCTCAAATCTTTCACCAAATCGATTGCAATAATCATCACAACGATCAACAAAGCTTTGCAAGCCCACCATATCAATGTAAGAGAAAACCCCGCCTGACCAAGGAGGAAATCCCCAACCAAATATAGATCCAATATCACCATCATCTGGAGATGTTAAAACATTTTCTTCAAGACATCGATAAGCATCCAAAGCCTGGACACTCATCATTCTATCTTTAATTTCTTGGATATCAGGTTGCTCTTCCTTAACAGGGTAGATATCTGCTAGACCAGGCCAAAGAAATTTCTTTCCACCTTCTGGGTACTCATAAAATCCTTTACCAAAACGCTTGCCAAGTCGCCCTAATTCGTACATCTTCTGCATGACTTCAATCGATGACATCGGCTTATAATCATCCCCCATATCTTCCTTGGTTTGATTATGGATTTTTACAGAAAGATCTATAGTTGTTTCATCTTGAACAGCAAAAGGACCTACTGGGTAACCAGCGTGTCTAGCAGCATTCTCTATTAATGCTGGATTAACACCTTCTCTCATCATTTCGTTGGCTTCGTTACAGGAAGTGCTAAATACTCTAGAGGTAAAAAAGCCTCGACTGTCGTTGACAACTATAGGTGTTTTCTTGATCTGTTGAATGTAGTCCAGCGATTTTGCTAAGGCTTCATCTGAAGACTGCTCTCCCATAATCATCTCCACCAATGGCATCTTCTCCACCGGGGAGAAAAAGTGCATTCCAATAAAATTATGAGGTCTACTTGACGACTCAGCCAGGCCGCTTATTGGTAAAGTAGAAGTGTTTGAAGCAAAAATAATATCTTCTCCAATCACAGCTTCAGTTTTTTGTGTGACATCGGCCTTGATTTCTCTATTTTCAAAGACAGCTTCAATGATCAAATCACAATCTTTTAGATCATTGTAATCAGTCGTAGCGATAATATTGTCCATGACTGCAGCTTTCTTTTCCTCTGTCATTTTCTTTAAGGCAACACTTTTTTGGAAATATTTTTCGGAATAAGCCTTGCCCTTCTCAGCATTTTCCTGAGTTGAGTCAAGCAAATAAACTTTCATCCCAGCCTGAGCACTCACTAAGGTAATTCCTGCGCCCATCATTCCAGCTCCAAGCATGCCTAATGTCTTCACAGTGTGCTTATCGACACCTTTTGGTCTCGCTCTTAATTTATCAGCTGATTGTTTATTATTAAAAAGACTTCTAATCATGTTCCCAGACACAGGATCACAAAGTAAGCCAACAAAGTATTTTGCTTCAATTTTCAAACCGGTATCTATTGGTACCTGACACCCCTCATAGACTGAAGAAACAATAGCAATAGGTGCAGGGTAATTGTGATTGGTGTTTTTAGCCACCATGGCATTAACAACGGAAAACATTTGGATTGTCCCTTTTGTATTTGGATCAAACCCTCCTGGAACTTTAAAGCCTTTCTTATCCCAGGGTTGTATAGCCTTACCGCCATCAAGAATCCATTGTTTTGCTTTAGGCAATAACTCATCAGGAGGAGCCAATTCATTCACAATACCCATGGCTAAAGCTTTCTGAGGCTTAAGGTGTTTGCCTTGTGTCATCAACTCTAGAGCTGCCTGTATGCCAATGATACGAGGTAAGCGTTGGGTACCTCCTCCACCTGGTAATAGACCAACCATCACTTCTGGAAGACCAAGAACCGCATCATTCCGATCAGCAGCGATACGGTAATGACAAGATAAAGTAATTTCTAGCCCTCCACCGAGAGCAGTGCCATTAATAGCAGCAACGAACGGTTTACCGCATGTCTCCATGGCTCTATTGAGCTTATGACTTTCAATGATTCTCTCTGCCATGGCTGAAGCATCTCCAAGACCAATAAGCGTTGGCAGCATTGATTTTAGATCTGCGCCGGCCATAAAATCATTTTTTGCTGAAGTCAATACAGCACCGATTATCTTTTCGTCTTTTGTAATTTCTTCCACGCAATTCTTAAAGTCATCAGCAAAATCTGCTGTGATTACATTCATTGGACGATCTTGAACATCGATCTCAATTACAGCAATGCCATCTTGATCGACATTCATGTTCATGGTTTTACTCATTCGTATTTCCCTTTAAATATATTTATTATGCTCGTTCGACGATTGTTGAGGTGCCCATGCCCCCTCCAATGCAAAGATTGACTAAACCTGTGTTTAGATCTCTTCTCTCCATTTCATCGATAAGTGTTCCCAAGACCATACCGCCAGTTGCTCCTAGTGGATGGCCCATAGCGATTGCACCGCCATTTACATTAATCTGTTCATGATCAATATCCATTTGTTGCATATAGAGAAGAACAACCACCGCAAAAGCTTCATTGAGTTCAAATAAATCAATATTATCTTTACTCATTCCGCATCGTTTGAGCACTTTTTCTGCTGATGGGGCTGGTCCGGTAAGCATGATGGTTGGTTCAGTTCCTGTGGATGCAAAGCCAACTATTCTTGCCCTTGGCGTCAAACCTAATTCTTCACCAACTTCCTTGGTTCCAACCAATACTGCACTAGCGCCGTCAACAATAACACTTGAATTACCGGCATGATGGACATGATTAATTTTCTCAACCTCAGGGTATCTCTGAATCGCTACTGAATTAAAACCAAATTCACCCATTTGCACAAAAGAAGGTTTTAGCTTGGCCAAATCTTCGACAGTGGTGCCTGTTCTAATGCACTCATCATGATCCAATAGGACATCACCCAGATTGTCTTTAATTGGAACAATTGAATTATCAAAATAGCCCTCATCTCTTGCATGGGAAGCTCTTTTTTGACTTTCAACTGCAAAGGCATCCACATCTTCTCGAGTGAATCCATATTTAGAGGCAATGAGATCAGCACTGATACCTTGGGGTACAAAATAGCCGCCATAAGCCACTTGGGGATCTACCGCTAGAGCTCCTCCTACGGTATCCATTGGCACTCTTGACATGGACTCTAGACCTCCGCCAATACAAAGATCAGACATACCTGACATAACCTGAGCTGCTGCCGAATTGACAGCCTCAAGTCCAGAGGCACAGAAGCGATTTAATTGTTTACCGGCCGCTTCTTCTGCATAACCTGCATTAATAGCTGCCGTACGGGCTGGGTTAGAAGCTTGCTCTCCTTGATTATGAACCACTCCCATAATTACATCATCAATACGGCTTGTGTCTAACTCATTCCTGTCTCTTAACGACTCCAGCACTTGGGTCAATAATTCAACTGGTGTTACCTGATGAAGAGATCCATCGGATTTACCTTTGCCTCTTGGGCTTCTTACATGATCAAAAATATATGCGTCTGTCATAATTCACCTACTAATTTTCATTTGGTAATTTTTCATCTTAATTATTACCATATATTGATTCTAAGTCTAACAATAATACTAAAGCAAAACATAATAATCCGATATATTTCTATGTTGTTTTTCGGTTACAATTCATCTTCTAGATTTCAATGAAAAAAACATAGCCACGGAGATAGATATGGAAAACAAAACGATAATAATCACTGGTGCAGCTAGAGGTCTTGGTGCAGCCATGGCCAAACGTCTTGCAGCTCATAAATGTAAATTGGGATTAATTGATCTTGATAAAGAAACCATTGCCGACACTGCAACAGCTTGCAAGGAAGCAGGCGCTGAAGTTATGTGTGTTTCAGCAGATGTTACTAAAGAAGATGATGTTATTAGCTCCTACGCAGAAGTTGTTTCTCAACTGGGTCCTTTGCACGGTTCAATTAATAATGCCGGCATTACTAGAGATGGACTTTTGGTCAAATTTAAAGACGGAGAATTTGTAAAACGAATGTCTCTTGAGGACTGGCAAGCAGTCATAGATCTTAATTTAACCGGTGTCTTTTTATGTGGAAGAGAAGCCGCACAACATATGATTGAAGGTGGTTCAGGCGGTGTTATTATTAATATTTCAAGTGTTGCTAGACACGGAAACTTTGGACAAACTAATTACTCTGCAACAAAAGCTGGTGTTCAATCTATGGCGGTTGTTTGGGCCAAAGAACTCTCTAAGCATGGAATTCGCGTGAACTCCATAGCTCCTGGATTTATTAATACTGAGATGGTTGCTGGTATGCCTGATCATGTCAAAGAAGGGCTTAGTAAAATGGTTCCACTTGGCCGCATTGGTGAGCCTGATGAGGTTGCCAAAGCTGCTGAGTTTATTTTTATGAATGAGTATTTTTCAGGACGATGCATTGATCTTGATGGAGCGCAAAGACTATAGGTCAAAATGCCTGTCACCATTTTGCATAATCCCAGATGCAGTAAATCTAGACAGAGTCTAGAGTTGCTTAACAAGCATGGGGTTGATCCTAAAGTTATTCTCTATCTTAAAAATCCACCAACCCCGTCTGAAATAAAAAGCATTCTAAAAAAACTTAACTTGGGTCCTTCAGAAATTTTAAGAACAGGGGAATCTTGTTTCAAAGAATTAGCAATTTCTCTTGAAGAGATCAGTGATGATGAACTGATCGCTTTGATGACTGAGAATCCAATTCTTATAGAACGTCCCATCATTTTTGATGATCAGAAAGCAGTAATTGGGAGGCCGCCTGAAAATACACTCGATATGTTATGATGGATGATCATATGAGTTCTATCAATCATCAAAGAAGACATGTCCTAAAATCAGGCTTATCACTGGGGATTGGAAGTCTAGTCACTTCAAGGATCGGCTTTGCTGAAAGTGAATCTCTGCATTTTCTAGATGCAACAGAACAGGCTAAGTTGATCAAAACAGGCCAAGTATCTGTCCTGGAAATGGTCATGTCAGCAATTGAAAGAATTGAGTTGCTTAATCCAAACCTCAATGCAGTAGTTACAAAATCTTTCGAACAAGCCATTGATGTTGCAAAATTAAATCCAATAAACGGCCCTTTTTCTGGAGTCCCCTATTTGGTTAAGGACCTGCTTGATCAAAAAGGGGTAAGAACTACTTCAGGATCTAGAATGTTTGCTAATAGAATTGCCAATAGAAATTCGTCCAATGTGCAGGCTGCCTTTGATATGGGTCTGATCTCATTAGGAAAAACAAATACGCCAGAATTTGGATTAACGGGAACCACTGAATCACTGCTTTTAGGGACGGCAAAAAATCCTTGGAATTTGTTTCACAACACCGGGGGTTCAAGTGGAGGATCAGCTGCGGCAGTGGCCTCAGGTATGGTTGCCATTGCTTCAGCTAGTGATGGTGGAGGATCCATTCGAGTGCCTGCATCATGTTGCGGTATTTTTGGACTAAAGCCTTCTATCTACAGAACGATAGATGACGCTCAACCGAATCGACCTATAGATTTGAGCGTCCGCTTTGTCCATACTCGAAGCGTCAGGGACAGCGCCACAGCGCTGTATCACATGCAAAAAATTGACCCTTCAGGAAAACTACCAAAGATTCCTATGCAAATTATGCCCAACAGGAAAAAGCTAAAAATAGCCCTCCTCACATCAAATATGCTTGGAAATGAAGCTGATTCTGATGTTAAAGATTCAATTGAGAACACTGCTGCTCTGTGCGAAGAACTTGGACATGATATAGAGATCATAGAACCATTCATTGATGGGGAACGATTTATTGATTCGTTTATCACTATGTGGGCTCATGGTGCAAGGACAATAATTACTTTGGCAGAAGAGAATTTTGGTAGAACAGAAACTGTTCTTAATGAATTGCTTGAACCATGGACTCTAGGTCTAGGTAAATGGTTCGATAATCTTCCTGATGGACAAGTTGAGATAGCATTAGAGAGATTGCAAGAGGATAGCTTAAAGTCCAATGAAATATTCAATTCCTATGACATGCTGCTCTCACCTGTTGTCCAGACAACTGCACCTAAAAATGGTGACATGGCGCCCGATATTCCATATGACAAGTTATTGGAGCGTTCTGTAAACTTCATCACTTTCACGCCTTTGGCGAATGTTACTGGAGACCCAGCTATGTCAATTCCTCTTGGTTGGTCCCCTTCTGGACTACCTATTGGCAGTCACTTCCATGCGAGTCTTGGTAAAGAGCAACAGTTGCTTGAACTGGCGCTCCAACTGGAGGAGGCGCGCCCTTGGAAGGATAATTGGCCTAGCTAGAGATTGCTTTTTGAAAGGCTTTTCTTTCTTCTAAACGCTTATAATAATCACAAACATTGACTGTACCATCAGCACCATTGAGTAATTCTAAATTGCTCGCTAGTCGAAGGGTATAGCCATTAATAATGTCTGCAGCTGTGAATTCATTTCCAACTAGAAAGTCTTGCTGGCTAAGCATAGGGTCCATAGTTTTTAACAACTTTATAAAGGATTCTTTTGCAGAATCAATGGTGTACTGATGTCTATGTTCTTCTGGCCTAAACATGGTGTTTTTAAGAATATCCACAATTGGTAAGATCAGAGTGGACTCTCCAAAATTAAGCCAATGCAGAAAATAGGCGTATTCGTTTGAGTCACTTTCTGGTTGTAAACGACCTTGTCCGTATTTCATGAGAATGTATTGAACTATAGCAACCGATTCACTTAAAAGAAGATCCCCGTCCTTTATGGCAGGTATTTTTGCAAAAGGGCTTGCCTCTACAAAATCAGGATTGGGTTTACCTCTTTCCAGAGGTGTCAATTCATAATCAAGTCCCAATTCCTCAAAAAGCCAAATGATTCTGACTGATCGACTACCTTTTGCATGGAATAGTTTGATCATATCGCTCTACTCATCTGGGGCAATCTCTAGTCTCATCCCATCTAAATCTTCTGTAAATTCAACTTGGCACGATAATCTAGATTGATCGTCTCTAAAAGATTCTAAATCTTCAAGAAGTTCCAATTCATCGTCTTGACGTTCTTCCAGTGTTGAGGCCCATGGTTCTTCAATATAACAATGACAGGTGGCACAAGAACACATGCCACCGCAAAGTGCCAACACCCCATTATCCAAGTCTCTTAGGCTCTCCATAAGAGAGAGGCCCACTTGACCTTCAACAGTGTGTTCTTCGCCTTCGCTATCTATGACATTTATAATCGGCATATGATTATTACCTTAAAAACAGTGGGGATTTAATCACACAATTAAGCAGATTACCAGTCGAGTCAAATCAGTTTTTATGGATTTCTATTTTTGTTTAATTGGTAAAATCAAATCAACTACAGCTCCCTGCTGGGAGTGATTCTTGATTTGAATTGCTCCATTATGGGCAATGATGATTTGCTTGCTCAAATAGAGACCTAAGCCAAACCCTCCACTTTTTCTGCTTCTCGATTGACCGGTTCTAAAAAAGGGCTCTGTGACCTTTTCTAAATCATCTTCATTGAAGCCAGGCCCATAGTCTCTGACAGATAACTTAATTGAATCTGGATCAATTTCATCAAGATTTATTTCGATTCGACTTTGATCATGAGAAGTAAACCTTGAAGCATTTTCAAGCACATTTTTTATCATCACCTCGATAAGTATTTGATCAGCCTCCACCTCTTTACTCTTTATATTTGATGACATGACAATATCTATATTCTCTAGGTAAGGGGCTTTAGAGGTTAGCTCCTTTATTGTGTCCTCAATGTTGAATGTTTTTAAATCAAGCTTCTTATGGCCATAGTTAATGGCCTCGCTATCGAGTAAATTAGAAATAATAGCTTCCATAGCATTGATTTCGTTGAGCAGCTCATCTCTTTGCTTTTCATCTTCTAGCATCTCTATTTGTAATCGAGCTCTTGTTAGGGGTGACCTGAGTTCGTGGCTAACTCCTAGATTTAATCGCTGTTTAGCTTCTAACATATCCTGGACGTTTGCGGCTAATAGATTTATCTCGTTTGCTAATATACCGAGCTCATCTTTAGGTTTAATGGTAATTCGATGTTCGAGTTCACCAGATCCTATCTTGCTTGTTCCATCTTGAATTGCCTGAATTGGATTAATGATTCTTTGAACAACTAAGAACGAAATTAATAAGATTAATAAGCTGATACCCAACAAAGCCTCAAACAAATAAGTTGGATTCACCTCTTGAGTCATTTTGGGATTAACAAGTACGACAACATAATCACCGTAAGGGACTTTAAAAAAGGTTCTGTTCATATAGCGAGCAAATTCTGAGCCTTCAATATAGGGGTCTTGGCCTATTTCAATGTCAGCTTTTATTTTCAAGATATCCCAGTTACTTTTTTGAAAATCAATTACATCTAAATCAGGAAATTGGCTGGTTGAAGTCCAAGTAAAATCATCGCCAATAATTTTTATATCAAAGGGCATATTGCTAGCTACCTCCTCAGCCCTTTCTTGGGTTGGCGGATAACGAAGATCTTCTAAAAAATTCTCTAGATAACTGGTTTGATAATAGCCAAGCGTTTCTCTAACCTCATCATTCAATATTAACGAACGAACTCCTACGGTCAAAAGATAAAGATAAGCAATCGCAGTAATTAAAAAGACTGTGATCAATTTAAGTGATAGGGATTGAAAGATTTTATTAATCTTCATTATTTTTCAATATCCAAAAACATATAGCCTTTGCCCCAAATGGTCTTGATAATCTTTGGTGATTTAGGGTCTGATTCGATCTTTTGCCGTAATCTAGAAATCAAAATATCTATTGATCGAGAAAATAGATGGGCTTCTATGCCTTTAATCTCTTTGATAATTTCATCCCTAGTAAATGTAATACCTGGATTATTGATAAACATTGACAATAAGTCATATTCTTTAGTCGTCAAATCAAGAACTCGGCCGTTCATTTTAATCTCGAGATGTAAATCATCTATTTCAAAAATAGAATTCTTGCTCTGGTTCTTTGTTGGGATTCGTCTTATTAAGTTTATAATTCTGGCTACCAGCTCCCTTGGCTCAAAAGGCTTTGACAGATAATCATCAGCACCCGATTCTAGCCCACGGATTTTATCATTTGGCTCACCTCTAGCGCTCAGCATAATAATTGGAATAGAATAATTTTTTCGAATCTGTTGGCAAACCTCGAAACCATTCATTTTTGGCATCATTACGTCAAGAACGATCACTTCAGGATTATGGTTTCTAATAGCAGGCAAAGTATCGAGTGGATCTGCAATGGTTTCAAGCTTAATATCAGATTTTCTCAAATAATTTTCTAAAAGTTCTGCCAACTTCAAATCATCATCAATTAGCAGAGCTTTGATCATATCAAGAGTTATTTCCAGCGATCTTTTGAATCTTCAATTTGATCAACCCCAATCCTCATTTCTAACATTCTGCTCGCTTCTTCCTCTCCAAAGACCTGAATAGGTAAAACATTCATAGGATCGTTCCTATAGCCAAGCTCCCTAACTTGAAAGTCATAGATTTGTTGATCGTTTCTCTCAGACTCAGGAACCTCTTCTGCTTCATCTAACCAAGTGAACCATCGACCAATGAAACGCTCCAGATAATCTTCACAAAAATCTATATTCTCATCTGTTAGTTCGGCATGAGAACTGACGCAAACTGGGGACATTAATGATCTCAGATAAGTGCCGTGACTAACAAATCTGGTCCAATTAGGATTAGCACGAAACTCTAGAAAATCTTGGTTCACAGGTTCGTAATATTGATTAAGATAATCTGGGTTAGTTCTTAAATCCATCCTTGGGGTATATTCAGCATAAAAATAAAGCCTGGGTATGGTTCCAAAAATAACTGCTAAATGGGGCACACGTGTTTCTTGACCCAAAAAAACTGTGGCATTTATATCGAGAATGCTTCGTTGTCTATTGCCAATCCAAGAATGAACAAGCCAGTCTATCTGTTCACCAGAGTAAGCATTAAATGAACCCTCAAGTAAGCCGTGATCAGGGTGCTCACTAGAGGTAAAGTAATCTCTACCCTCACACGATGGATGTTTTGCTACTTCAAATCGTTCCCTAACGCGTTCAATAATATTTGTTTGTATTCCCCAGCACCTTTCCCAAGCTTTACTAACATCCACATTAGGGTTTTCAGAAAGAAATTCCATAATAGTTTTAGTTTCTTTATTTGAACTCAAGACCGTCTCCTCTTAACAATTAATGCATACAGTATTCCATCAAGAAAGTGATAGATCCAGTTAATCCATGACTATATAATCAATTTCAAACTAGAAACTGAATCTGGAGATATAAACATGCCAATGTTGGAGATCAATAATCATAAAATGCATTATGAAATACATGGAGAGGGCTCACCAGCAGTCTGTATGGGAGGTTGGGGTACTTTTTGCCATGGTAACGAGGGCCTATTGGCGAGAGGTCTTACCGATGAGTACCAAGTTTTAATCTTCGATTACCGAGGCATTCGTGACTCTGAGGATGATCACGATGTTGAACCATCGATGAAGATGCATGCCAATGATTTAATTGGTCTTTTAGATCATTTGGAATGGAAAAATGTGCATCTCATTGGGCTAGTTGGTATGGGCTGCTGTGTCGCACAAGAAGTGGCGATTAATCGTCCTGATCTTGTTCGAAGTATGGTGAATATGGGTGCCTGGGCCTACTGCGATACCTATCTATATGATCAACTAAAATTATTCAGGGATGTTCATAGAGATTCGGGCTTCCTTACCTTTCAAGAAAAAGTTTCTATCTATTCATTTCTTCCAGAGTACTACAATGAAAACAGAGATAAGTTATTAGGTCCAAATGCAGGCTGGAAAGAGCTTAGAGATAATTATGATACTCATGCAAGACTAGTTGAAGCATGCCTTAATCATGATGTTAGAGATCAGCTACATAAAATAAAAGCGCCAACACTTATCATTCATGCTGGCAAGGATCTGGTTACAGGACCAAGAACTACGCTACCCCTAGAGGAAGGTATTCCCAATGCACAAGGTGTCTTGATGGAAGATGTGGCACATGTGGTGGCAGGCAAGGAACAAAAAATTGCTTTTTGCAAAATATTGTTCGAATTCATAGAGGCTCACTAACATTTTTGGTTGTATAAAAATTCTAATATATACATAATGGGCGCACTTAAAGCTTAAGGGGAGCTTAAATATTCATGATAGATTCAGGTTCAAAGATCAGCATTCAAAACGGTAAGCTTAATGTCCCTAATGATCCTGTTATCCCCTTTATTGAAGGCGATGGTATTGGCCCAGATATCTGGAAAGCTGCAGTTCGAGTTCTAGATGCTGCTGTAGACAAAGCCTACAATAGCGAAAAAAAGATTCAATGGTTAGAAGTATACGCTGGTGAAAAAGCATTTAAGAAGTTTAATAACTGGCTGCCAGATGAAACCATAGAAAAATGTCAGGAATACCTCGTCTCGATTAAAGGCCCTTTAACAACCCCAATTGGAGGGGGCATGAGGTCTTTAAATGTCGCTTTAAGACAACTGCTTGATTTATACGTTTGCCTTAGACCAGTTAGATGGTTTAACGGGGTACCTTCTCCAGTGAAAACTCCAGAAAAAATTGACATGGTCATTTTTAGAGAAAACACAGAAGATATCTATGCAGGCATTGAATTTGAAGAAGGCTCAGAGGCCAATAATAATTTTCTATCTCTTTTCAAAGAAGCTTTTCCTGATGAATATTCTAAAATAAGATTTCCTGAAACCTCTGGTATTGGTATTAAGCCAGTTTCATTAGAAGGCTCTGAGAGGTTGTTACGAGCTGCTTTTGAATACGCCATAAATAATGATCGCAAGTCAGTAACCTTTGTTCATAAAGGTAACATTATGAAATACACCGAAGGTGCTTTTAGAAACTGGGGTTATGCTCTGGCTGAAAGAGAATTTGGAGATCATGTATACACATGGGACCAATGGGAAAGAACAAAATCAGAACACGGTGAACAAGCTGCTAACGATGAACAAACTAAAGCTATTGATAACGGTGCAATCTTGGTCAAAGATGCCATTGCTGATATCACCTTACAACAAGTTCTCACAAGACCATCAGAGTTCGATGTTATTGCCACTATGAATTTAAATGGGGATTATTTATCTGACGCCCTAGCAGCACAAGTTGGGGGTATAGGGATAGCCCCTGGAGGCAACATTAATTATTCGACCGGACACGCGGTGTTTGAAGCAACACATGGAACTGCACCTAAATACACAGATCAAGATAAGGTTAATCCAGGTTCTGTCATCTTGTCAGGAGAAATGATGTTACGCTACCTTGGCTGGAATGAAGCAGCTGACCTCATTATTAAGGCAATGGATGCATCAATTCAGAATCAAACTGTGACTTATGATTTTGCAAGATTAATGGATAATGTTGATCCGATTAAATGCAGTGAATTTGCTGATTCACTTATAGATAACATGAGCTAATCTAATCTTCTATCTGCTTCGAATAGCTAATTCATCGAACAAATAAAGAGAAATCAATTATGAAAAGTATAAAGATTGTCATCAGTATCTTAATGTTATTGCAAAGTAATTATCTTCTTGCAGAATCCTGCGAACAGACAATAGAGAGCAATGATATGCTCCAATTTAATCTTAAAGAGATGGCCATTAGCTCAAATTGCTCTGAAGTTACTGTCATTTTAAAACACACCGGTCAATTGCCAGTTACTATTATGGGTCATAATTGGGTATTAACTGACACCAATGATTTTATGGCCGTTGCACAAGCTGGGGGTGCTGCTGGACCAGCAGCTGGTTATCTTCCTGAAGATGATTCTCGAGTGATTGCGGCCTCCTCGATGATTGGAGGTGGTGAAACAACCTCAGTAACATTTTCCACCAGCAGTCTTGCTGCTTCTGGAGACTATACCTTTTTCTGCTCCTTTCCAGGGCATTATGCAATTATGAAGGGCAGCTTTAAAATTATAGATTGATCTTTAGGTCACCCTTAGCAAGGGCAAGAGGTCCAGTTCTAGCAACTGCAACCAAGGTGCTCATTGCTGATAGTGCTTCTAGTAAGTTGTCGTTTTTTAGTGGATTTGCCATAACCTCTATGATTAAAAGTCGATCTTTGTCATTGACAATTGTTGCTGAGTAATCATAAAGCACGGTTTTAATATTATCTTCTTTGTCATCATTGGCCTTTAACTTAATCATCATTAATTCACGTTCTATATGATCGTGTTGGGATATATCTAGGACATCTATAACATCGATTAATTTATAGAGCTGCTTGGTAATTTGACCTATCACCTCATCGGATCCTTCTGTCACTAGGGTTAATCTTGATATCGATGGATTATCTGTCGGTGCCACACTCAATGAATCAATATTGTAACCCCGGGTAGAGAACATAGAGGCAACTCGGGTCAATGCACCCGATTCATTTTGCAGTAATATTGCTATTGTATGTTTCATCTAATTGCTTTAATTATTTAATAATACAGAGAAAGGATTGTACATGGTTCCTCCAACAAATGAAGTTAGTAATCGGTATTACTTTTCAATCTGGTTTATAGTAAGGTGTCTTCCTCAAGATTGCGAGAGATTGCATTAACACTTGGAATAGTTGATTGAAATGACAATAAAACAAACAATGACTGGTTCGGAAATAATCGTTGAAGTCCTTGCTGAGCAGGGAGTTGAAACTATATTTGGCTATAGCGGTGGAGCTATTCTGCCAACTTATGATGCCGTCTTTCAATACAATGAGAAACATAACAATGCGATGCCATTGATTGTTCCTGCCAATGAACAAGGTGCTGGGTTTATGGCATCAGGTTATTCTAGAGCCACTGGCAAACCTGGAATTGTTATGGTGACTTCGGGTCCAGGTGCAACAAACACAGTTACACCGGTAAGGGATGCTATGGCTGACTCAATTCCAATGATCGTTATATGTGGACAAGTTAATCGGTCATCAATAGGCAGTGATGCGTTCCAGGAAGCTCCAATTACGAGTGTTATGGGATCGGTGGCTAAACATGTGTTTCTGGTTACCGATGAAGATAAATTAGCCGCTACAATAAGGGCTGCCTTTGAAATTTCTACCTCAGGAAGACCTGGTCCAGTGGTAGTGGATATCCCAAAAGATATACAAACAGCTAGTATCGATTTTGACACAAGCTCAACCCTCAATATTAATGCCTATCGAGAACGAGTCCAATCAATTGTAAATAATCGATTGAGTGATGAAGACTGTGAACGTTTTTTTGACTATCTTAAAGCATCTAGCAGACCTCTCATTTATTCGGGTGGCGGAACAATAGCTGCAGATGCGACCGAAGAATTAAGAAAATTTTCAGCTCGTCTTCAGGTCCCTGTGACCACAACATTGATGGGTATAGGCGCAATTGATACCCAATCTGAATTGTCTCTTCAAATGCTGGGCATGCACGGGACGGCCTTTGCTAATTATGCGGTTGAAGATTGTGACTTTATTATTGCTCTAGGATCACGGTTTGATGATCGCGTAGCAGCCGTACCTAAACAATTTGCCCCTAAAGCAAAAGCAGTGGCACATTTTGATATTGATGCCTCCGAAATTGATAAGGTAAAACAAACAGATTGGTCGCATGTTGGTCTGCTAAAAGATGCCCTCAATGATTTACTTAATTATGCTGATAAAAAAGATATCAGCTGTGACTTTGGTGAATGGAACAATGAGATTCAAGAATTAAAATCTAAACATCCACTGGATTTCGATAGAGGATCAGATTTAATCCAACCTCAGATGGTATTGGATGAAATTAACCAGTTAACCAAAGGTGAAGCAATTGTTTCTACTGGTGTTGGACAGCATCAAATGTGGTCTGCTCAATATTTTGATTTTAAGGAACCTAGACAATGGTTAACATCTGGAAGCATGGGAACAATGGGCTTTGGATTGCCTGCAGCAATTGGTGCACAGTTTGCCCATCCAGATAAAATTGTTATCGATGTCGATGGAGACGGCAGTATACGCATGAACTTAGGTGACATGGAAACTGTTACAACCTATGACCTCCCAATTAAGATTCTCTTACTCAATAATGCAGGAGACGGCATGGTGAAACAGTGGCAAAAACTTTATTACGGAGGTCGATTATCTGCCAGTGATAAAACGCTACATAAGAAGGATTTTGTGGCATCTGCAAAATCTGATGGCTTTGAGTACGCCGAAAGATTAATAGAAAAAAGCCAACTTAAATCAACCGTTAAAGAATTTATTGAGTGCAAAAAAGCTGCTTTTCTTGAAGTTGTCATAGATCCTGATGCTATGGTTTTTCCAATGGTTGGGCCAGGAATGTCTTATGCCCAAATGATTACAGGTGACCATATTGAAAGTAGAGGCGAAGATCCTGAAGTAGAGCCTATAGACCCTAAAGCTATGTTCTAAACGCTCTAGCGTTCTCCCATAGCTTGTATGTCATGGGTTTCACCAGTTTGAGTGTAGAGCACCTTTTTTCTAAAAAATCTAAGCATTCCCATTTCACCCATTCGTGAAGCTCCAATACCAGAATATTTAAACCAGTTTTTCTCACCATCAAACACATAAGTGGTTGCTCCACAATCTTGAATGGTGACAGCACCTGCATCTATCTGATAAGCAATATCAGTGGCTTCATCTGCATCACCAGCAAGCACTGCTGCTGAGAGTCCATATCTGGTGTCGTTGGCCAAATTAATTGCTTCATTAATATCGCTATAGGTCATTACAGGTATAACGGGTCCAAATGTTTCATCAATCATAAGCTTCATAGAATGATCAACATCTTTTATCACAGTTGGTCTAATCCATTTTCCACCACCGTGAGTCTCAATCTCACCTCCAGTCAGGACCTTGGCACCCTTTTCAGCCGCATCGCTAATGTGTGACTCGATAATATCGGCTTGTTGATCAAAAATTAAAGGGCCAATATGCCCCTCCCTAATATTGGGATAATTAAGCTCCACTTCATCAGCTAGCCTAGCCAATTCGTTAATCAAATCCTCGGCGATAGACTCATGTACATAAACCCTCTCAATTGACTGGCAAGCTTGACCCGTGGCCTGTACTGAAGCTCGAAGAATTATCCTTGCACTATCTATAGGGTCTGCGTTCTCAGTAACAATCACCGGATCTTTGCCTCCAAGTTCAGCGTACACAGGTATAAAGTTTTTAGCTCCGCTCTCATAGACTAGTTTTCCTGTCTTCACACTGCCTGTAAAGCAAACTGCATCAACATTATTAATTAAGTCTTGACCTGTCTCTCCTCCACCTTGTATGTATCGACAAACTGCATGCAGTTCAGGAACCTTTTCTAGGGTTGCTTGAAGAGGCTGAATGAAGCGTGGTGTTATTTCACTTGGCTTAGTGATAGTAGCAGCCCCTGCCATTAATGCCGGAAGAAGATCAATCAATGAAATTAAAAAAGGAAAATTCCAAGGGCCTACGATCCCTACCAACTCAAAGGGTTTATATTGATGTTTATAAATCACACTTGGAGCTGAAGATTGTATTGGCTCTTTCTCAGCAAAAATATTACGGCCTATCATATGCCAAGCTTCAATTGAAGCTGATAATCGTCCAACTTCTGAAGTTGCTATAAAATATCGACCTGTATCAATAACTAAAGCATCTAGTAAATCTTGACTATTAGCTACAATATTGGCCCATTCTTTAAGCGCTTCTGCTCGTTGATCAATATGGAGCGCTGCCCATGCTGACTGATTGGAACGTATCTCATTTGCAATAGTTTCAATTTCGACTTTTGATGTTGCTGTAAATGAATAATCCATTTCACCAGTTCTTGGATTCCTGGCTTCAATAATTCGCTTATCTCCATTGGGGTTATTCACTATGTGGTTCCTCAGAAAATTAGATGGTTAAGACTACGATTAAACATAATAGACATCAATAGTTATTTTATTAATTCATCGAAACGATCTAAATCAACATTACCTCCACTCAATAAGATCAAAATATTTGCACTCTCAATTGAAAACCGATGCTTCATTGCAAAGGCTAGACCAACAATACCACCGGGCTCTACTACAAGATTAAATTCATTGTAAGCAAAGCGCATGGCGTCTTTGATTTCCTCTTCATTGACTGTAGCTACCTCTGTAATAAACTCTTGGTTAATTGGAAATGTTAATTTTCCAGGTGCTTTTGCCATCAGGGCATCGCATAGAGTATTTTGGTTAATATCAATTGAAACTCGTTTGCCTTTGCTGAGTGATAATTGTGTGTCGTTGAATAACTCGGGCTCCACTCCAATAATATTGCACTGCTCAAAGTAATGTTTAATAGCAATGCAGCAACCAGCCATTAAACCGCCGCCGCCCACAGGGCAAATAAAATAATCAACCTTCTCCTCGATAAGGGCCATTTGGTGTATCGCCTCAAGAGCAGCGGTGCCTTGTCCTGATATCACATCATAGTGATCGTAAGCTGGTATTAGAAAGGCGCCTGTCTCAGCGGCAATGTTTTTAGCAATCTCCTGTCTTGATTCATTGTATCGATCATAAAAAATGACTTTTGCTCCCAGCGACTCGGTCTTTTGAATTTTAGTTTTAGGGGTGTCCTCAGGCATAACAATCGTGGCTTTGACTCCCATAAGATTTGCTGAGTAAGCAACTCCTTGGGCATGATTTCCAGAAGAAAATGCAACCACATCCTTTTTTTCATTCTCTTGAAAATACTGATGCATTGCAAAATAGGCTCCTCTCGATTTAAAGGATCCATTGATTTGATTGCATTCTGCCTTTAGGTATAAATTGACTCCCAACTCATGATTTAATGCCTCAGAAAAAAGCACAGGGGTCTCTCTGATTACTCCAGCTAGTACCTCATTGGCATTGAGTATGTTGTTAATGTCAATCAATCTAATATTTACTTTTTTTATCTGTCATTTAATATTAAACCTCATTCATATTATAGGTGTAATCAAATGGAAACATACATTGTGACAATTTATGCAAAAGAAGATCATGCTGATGACGTAGAACAGTATTATAAAGGGCTTCAACCTCTCTATGAAGAAGCTCAAGGTTTCATTGAAAGAAAAATATTTCGCGCTAAAACAGGCGCAATGGTGGAAGCGGTTCGCCAGACATACTCAGAAGAAGAATTGGCCAATACACCAGAAGAGGACCATGATCATGGTGAACACTTTGTTATGATCGAAGAGTGGGACTCAATTCAGGATCGGATTAACTTTGGGAGAAGCCTTAGTAAAGAGCACCATATGAAGGTAATACCGTTCCTGCTTCCCAATCATTCACATGAGTTTTACAAGGGGATTTAAGCTAGAATATTATCTATCTTTTTAGCACAGATAAAGTCATTCTCAGAAAGTCCACCGATAGAATGAGTTGAATAAACAACTCTACACGAACCGTATTTAACTGTTAAATCTGGGTGATGATCTTCGGCTTCAGCTATCCATGCAACCGCATTAACAAACGAGATGGTCTTATTGTAGTTGGAGAACTTAAATTCCTTCACAATTTCTTTTGCGTCTTCCGAGATCTTCCATTCGGGATCAATAGCCTCAGCAATCTGCTGTGCCGCAGCCATATCCAAGGGTTCTACACCGCCCTCACAGGGCACGCATTTTTTATTTTCTAAATCATTATTGCTCATTTTCTTCTCCTAATTTATAGATGGGGAATAGCAACAAAAGTGCCCCCATTCTGCTCTGATAACTTTCTCATTAAATGAGCAAATCTTGCTCCGTTTTCATACCCAACTTGTGTTGGGAAGCCAATGCCGTGAATCCTTACTAAACGATTTCCAAAACGATCTGCTTTATTGATTCGAGAAACATAGCGACAGACTGCCTCAATAGAACCTCTAGGAAAATCATCGCCAAAAACATAAATACTAATCTTTTTATCTTCTTCATAAAACGTGCTGATTGCTTCGGTGATGCCTTCAACAGGACTTGAATCACTATAGGGATTCCAGAATCGTAGCGTTCGGGTAATATTTTGCCTAATCTCAGGGGAGTCTGGGATCCATCGACCACTATAGGTCCCGAACATATATTCACCCTCGTCATTTAAAACTTGTATACCTTTAACTCTTGGGTAGACGCTTAGGGTTTCAGTAATCTTTTGTATTACTAGATTCCAAGGCCCCTGATACATGCTGCCTGAGGTATCTATAACGAATATAATATACTCGCTATCTACAGGAATGCCGCCCACAGTTGAATCATCAATTGGATTATAATCTTTGAGTAGTCTTTTCATTTCTTCAGTTAAAGACTGTTTTGCTGAGAGCAAACTGTTCATTGTTCCTGTTGACTCCTCGGACATTGCTCTGGTTGCACTAAACTCTCCTTCCATCTCTGAAAGATCGCCGGCTAGTTTATTCTTCTTCTTTTTATTCTCTGAGAGCTGCTCCTCAATTTCCTTTAAATCTCGATTAATTACAGTTGAATCGCCTCTGAGCTCATTGAGTTCTCGTTCTAACTTAACAATTAACTGCTGTAAATCTTCACGACTCTTCTCAATGGTCACCGGTTCATAAATTTTGGTAATAACGAGGAGTAAAATAACTGCCCCAAAACCACAACAAACCACATCCAAGAAAGAAAGGTTGAAAGTTTCCATATTTCGTCTTTTTCTCATTATGGCCAATCCCTTGATGGAGCCATAAAGCTTCCCTTAGAACGTATGGCAAGACGCCAGTATGCCTCAGCAGCAAACGGGTCTCCATCCATTGGAAACAACAGCACATTAACTGGAATCGGAGGTAACTCTCTAAGTGCCTGATCGAAATACCTTATTCGCTGTTCTGGCTTAACCATTGTGCCAGGGCTTGAGTCGCGCCTACCCTGGGTGGGTAAACCATCAGTTAACAAAAAAATATTATCAGGTCTAGGTTCTAGATTATCTATCATCTCAAACGCTTTGATCAGGCTTGTTCCGTTTTGAGGAATTGTTGATCTTAGTTCATTCATGGCTTTTGCAATAGTGGTTCCATCTGTGACCTCAAGCCAATCACCTTCGGAGTCCTTGATTGCACTAACGGTTGATTCATTAAAAGTGTAGATTTGAAAATTAGTGCCTTCTGTTAGTCGAGTTGTTAGCCAGTCCACACTATTTACAGTTTGCCTCCATTTTGGGGCCTTAACCTTCTGACTGTCTTGCATGTTTCTGTAACGGATAACATTGACATAGGTCCTACCTAGCATACTTGCTGATGCATCAACTAGAAAAAGAACATGCTTGCCACTCAGCTTCAACTCAGTAAGATATTGACGATTGCCATCACCGATAAAATCCCTCAGCAATCTCCCAGGATTAGAGGCCTCAAGTGCTGCTTGAGCGCTCATTCTTTTATTGGATTCCATTAGCTGTTGTATATCGGACTGAAGTCGCTTGATATCGTTCTCTGAGGCAAGGGAATTATTTTCATAAAACTCGATCTCTTTTAATAACTCTTCTAGTGTCTCTTGCAATTCACTGACACTTCCTTGAATAAGCGTATTTTCCTTTTCTGTCTTTTCTAATGAATTATTAAGCCTTACCAATTGCTTTTGCTCGTCAAATATTTGTTCCTCCAGCAGTTTGGTCTCTGATTGGAGTTCTGAGCTTGCCTGATCACTCCGACTTTTAACCTGAGAATTTATAATCATAAAGAACAAGATCACAGCCCCAAAACCGCATGAGATCACATCAAGAAATGATAAGTTGAAAACGCTAAATTGTCTTCTGGCCATAAATAACTGCCGCTAATCTCCCTTAAGATGGGTGATTAGATTTTGATCACAGTAACCTTCTGTCTCAAAAATCTGCCGTTCTTGAAGTAATTGAAGTTGGTGCACCAAAAACATAATGACAATACTAATGAGCAAAGCAATAAAGGTTGAATTAAAAGCCACACCAAGATTCTGAGTAACGCCACTAATATCCCCATCCACTGCTCTGTGAGCCAATGAAAGAGCTGCTCCAATCCCTCTAACAGTGCCAATAAAACCAATCGACGGAATTGCCCAAGCTATATAACGTATCATTGATAGCTCTGATTCCAATCGATCAGCTTCAGATTCAACCATTGTGTGGGTTGACGTGGAGACATCTTGAACATTTTTTGTGGTGGAAAAACGTTTTAACCCGTTCATCAGAACACGAGGTAATAAAAGTTGCCTCTTGGATTCAGGTAAATTTTCTAATTGTCTGAGAAAGTCTTTTGAATCCTCAGGCTTAATACTCTGACCCTCTCGAATGGGAATGAGGTCCTCTTGCAATAGTCTTCTTTCATTGATTGACGATTGTGCCTTAAGGGTCATAATTGCAAACGCCCAAAGCATCAAAATAAAACAAGACTCTTGCTCAAAGTCCCTAATAATGACATAAAAAGATCGTTCAGGGACATAGTTAATATCTTGCTCTATCATGGCTTGCTGTTCTTGAATTATCGAGGCAGCCTCTGGTCGAACAACTGAAACGTAAAAAGCGTGAACAAGAATAATAGATAAAATTAATGCAAATCCTTGGTATAAAAATTCTTTTGAAAGATTTTGTGTGTTCATTGAATCCCCTGTTTATATGTCCGATGGAAAACTAACAGAAACATCTGCAGATAATGGCTCGGAAGGAATAAACTCTTCAAGTGTTTCCTCTTCATAGGCGGCTTGTATTCTGTCTAATTCTTGTTGTAATTCTTGATCAATCTCTTCTTGGGTCTTACTCATACTGGTATCGGGAGCTGTTTGTTCTTTAGATTGAGAATATACGGCTCCGATACCTAGGCTAAACCCAAGCAATAGTATCGTTAGAGTTATTGATATTTTTTCTTTCATAATCTTTAATTTATTCGTTTTCAGTATACCTTGCAATCCTAAAACCAACATCTAATCTGCCTTGTGTGCCATAGTCTCGGTAAGCGAACCTTAATGCAGTAATGGTTGAATGCCGCCAACTTGATCCACGGATTACCCTCATGCTTCCCTCCTCAGGTCCAACAGGATCCTTATCAAGCTGATTAACTTGTCTATTCATCGTTGAATAATAATCATTCACCCATTCAGAAACATTGCCACCTAAATCATAAATACCGATGCTGTTTGGTTTGAATTTATTACTTGGGGAAGAGACCGGATAACCGTCCCAATAATTCGACAGCACATTAGTCATAAGACTCTCGGCAGATTCATCCGCATAATTTCCTGAATTCTCCTCGGGTGGCATGCTTTCGCCCCAAGGGTATTTCTGCTTACCCCCACCACCGTTATATCTTGCTACCCATTCCCACTCAGCCTCTGTGAGAAGACGATAGCCATTAGTCATGGGCGTAATCAATTTTAATTTTCCGTCAACCAAACTGTAAGCTGGGCTCAAAGATTCCTTCTCGCTTAACCAGTTACAAAATTTAGCTGCTTCTTCCCAAGTCACCATGACTGTCGGATGAAATCCGTTAGAGAGTTCTCTATATGATTCAGCTCCTGAAGTGTGCTTTGGATTAAAAGCTCTAAATTCATTATTGATCACTTCTCGAGTGCCCACGTAGAAAGGTTTGGTGATTTCAATCAGTCTTTCGCTCTCATTTGCTTGTCGCCCTTGTGACCTTCTGGGGGTTCCCATAATAAATCGACCAGGGGATATTAATCTCATGACAAGACCCTGAGATGTCTTTAAGGACTGAGGCATGGCGGCTAAGACTGCCTCCTCCTCAGTTAGTAATCTAATATTAAAGGTCTGGTCAAAGCCAGGGGTCGGTTTGACTTTTATTTCTTGAGTAACAAGCCCATCTTTTTTAACCGTTAGGGTTTGTTCTTTTGCAATTAAATTTACCTTTAAAGGTATGCGCCCGATATTTTCATTATTAATCATCACCAAGGCGTCTTTTGTTCCTTGGATGTTCACATTTCCATAAATGGGTTGGAGATCCACTTTTAGTAGCTCAGAATCTTTACCCATTGATTTGATTGCTTCAACCGTATCCAATTGAATACTTCTGTCTTGAGTTTGAAAACCAGGCTTTGAGAAGCTGATTAAATGAGTTACAAGGGGCTCTAGCTCCAGATCAATAGGAGTCATTCCTAAATAGACTGAATTCAGATTTACTGATGCCCCTTCAGGGGCGCTTATAATTTGGAGTTTGCTATCAAGTCGATCTAGCTTAAAGGGTTCTTTGATAATCTCTTCCCCGGCCTGAACTGATAACTTTGAGATGAGATCCTTATAACCTGATTTTCTGATTAAAAGAGTATGGTCACCATCAATGATATCTAGATCCAAAGGGCTAAAACCTTTGCTCTGTCCATCAAGGACAACTTCGGCTTCACTTGGGTCTGTATTTATCTGAACATCTGCCCATGCAGGCTCAAGATCAAAGATGAATTGTTGCTCTTGATTCATACCCTCAATAATCAATTGCTTCTGAATAGAAAAATATTTTTCAAATCTCAGTTCAATATTTTGTTTTCCAGCTTCTATTAAGTACTCTCCCTCTGTGTCAGATTTGACTCTTTCTTCGTTAATAAAAAGCTCATAATTAACATCGGGTTGTGTTTTAAATTGAATTACTCCTGGTAGTTTTTTTAGATTAATATCAATAACTTGTGAAGATTCTTCATTAATCTGAATAACCAAGGTGCCAGTGAAGTAACCCGACTTAGAATAACGAGCTTGATACTCACCGGGGCGGAGTAAAAAACGATCGCTAATTTTTAAATGAGGAAAAACCCCACCCGAAACACTAATATTTACATCACCCGGAGTTGTTCTAATCTCTACTGCCTTTGAGGTGAATAAATAAAACAAGAAATAAGTTAACGCCAAGAAAAAGACAACGCCAGATCTTTGAAAGAGCTTATTTTGGAAAATGCTCTCACTTTGCCTTTTCTGAAATTGAGTTGGCAGATCCTCCATCGAAATATTACTCACGTTAACTTCTAGTAATTCAGAAGAGAGATTAAAGCTAATTAACTTATCTGAGACCTCCAATTGATCGCCATCACTGATCCAGTGATTGCCTGTTAAAGGATCTCGATTAATCATAGCCTCAAGAGTGGGGTTAATTTTTTGCAAAACATATCGGCCATCGATTAAATCAATGATCATAGCTACACCCAGTGAAAGTGAGCCTGAAATCTTAATATCAGTGTCTAGATCTGACCCTATCCTTATAGGTAAATCATCACGGCTTAATGACCTTTCATTGTCTGATTCTTTTAAAATAATCTTCATATCCTGTCTCTGCATATGATTATAAACCTTTGATCTGAGTTCTCTGGTGTGACTTTAAATCTCAATGTGGTATCCCTGTACCCAATTCGGGTTCCTTTTGCCGTATAAACACCGGGTTTCAGAAGAATTATTTTTTGCTCAAAAAGACCGAACTTACCTGTTTTATAGAGCACCACATCTGTTTTAAAATCTGATATGAGAGTAACTTCAACGGGTGTGGAAGCTATCTTTAAGGTTTGTTCTAATTCACTGATTTGTTGGGTCATTTTTGGACCCTTGTTCATAATAGATTGGGCTTGTATTAAGGCTTGTTGAGCTTGATTAAACAATTTTTGATCATTCAGGTTTTCAGCTTGTGTGATAAAAGAAATCATCTGATTTATTAAACGAATCCGGCTATTTACCCTCATCAAACTATCTTTGACTTCACCGATATTAGAATCAAAATTCAGTATTGTTTCATAATATGATTTGGCATCGTCCCACTCCTCATTAACCTCAGCAATCAATCCCTTGTACTTAAGAGATTTTGTGAGTGTGGTTCTCCTCTGAATCTCTAATTCTTCAATAGCTTGCTGTCCTGCTTTAGATTCAGGATCAATCTCTAAACTTTTTTGGAATGCTGCCTCAGCTTCATCAAATTTTTCTTCCTTCATCAAAGCATAGCCCTTTGAGAGTGAGGATTGAAATTGCTCTTTATCGTTTTCTAAGATCGCTTTTGACAACCCCTGTTGTGCTTGTAACCATTCGGGGTCAATCACTAAGGCTTTTTCAAAAGCTCCGATCGATTCGCTCCATTGTCTTTGTTCGCTTAAGCTCTCTCCCAACTGAGTGTATTCAATAACCGTGTCTAACTTAAGAGCTCGATCAAGACCTTTCCTCGCTAATTCATTGCCTCCGTCTATGGCTAATGCCGTTTCAAAATTTGCTATTGCCAAGTTTTTATCCCCTTGAAGGATAGATTCTTGTCCCATTAGCAGAGCGCCTTCTAAGGTTTCTGGTATCGAAATTTCAAGATCCGTAAGCAACTGCATTGCTTCTCGATAGCTCTTAGCAGCTATATCATAAACTCTATTAAGGTATGCGTCGTCTCCCTGAGATTGAAGATCTCTAATCCTTAGCCATTGCTCTTCAGCCCATAATTGAACCCCGCTCGATTTTAGGTCATCCATCTTACTCAGCATTTCAGATAGCAGCGCTTCAGCTATTGGTTTTTGAGCTAAGACTGCCTCATTTAAAAGTACTTCAGTATTTCCATCCTCTATACCCTTATCCGAAATAGTCTCCTCATTTTCAGCCACAAATCTTGGTAGAACAAAAACCACAATAACAAGTACCACTGCCAAGACTGAGAGCAGAGAATAGGCTGTGGCTGGCTTGACTTGCTGTTGACTTTGGCGATCAAGCCTCTTCTGATAGATCGTCTTACCCTCAGATTGATTCTCAGTTAATTCGATTGACTCTGATTCTTCAGGAGTGGTCTTTTTCATGGCTTAGTTTACTGAACTGACGAGTCTGAAATTTGAAAGCCAGTCTCATCAATATAAATCTGCTTAAGCAACTTCCTCCATTCAAGAAATTTTTCTTGTGCATTACCTGTCAATCTTATGGTTTGGCCTTCTAATTCTATAATTAGAGGTTCTGCTTGAGAATCAAAAGCAGTTCCAAGCTCTTTCATGGATTCTTTGTATATTTTTGCTTCGGATGCTTTCCCAAAACCGCTTCTCATTGCTTCCATGCCCCCATAGATTGCCATTTGTCTCATGGTGCTACTGGCTCGACTATCACCATCGGAGGCAATTGCACCCAATAAGGCTGCTGCTCCGAGTAACTGCCTTGTTCTTGCTGATTTTTTCAATTCTTGATAAGTGATCATGTCTTCTCTTGAGAGCTTTCGCCAATCTTCATAGGGTTGTGAAATATTTTCATAAAGTTGAGCGTAGTATTCATTCAGAGTATCCAATAGAAGAAACTCTCTTTCCTGAATGTTGTAAACCCTTTGCATAATGGCGTCATCATCATCCGGTAATCGTTGAGCTTGATAAATATTCTTTTTGTCTTTAACTAAATATTCATTGTAGACATTGGGTATCAATTCTGCTGCAAACCTTATGTCACCTATTTCACTAATCCTCTCTAGCTCTTCGGTCTCAAATTGTTGTTTAATTTTTACCAAATCATTAGCTATTTTGTTATAAACATTTTGATAAGGATCCTGTGTTAAATCTCTTCTCTTGCTGTATGAACTTTGTGCGATTGTGGATGAATAAACTTTATTGACCCACTCTTTTCCAGTGATATCCCAGACGCCTACCCTGATTGAAATATCTAAACCATCTGACACCTCTATCCTTCCAGTAACAATAAGGTCAATTGCTTCTGAAATTTCAGGTAAGACCCATACACCGCCCCAAAAACCAGTATCTTGTAGAGTTTTCTTTAAGTGAAAAGGCATATATCTAGCCTCAGCTTTCCTAATTTCTGGGAAGATAAAATCATCCTCTTCCTCGGGTATGTTTGGATCAAAAAGCAAAATTCCGATATCAAGAAGCTCTTCTGATGGGAGCTCAATCTGTGCGCGATCCAAACCAACTTTTTCATATTGAATTGTTTTAGCATCGACAACGCTGAGGCTAAAGATAAAGAAAAAAACAATACTGAAATTCTTTAAGGCTAGAAGGCTTTGTCGAATTTCAATTATTTTCATTTTTTAATACCCATGTGCTTTCTATACTCATCCCAAAGGGCTGCTCTTATCATTGGATCATCTTCTTGAACTGCTGCTTCTCTAATTTGTCTTGCAATAACATCCTCTCCAGTTCCATCCATCGGTATATCCTCCGGAATCCTCTCTTTTATTTCATCTTGATCACCAGAAGTGGAATCCGTGGTCTCATCCATCTGATTTTCTGAACTGTCTTCATCTTGATTTTGTCCTTCAGCTTTAGAACCAGTCATCTCTGAAGATTGCCCAGACTCCATATCCAATGGCCCATCTAAACCGCCTTGTTGAATTGCTCCAGCATCAGCACTCTCTTGGGCAGTCATCCCTCCTAGCGATTGATTAGCTGCTGCTATAATGACCCTTTCACCTTGCATTTCCTTATCAAAATCACCCAGAGATTCATCAAATACTGAGGAAGCAGATTGTCCAGAACCTATCTCAGAAGAGGTTCCCGAGGCTCCTGAATCACTATTGGTACCCTGCATAGACGCATTGGATCCGCTGCTGCCTTGATCTGAGGATGCTGTATCATTCGAACTCGATGATTGATTGCCTGAAGTTTGCTCTGTTCCTGTAGATGTTGAACTAGATTGAGAGGATGTAGAACTAATTGATCCTTGGGATGAAGGGAAAGACATTCCTCCACTCGAACTGGACTGTGAACTAGAAGTTGACGAGGAACTTGAAGGTGATTGAGAACCACTTGAACTGGAACGTGAACTAGAACTTGGTGGGGTAGCTGATGGTGACTGTGAACTGCTTGAAGAACTAGGCGAGGAAGGATTTGAAGGGGCGCTCATCTGCTGAACCGCGCAACCATTAAGGGTAATCACGGTTAATACTAAAATAAATTTTCTTATTACTGACATATCTCTTCTCTAGTGCCAGCTTAGCAGAACTATATCTATTATATCATCAAAATCAGCGCCGACAAAAACATACAAAATAACAACTTCTTAGAAGATATATTCTTATTTTGGTAGGATTTGGTTTCAAATATCAAGCACGTGGAGAAAATATGACTATCGAACTAGCATCTGAAGAATTTAAATCTAAGATTGGTACCGTTATTCATCAAAGTGAATGGATTGAAATATCACAAGACATGATCAATGCATTTGCAGATGCTACAGATGACCATCAATGGATACATATTGATACTGAGAGAGCTGCTAAAGAATCGCCTTTCAAAGCTACTATAGCCCACGGTTACTTCACGCTTTCCCTCTATCCCAAATTAAGGGGATTAGTGAATCCAAATGATCCTCCGTATCCTGGTACAAAAAATATTATTAACTATGGTATTAACAAACTTCGATTCCCTGGACCTGTGATCTCAGGTAGTAAGATTCGTTCAAATTGCACTCTACTTTCTGTCGAAGAAGTTAAAGGCAGTCTTGAATTATTGGAGGAGTATTCTGTTGAAGTTCAGGATCAGGATCGTCCAGCCTGTGTAGCTGAATGCATTATGAGACTCTATTTCTGATTTAAACCGTTGAAGTCTGGGACAAAGTAGCTATTCTCTAAGAGCTCTTCTTAAAACCTTGCCAACATTAGTTTTTGGCAACTCATCAATAAATACAATTTGTTTTGGAACCTTGTATGCAGTCAAATTTTCTTTGCAATGAGCTATGATTTCTTCTTCTGTCAAGCTTTGATTGTTCTTAACAACAAATAACTTAACACCCTCACCTGTTTTTTTATCGGGAACGCTAACACAAGCAGCTTCAACAATATCAGGATGCAAACTCACGACATCCTCGATCTCATTTGGGTAGACATTGAATCCTGAGACTAAAATCATGTCCTTTTTTCGGTCTACTATTTCAAGGAATCCATCTTTGTCAAGAGTGCCGATATCACCTGTTCTAAAAAAACCTTTTTCATCGATCGCCTCAGCTGTGGCTTCTTCATTTTGCCAATAACCCTTCATGACTTGGGGCCCTCTAACACATATTTCGCCTGGCTGACCTCGCCTTACCTCTTTGCCATCATCGCCTCTGATTGAGATTTCAGTGCTTGGGACCGGAAGACCAACCTTCCCATTAAATTCAGTTAGATGGGGAGGGGAAGCGCTCACACTCGGCGAGGTCTCCGATAGACCGTATCCTTCCAGTAAAACCTTTCCTGTGAGTTTCTGCCAACGTTCTGCTGTTGATCGCCTACACGCTGACCCCCCAGTACCTGAGAGTTTCATAGAATCAAAATTAACCGAGTCAATTTCTGGGTGGTTCAAAAGGGCTTCATAAAGAGTGTTCACGCCGTTAAAGATGGTAAAGGGCCATTTCTTGATCTCTCTTACAAATCCTGTGGTATCCCTAGGGTTAGTGATGAACACATTTAAACCCCCTTTGCTATAGCCTGCCAAAACAATCACTGCCAATGAATAGATATGATACATCGGCAATGCATTAATAAATATATCGTTACCTTCATCATCTAACACATCGACTAATAGCGCATCTAACTGTTCCAGGTTTGCCACGACATTACCGTGTGACAGCATTGAACCTTTTGATAGACCTGTGGTGGCCCCTGTGTATTGCAGAAATGCTAAATCATCTATTGAGATTGAGGTTTCGTTAAAATCAGCGTCTGGTCTTTTGAGCATGGACTTAAAGCGAATCGCTTTGGAGATTTTATAGGATTTTATTCCTCGCTTTACAAACTTAACTACAAAATTCATCAAGGTGCCCTTGAATGATCCAAGGTAGTCCCCTATTTTCGTGATTATCACATGCTCTATGCTGACCTTATCCATAACTTCTTGAAGAACATGTGCAGAACCTTCAAAAATAAGGATGGCTTTAGCGCCTGAATCTCTTAATTGATGCTCAAGCTCTCTAGGGGTATAGAGTGGATTAACATTGACAACAATTAACCCAGCTCTTAATGCGCCAAAGACAGCTACTGGATATTGCAATAAATTTGGCATCATAATGGCAAGACGATCGCCTTTTTTTAGCCCTAGAACGTTTTGCAAATAGGCTGCAAAACTTTTGGAATCTTTTGCAACTTGCTGATAACTCATCGATACGCCAAAATTAACAAACGCCTTGTTATCAGAGTATTCAGCCTCAGCTTCATCCAAGATCCTCACC
>ENA-UPTF01000133-UPTF01000133.1-marine-metagenome-genome-assembly--contig:-NODE-133-length-51019-cov-3.772545_pt1 | contig 51019 bp, 39 predicted proteins | sample MGYA00238166_ERZ767019 | MGnify/ENA primary metagenome ERZ767019 (study PRJEB28930, sample SAMN06266391) | marine metagenome | isolation source: Sea water from 250 m depth | place: Atlantic Ocean | study... | reverse complement strand
TTTCTCCCAGATAGCTAACTCAATATTTTCATTTGTCTCAGCTGCGATTCCTGCCGCAACACATTGAGTTACCAGATCGTTTACACGCGCACTTTGACCCTCAGTTAAAGCACCTACCACAAGTGAACCAGGGCCACCTGCCTGTGTTACAACCCCGGGGCTGGTGATCATCGATGAAACGGTTGCCGTACAACCCAGAACATGCTCTTTCCCGAATGCATCACTTAATAAGCGTTCGCTGTCGATTCCGTTTTGCGTCGAAATGATTAGTGTGTTGTTCCCCACTAGTCCTGCCATGTCTGCAATGGCAGTCTCAGTTCCCCAACTTTTAACAGCGAAAATCACCAGGTCCACGGGACCGATGGACGACATGTCATCTGTTGCGGGTGAATCTAGGTGGAAGTCCCCCAGCAAAACAGTATTTAATTGAAGACCACTTTTGTTTATTGCATCCAGATGTGATCCACGTGCGATAAAAGTTACGTCGTGACCCGCCTTCGCAAGTGCTCCTCCGTAATATGCTCCTGTGCCGCCAGCTCCCACCACCGCCACTTTTAGTTTTTGAGATGCCAAACGTTACTCCTTGGGACATCGATTTTTGAATCTTAGGGTATTCACTAATACCTGTGAAACGTTATCATCTGATTATGTTGCAACTTCTTATTCATAACGCAAGGATAATCGATGGAACTGGATCGCCCTGGTTTAGGGGGTCCGTTCTTGTGGATCAGAATACCCTGACTGTGAAGCGCGGGGAACTGAACCTGGTTGATTACGAATCCGAACGGGTAATTGATGCTGAAGATAATATCGTGTGTCCCGGATTTGTTGACCTTCATTCTCACGCCGGTTTGACCATTCTTGGCGATCCTCATCATGATCCCAAGGTGCGGCAGGGAGTCACTACAGAACTTGTAGGCATCGACGGTATTTCACATGCTCCGTTTAAAACAAGAGAGGAGCTCGAAAGATATATATGGCTGGATGCTGGGCTCAACTGGTATCCCCCGGAACCTGACTGGTTGACGACGCAGCAACTACTGAATAAATACGACGGTTCGGTGGCAATTAATATCGCCTATATCTTAGGGAATTCTCCGGTTAGGATCTGGGCTTCTGGTTGGGAAGACAGACCGGCGACTGAATCCGAGATTGCGAATATGAAATCAGTAATTCGTGAATCGATGGAAGAAGGTGCCTGGGGCTTATCGACCGGTCTGGACTATCCTCCTGGGGCTTACGCCTCAACAGAAGAACTTATCGCCATCTCGACTCAAACTGCCAAGATGGGCGGGATCTATCACACTCACACGCGTGCCTCGTTGAAATCTCAAGGAGTTTATGCGCCCTGGGAAGAGGCCGTGGAAATCGGCCGTAAATCTGGTATACCGATTCACCTTACACATTACCGTCAGCCAAAACAGGGTGAGGGAACATCTCAGGGGTATCTGGGATTGGTAGAAGATGCACGCAACGAAGGTATTGACGTGACATTTGATTGTTATGCCTATCCATACTCCGGAACTGCGGTCTCAATAATGCTGCCGTTCTGGGCCAAAGATGGCGGTCCGGAACGCACTATGGCTGCTTTGTCCGATCCATATGATCGGAATAAGATGAAGCGGGAGTTGAATTCTCGATCAGATATACAGGAAGTATGGAATGAGCGTTGGTTGCATAATTTCCGTGAACCACACAACAGCAAGTATGACGGTAAGTCGATATGGGACATAGCTGAAATGAGAGAGCAGGAACCGGCCGATGCCTTGTTTGATCTCCTCTTAGAGGAAAGGCTCGGTATCAGCGAAGTAGGGACCGGAACCAATGCCGATACACTCCCAGAGTTCGTGTCTCATCCATTCGGCATGATTGCATCTGATGCAATTTTGTTCGGAGAGTACCCCAATCCTAGGACTTACGGGTGTTTCCCGGTCGTCCTATCCAAGTTCGTGCGGACTGAAAAACACCTGAAACTACCTGAAGCCATTAGGAAGATGACCTCTTTTCCTGCTCAAAGGATCGGGTTGATGGATCGCGGACAGTTAGCGGATGGATTCAGGGCAGACATAGTTATCTTTAATCCTGATACTGTCCACACCGATGCTACCAAACAGGACCCTAAACACTACCCGGTTGGGATTGATTACGTCATAGTGAACGGTGAGGTAGTTATCGAGAAGGGCAAGAACACCGGCGCTACTCCTGGCAAGGCATTGCGACGGGGCCACTAAATTAGTGCGAGATATGGAAGAGATTCCTTGTGGTTTGTTCTAAAGACGAGCTTTGTCTCCGTTACACAACAAAATAGATTTCGTGAATTTCCCCTGAAGTGGACAAAATCTGTGTGAAGAACATCAAGCGATAACGATTACTATTTAAAGATATGTCACAGAGTAACGTTAGAAATTTTTGCATAATCGCCCATATTGACCATGGGAAGTCCACCCTTGCTGATCGTTTGATTGAAATCACAGGTGCGGTATCCGCTCGTAATATGACGGAACAGCATCTAGACACTATGGAGTTGGAACAAGAGCGTGGTATCACCATTAAAGCGCAGGCGGTACGTCTTCAATTTACTGCCCGTGATGGCGTCGACTACCAACTCAACCTAATAGATACACCTGGTCACGTTGATTTTTCCTATGAGGTATCGAGGTCTCTTGCCGCCTGTGAGGGCGCAGTGTTGCTTGTCGATGCGACTCAAGGAATTCAGGCACAGACGATTGCAAATGTTTACCTTGCATTAGAACACGACCTTGAGATCATTCCGGTTATAAATAAGCTTGATATGCCAGCAGCTCAGCCGGATCGCGTCATGACTGAATTAGAACAGACATTTGGGTTTACAGAATCAGAAGTTCTGCAAATCTCAGCCAAGACCGGTGATGGAGTTAACGATCTGCTCGAACGTGTCGTCGAAAAAGTAGACCCGCCAGGCGGCGTCAGTGATGACCCTCTCCGGGCGTTGATATTTGATTCAAAATATGATCAATTCAAGGGTGTTGTTGCTTATGTAAGGGCGATGCATGGGTCGCTTGGAAGTTCCGATCGTGTGCGCCTAATGGGCACCAATGTCGAAACCGAGGTGCTTGAAACAGGATTCTTCAGTCCTGTACTTGAAAAAACTTCTGGTTTGCGTACCGGTGAGGTTGGGTATGTGGCCACGGGATTAAAAGACGTCAAATCAGTGCGTGTTGGTGACACGATGACACTGTCCTCTAATCCTGCAACTGAACCGCTTGCAGGATATGCCCCACAAAGCCCTATGGTTTTTACCGGGATTTTTCCAACGGAAGGTGAAGATTACCCAGAATTGCGTGACGCATTGGAAAAACTTCAATTGAACGACGCCGCATTGGTTTTCGAACCTGAGTCTTCAGCTGCACTGGGTTTCGGTTACCGATGTGGATTTTTGGGTTTACTTCATATGGATATCGTGCAGGAACGACTTGAAAGAGAGTACGGTCTTAATCTCATAGCTACTGCTCCCAGCGTTAGTTACGAGGTCCTGTTAAAGGAAGGCGAAATCCTCACCGTTGACAATCCATCCAGACTACCTGAAAACAATGCATACGATGAGATCCTGGAACCCTGGGTCAACATAACCATCGTTTCGCCGGCGCGATATATAGGTGTCATCATGGAACTGGTAACCGGCAAGCGAGGTGAGTACAAAAAGATTGAGTATCTAGAGTCGGTTGTCGCAAAAACCTCTGCTGATGATAATGCGTCCTCTCGCGATGGCAGGGTCATGCTTGAGTATGACATGCCATTGTCGGAGATTCTTGTTGACTTTCATGACAAATTGAAGTCGGGTACTCAAGGTTATGCGTCCATGGACTACTCGAAAATCGACAATAGGCCTGCTGATCTGGTCAAGCTCGATGTTCTTGTGAATCATGAGCCTGTCGACGCACTATCAATGATCACTCACAGGAATGAAGCTGCATCGAGTGGTCGTTTACTCGCATCAAAACTTAAAGAACTGATTCCTCGACAGATGTTTGCCGTGCCCATACAAGCTGCCATCGGTGGCAAGATTGTCGCCCGTACCAATGTCAAGGCGTTGCGCAAAAACGTCTTGGCTAAATGCTACGGCGGTGACGTGACACGGAAGCGAAAACTTCTCGAACAACAGAAAAAAGGTAAAAAAAGACGCATGAAGATGGTGGGTTCCATTGAAGTTCCCCAGGAAGCATTCATGGCGGTTTTATCACTTGAGCAATAACTCGCCAACATCAACTCTCAATTCATGAAACCGCAACTTTGATGCCTACTAGATTTAGTGGGGCGATTAGCTCATTTTATTATCCGTTGTATCGACGCATATGGGCTACATCTGTTGTGTTCGCACTTGGGAACTGGGGCGAACGATTGGCTGTGGGATGGGTGGTTCTGAACGAAACTGATTCGATATTTCTCACTGCCGCTACATTCGCTGTTCGCCAGGCCCCTCAGCTGTTTGCTGCACCCATAGGAGGTGCTTTATCCGATAGATTTTCTCGTGGAAAAATACTCATGCTAACCGGTGTGTACAAGACGTTGGTCCTGTCCTTCATGGCATTGATAGCAGCTAACGGCCTTGAACCTTTGTGGCTGATGTTTGTCCTTCTTGCACTTTCAGGGATCGGGCATTCATTTGAAATACCGTGTGTTCAAGGGATGGTTACGGGTTCTGTTCCCAGAGACGTTCGTATGAACGCCGTGGCGGTTCAATCGACTGGAATGCGGGCTGTTGGAGCACTGGGAGCGCTGATGGCAGGCCTTGCTATAGACGAATTGGGTGTCCCATTCACGCTCATATCGTCAGGTCTTGTCTTCCTGATAGCCGGTTTTCTAGCCTTGATTGTGAACCGTGAGCTACAAGTTGACGTTACACAACGGACAAAATCTATAGTTCGAGATGTTCTTGACGGGCTTCAACTAATGACACAGCTACCCTTGGTCCGGATGATATTAATCACGGCTGTATTGGTAGAGGTATTTGGGTTTGCTTATGGTGCGTTAATGCCAGCGGTTGCGAAAGAGGCACTTGGGGTAGATGTTAAGGGCCTTGGCACTCTAACGATGATGGCGGGTGTTGGGTCAGTGGTAGGTTCTGTATTTCTTATGGCCCTTGGAAACTTCTCAAAAAAGGGCCTGTTGCTCATAGGCATTGGGGTGTCTTACGGTGTTTTCGTATCTACATTTTCCGCATCGGGATCATATGCAGTTGCACTTATTCTTATTCTTGGAGTAGGCGCATCGGCTGCAGCCTTTGATGCTATGCAATGGACCCTCTTGCAACTCAATGTGCCTGATGAGATGAGAGGTAGAGCCGTTGGTGCGTGGGTGTTTGCCATAGGATTCGGTTGGGTAGGGCACCTTGGCCTCGGAGCTATTGCTGAAGCTGTAGGTGTCCAGTGGGCTCTTGGTATTGCGGGATGCTCAGTTATTGTCACAGCGCTGGCAGCCATGATGTTTTCCGAGAAATTACGCAAGGCTTGACTGGCGACAAAGTAACACCAGGACTTGTTCCGCCAGATGCAGACAAATCCTGTACCGAAAGAGACGCTCATTCCGTAACAAGGGTGGCGATGTACTCATGAGTTGGCCTGAAGCAACTATTCGTCGTAATGATGAGCGAGAAACTCTATTCTGATGGCAAACGCGGCCATAGGAATATTTTCAATTTAGCTGTTCAGCAATTCATTTACCATGTCTGATAACTCAGGATCTTGCTTCGCCAAATGGATAGCTGCTTCGAGCATACCTTTAGGATTTCCTGTGTCTGCGTGGAATCCGAGTAAAAGCGCGGCGTGAACGGGTGAAATTCCAATAAGTGCGGCAATAGCGTCTGTGATTTGTATTTCATTGTTAGCACCAGGCTTTTCTATAGCGAGGTGATCAAATACTCCATTATCAAGTACGTAACGTGCCACAATTGCCAAGTTGCTTGGTGCGTCTTCTAATGCAGGTTTTTCAACGAGAGTTTCCACAATATGGACATTCTCGCTCACTGGATCCCCGCCTATGATCCCTTTGGTTGGTATCACTTCTTCTGTAGCGGTGTTTACGCCGATCACTGACCCGCCGTGTTCGTGATACACCTCAATCAATTGTTCTGTCGCAGACGGATTATTAATTATTACGTCGTCGGGAAAAATCGCTACGAATGACTCGCCATCGCAAAATTCTCTGGCCTGTAAAATCGCATGCCCTGGACCCTTTGGCTCGTCTTGGTAAACCGTGGTTATGTTTGCTAGTGAGGCCAATTCAATCTGGTTAACAAGGAGTTCTTTATGGCCTCTTTGTTTTAATTGTTCTTCGAGCTTAGGTTGTCTTTGAAAGTAATCAGCTACAGATTCCATACCGTGGGACATGACGATCGCGATATCCGTTATGCCTGCACCGGCAGCCTCACGGACTGCATATTCGATGACCGGCACATTCAAAATTGGCAGTAACGGCTTAGGGACCGTTCTGGTAGCTGGCAGGAACCGTACACCGAGCCCACCCACAGGGATGACAGCCTTTGTTATACGAGGAAAAATTTGCATCTTACGATTCTATCGGGAATATAGTGTCATTATTAGTATTCGATCCCAACGACTATTGGAACACTGAGTAGTAGGATGAAGATGGTCGTGCTAGGTGGGGCGTTAGCGGTGCCCTGTACTCGCAATCCGCTATAGCGAGGCTGAAACCCCCTGTCGAGGCAGTTCGTGTATGACCGCTGAAGGCAGTATTTAGACGTTGACAGCTTGGTCCCGCGCGGCGAGGCCTCGTGAACCCCGTCAGGACCGGAAGGTAGCAGCGGTAAGCGATTCACCTTGGGTGCCGCGGGAACGCCGGGCTGGAGTCGGTCCTGCCATTTACGTCATATGAGTCTGTCGACACTGGGGTGCACGGTCATATTTGCTTGTCGAGACTAGACCTGCAAGACGAAAAAACGACGTCTGTCTGGGTAATGAATACAGCTTTGATTCTTCTATGACCCCACAACGCCTAGGGCAACATTTTCTAATTGACACCTCTGTCGTAAAAATGATTGTTGATGCCGCCGATATGCGACATGATGACATCGTCGTAGAGGTCGGCCCGGGGCGAGGTGCACTTACGAAGGATATTGTCAGCCAGGCAGGAAAGGTATTGCTGATTGAATACGATGCGGAAATGGCCGCACGATTGGCGTTGAGATATGAAACGGATTCTAACGTAAAAGTACTTAACCTTGACGCTCGCCACTTCGGCTCAGACTCTCATGCATGGTTGTCAGATGGTAATTACAAGGTTGTAGCTAATCTGCCTTATTATGCAGCCAATCCTATAGTACGTAACTTCCTTGAATCTACTCATCAGCCGACTACTATGGTGATCATGGTTCAACGAGAAGTTGCGAATGATATGGCAGCAGAACCTGGTGACATGAGCCTGCTTTCTCTGGCCGTTCAAATTTATGCATCTGTAGACAATGTCATCGACGTGCCACCGGAATGCTTCGACCCGCCACCGAAAGTTCATTCTTCTGTGTTGAAATTGAAACCTGTAGGTGTGCCCAGATTACGTTTCGACTCAAGTGAAGATTTTTTTAAGTTGGCCAGAGGTGGATTCAAAAGTCCTCGCAAACAACTCCATAATTCACTTGCAGACGGTCTTTTCATTAATCTGGATGATGCGCGGAAATTGGTGAATGAGACGGGGATAGAAACAACAAGGCGACCAGCCACCCTGTCCATTGATGACTGGCAGGTCTTGTATGACGTATGGGTCGCCAATGGAAGACCCTCCAACACTCCGGGCTCAGTTCGTCGCAGTGATAGGCGAAATCTCAATGACTGATCAAGGCAACCTCGTTGAAAAGGCATACGCAAAGGTTAATCTGACTCTTGAAATTCTAGGAAAACGCAGAGATGGATATCACGACCTCCTGTCGGTCATGCAGACTGTCAATCTGTTCGATACTGTCACGTTGTCTAAAGCTGATTCGATCGTAGTTGAATGTGATGATAGTGATATCGATGCCGACGATAATCTGGCCACCAAAGCAGCTATTGAATTAAAAAAGCGTGCTGGTGTCTCGGAAGGAGCGAAAATTTCAGTTGCGAAACGGATTCCTGTTTCAGCTGGATTGGGTGGTGGATCCGCTGACGCTGCCGCTACTTTAAGAGGTTTGAACTATCTTTGGAATCTGGGACTTTCCGATGATGATTTACTAGAAACAGCAGCTTCGGTTGGTTCGGATGTGCCGTTCCTTATCAACGGAGGGACTGCCCTTGTGGGAGGAAGAGGGGAAGAAGTGATACCGATTCCTTCTGCTAGGATCCCGAGATTTTTGATCTTCAAACCTGCTGTCGAGTACCAAACCGGTAGCACTAAGACGGCATCTGCATTCTCACGGGTTGATAAGTCGATGTATACGGTTGGGAATCTTACTCACAAACTGGCTGCGAGGATTCGATCTGGTGGAGATTGTCCTCCAGAGCTCTTTTTCAATCAGTTCCAGACGATAGCTGAGGATATTTACCCGGGATGGGCACTCTCTCGGGAGCGGTTGCATAATATCGGTGTCAATGAAGTTGTTTTGTGTGGTGCAGGACCATCGATTTTCGCCGTGCCACCCTCAAAAGAAATAGGAACAGCTTGGCATTTATTGTTATCAAGAACCTACGGCGAGGAAGCATTTCTCGTAGAGCCTGTATCACCTGATTTGGAGGGTTAAATGGAGGAACCGTTGCGTACGGTGATCGCTGGGATGATCAGTGGTGCTTTGATGGGTCTGGTGTTTGTAACTCACATTTCTCTTTTGCTGGTTAATCACCCTCCTGCTGTGCTGATAGAGCGGGCAGCCGTATCTAATGTTTCCAGGTTGATAACCATTTCTGCTTTTGCCACCTTCATCGGCTGGAATTTTCTGGCAATACTCATGTCTTTTGCGGCTCAGTTAACCTTGGAAATGACATCTTTGCGTTTATCATTTGCTCCGAGCTTTACCTACTTGTTTATAGTTGTTTTTCTCACACTTTTTATTGCTATCCCGTCGCTCGTAATATTTAGAGACCGGAAAATCCATGTCTTCGCTGAGCTACTAGTTTTTATTGGCGTGTTTGGCTTTTTGGTTCCAAATCTCGTAGTAGCGGTCCACAGGCTGTGAGTGGCAATTTTTTCGTCACTGAAAGGCCCTCTACAATACTAAACATGAGGAAACACAAACATCTCTGAGGAAGAAATCATTATGAGGTTCCCCGATCGATTCGCCGGAAAAGTCGCCCTACTCACCGGTTCAGCGGCAACCCTGAAAAATGAGCTGATGGGATTCGGAGGAGCTACTGTCTGGAGATTCCTCGAAGAAGGTGGACGGGGGGTAGTTATCACTGATGTCCAGGATGATGTTGGCGAGCGTGCTGCAGCGCAGTTACGTGAAGAGGGCCACGATGCTATTTACCTTCATCTTGATGTGACAAACGAAGATGAATGGCACAGGACTGTTTCCTCTACCATCAAGCATTTTGAAAGGATTGATATTTTGGTCAATATCGCAGGTATTTTGGATCCAAAATCGATCCTTGATATTGAACCTGCCGTTTGGAAAAAAACGATGGAAATAAGTACAGTTGGAGTATTTCTCGGTACTCGTGCCGTTGCGAGGCAGATGGAAAAATCCGGTGGCGGCTCGATAATCAATCTTGCTTCTATGGCTGCCAAACAGGGTTCTGGCTCTTACGGGTCTGCCTATTCCTTTTCACGTGGTGGCATGCACAATTTTACTCAGTCCTCAGCCTTGCAGCTTTCTGGTATGGGAATCCGTGTCAACACCATCATGCCGGGGTGGGTACACACCCCGTTTACGGATTATCTTTACACGGACCCTGAACAAAGTAAGTATCGTACCGATCGTGTACCGTTGGGCCGGTGGGGTGAGCCAGAAGATATCGCTGCAGGCATCCTGTTTTTGGCCTCTGATGATTCCTCCTATATGACCGGAGCAGAACTTCTTATGGATGGCGGTGTAAGCGCAGGATCTGTTCGTCCGGAGAATCCACGCAGCAAAGACTAATGTCCAGATCAACTGGCAATAACGAGCCATTTGATCTGGACACCGATTAGATCAACAGAATTGGCATCATTTTAGGACTTCGCAGCATATTTCTTTAGTGCCTTTTCATTGAGATCAGTTCCCCACCCTGGATCTTGAGGTATTGAAACCAAACCCTGTTCAATAACAGGCAAGTTGGTTACTAGTTCGTCTCTCCAGGGGACCTGAACGGGATCACTTTCGCTTATTTTTATGTTCGTTACAGAGGCACAAAAATTCATCGTCTGAAAAGTGGACAGGTGACCGTTGAAATTGTGGGGAGCTATATTGATGTCATAAACCTCCGCCATATTTGCGACTCTTCTAGCTGGTATCAATCCCTGCCACTGTACATCTACCTTGCAGACATCCATGGCTCTTAACTCGAAAAGATCGCGGTAGCTAGTCGGTCCGAGACGTTGTTCTCCGGTGCAAATAGGTGTTGTTGTTGCATCTTTTACCATTCGAACACTAGGTGCATCAAGGTTGTCTAATTCCATCCATGTCAGGTTGAAAGGCTCCAGTGCCTGGGCGATGCGGATCTGACCATCGGCTTTGAAGTGCTCATTAACGTCCAGGCAAATTCCCATGTCCGGTCCGACCTCGTCTCGTATCACCTCCATTTGTTTAACCGCTGCGTTGAGAATTCCGGTGGTTAGTGTTTGATCATGTGGTCCGGAACGACCCTGTGCAAGGCTGACAAATGGATCCCCCGGCATCTGGATATTAGTTTTAAATGTGTCGTACCCCATTTCACTTGCTTGGGCTACGACTTCTCGTATGTCGTCATATGATCTAACCGGCTTGGTCCCAAGTTTTTCGTATGAGCGAACCTGATATGAAAGCATGTGGGACCAATAAACTCGTTGATGGGAGCGAGTAGGTCCTCCTAGCAGTTCATAAACGGGTATCTCTAGAGCTTTTGCTTTTATATCCCAAAGCGCTAGTTCAATACCTGCAATGGCCTGCCATGTTGCGCCACCGTACGCCATGCGAGTTGACCGGATCATTTGTATGTAGTGAGCTTCCACTGCCCGAGGATCTTCGCCGAGTAATTGGTTGGATAGGTCGCGGACAAGTCCTTTCATTCCTTGGGCGAGTCTTCCTTCACCGAATTCTGAATACCCAACTATGCCCTGATCTGTCTTTATAGCGCAGAACATTAGTGGTTGATTCAAACCTTCCACCGCAAATGTTTCAACTGACGTGATTTTCATAACTATTAGGATCCTGTATGGCTGGTATCGAAAAGTTTTCTGAAAGGGGGATTAGTGGCTGTGCACTGGTCCATGACCGTGTTTATGTGGAATTTTCTTTTTCACTTCTCCAATGGCATCCGTAAAAACTTTGCGTATGTTTTTTTGTCGTTCGTCGTCCCCACGTGTTGCTAAGGTGTCAAGCCAATCCACCCCTCCCTGCATTGTTGTGATTAGATACTCTCCTAGAGCCACATCAAACACATTTGCATTTCCCGCCTTGACGTATACAGGGGAAGTGTGAGCAGCGAAATTTACCGGCCAAACATGCCAGGCTACAAGATCACTCACTGCTCGAGCTGCGATCCACCCACTGCCTGGAATATTCACCTGTTGGTTGATGGCCAGCAATTTTTCGCCCTTAACAGATGATTCTTCAGCAATTACTTGTCCATTGAAAACTATTTGTAGCTTGTTGATTGGTGCTGAGCATGAAGCTGAGGCGATTACATTGACCCTACCACCTGATTCTGGAAGATTCAGTTCGTCTCCCGGATGTAGGCCTTCGACCGCGAAATCCATCAATGGACCGCTCGTCGTGTAAGTTCGTCCTGATCGGACTGCATCACTCCACGAATCGTAGGATAAGTCGCGTTCGCCTATGAAGGCATAGGTTCTTACTCCACCTACTGGCATGCCGGCCGACATTTTATCTGTGCCACCCACAGCCGGAACACGGTAACCACAGTTCAATAGGCGGTACCATTCATGCACGGCGAAGGTGTCCATAGTAGGTTCGTGAAAATCTCGGATTTCCAGCCCGTCGACTTTCCCCAGCACTACCTCTGCGATCACCTCTGAGTGTGGAAATGGAAAATGCGGAACGATTGCCAGCCCGCCCTTGTCATGAGCCTCGTCAGCCCATTCGCTCATTGCTCGAACCGTTGGATCTCCTATATACCCTTCGGTTGGGCCACTGGTCGACATAGGGAAAATGGGAGATCCAGTAGCACCCATAAGGCTTATATGACCCATGAAATGCTGACGATTTTCCGTACCTACCCACACGATTGTTTCATTTGAAGATGATCCTGATAGTTTTCCTGTCAGATCGCCGACATTGGTGTAAAGATCTCCCCACTGTGCCGCCAGTAGGTTGATTATGTTGATGTCCTCGGCTCCTGCTTCAAGATGAGCCGTTTCTGGAGTCAGGAAGTGAGTATGCGTATCGGCTGTTACCCATCCTGATTGGCGCAGGTTTGAATTACGTTCTATTGGTATTTCTAAATCACGTTGCCCAGGTTTAATGTGGAGTTTTTGTCTTACCGGTTCAAACTCGAATCCTTTTGCTACTTCTACGAACACATCTCCCACGGGTAGTTCGCCTTGAAACGTGCCGTCCACGTAGGCATATTGAGTATCACCAAGAAGTAGGTCTGCTCCGTAGTCCTCAAACCAATTGTCATTCACTTCATGGGTATGTCCGTATGGTGGGAAATACCTGCCATCAGGCGATCGAAAGTGAATCCGGGCTGGTGTTGGTTTTCCCGAACTGGAATCAATTATCCTGCCATGTACCCATGTACGTTGAGAAGTGAGCACCCTGGTCGTGACTTTGCCGTCTTGGCTTGATGCTTGTCCTGTTTCTAGTAATTCACCTGCATCAATATCTGAGCCATTTACCGATAGCGTTGCGCTTTTAGAGGCCGCAATATCTATCGTCGTAGTCCCGTCGGTTGTACCGAGCGATTCTCCCCAGCCTTTCACAGGATTTTCCAACCAGTCTTTATGGTTGAAGTTTGCTATGTCTTGTTGCCGCGCTATAACCCCGAGGTCTACTGCTGTGTGGATTTCATCTGCAGATTTTTCATCAGCGTTGATGGCGATTGTTTCGAGCGGTTCGTGACGCAACGGATGTTGTTTACCCTCAAACACGGTTATCGCACCGATCGCGATCGTTGTCGCACCGGTGGGTTCGATATTGACGCTGATGATCGTTTTTGACAAATCTGGGATTTCCATTGCGAAAATTGTCCACGCACCAATTGGATTTGAGCGTGACTCCCTGTCATCTTGGGCTGGCGTTCGTCCTGAGGATGGCGGTTCACCTACCATGACTCCAGTCTGCCATCTGCCCCAGCCGTTATCAGGGTAGGGTCCTCGAAATGGAATAGTGGTCAAACCATGATGCTGTCGAGATGTGAAACCACTTTGCATACGAGTCTGTACCTGGTTTATTTCAAATCGCCTTCTTATTTCCTGGCGGTGCTCGGATCCGTCTTCAAAAGACAATATGTAATCGGCTACATGCTCACCAGGGGCTGTGACCACAGGGTTAAGGTAATCAGATGATTGCCCGGCAACTGTTGTTGACGCTCTTTCATCACAAAAATGTGCGAATACCAGATGTGATCCTTTGTGATTCAAAGGTATTGCCGTACTGGTTTTGCCAGAAAGTACAATAAGGTTTTTCTCTGTGGTAGAAAAGTCGAATGGGATACCCCAAAAAACCTGGGATCCAGTTGGCAAATTTGAGGCGGATCTAGCCGTTTTAGTTTGCCAGTACTGGGCATCTGACAGTGAAGCGTTGGTAAAAGGACTAATGGGAATTGTTCTGAACTTTGGCATCGGTTTTAATTCGTTCTCGGGAAGATTTTTGTGTTGTGCGAATGATGCTCTAGGTTTTTAAATCAAACAAGCCCCGAACTAATCCGGGGCTTGTAATCTTGCGATCGACTTTAACCCAGAGCTTCTACCTGGGACTTGACTTCGTCGAATGGTGGCAGGTCGCTTGGTACATTGCACAACCATTTCCAGCTTATTTTGCCGTCTGACCCTATAACAAAGACCGAGCGTTGCGCTGCAGTGAAACCGTCCATACCCGCGAAGTCGGGCCAGGTTACACCGTAATCTTCGATTGTTGATTTCTTGTAATCGCTGAGCACAGGAAAATTAAGCCCATGTTTATTTTTGAATTCAGCATTGCCAAATCGCGCGTCAGTCGATATTGCTACCACAGAAGCGTTTAGCGAGGAATAGTCAGATAGGGCGTCTCGGAAAGTACACATCTCGTCGTCGCATACACCGCTGAACACTGCTGGAAAGAATGCAAGAACAACCTTCTTTCCTTTTAGACTGCTAAGACTAAACTCGTTGCCGTCCGTGTCAAACAATGTGAAATCAGGTGCCGTGGTACCTACTTCAGCAGACATAGTTATCTCCTAAGGGTTTTTTAGTTGAACATGTTGGTCACCGGAAGATTATGTCATCCGATTGGTCAGAAAGACATTGCAATCTTGATTACTTCGTCCTTCCGTAGCCTGTACATCTCGAAAGCCTGTTGCGCTTCTTCGAATTTCATTTCATGGGTTTTGAGCACTCCCGGATCAATCCACCCACGTTCTTTGAGCGCAACGATATCTCGGATTTCCTGAACTGGTTCTTGTGTAGCAGCTATAACTGTTGCGTTCAACTGGATGTTTTTAGCCATCCATTTTCTGTGGTCAAAAGTGACCAATTTGGGGTCTACGAGGCTGAAGGATATGATTTGCCCCTGTTCTTTCACGAGATCTACAGCTGTCGCCAGCCCTGAGGGGTCGCCACTGGCATCGACCACTACATCGAACATTTGACCTTCAGTTATTTGTTCAGATGCCTGAACAACATCATCATTAGATGCGTTGATTGTATGTGTCGCACCTAGGCTAGAGGACGTTTTACAACGATATTCTTCCAGGTCTATTCCAACGATCTGACCAGCCCCTTGTCTTTCAGCGATCATAGTGAAAGTGAGCCCAATTCCTCCTTGGCCCAGGACTGCAATTCTTCTACCCATAGGGTTTCCCCATTGCCGTGCAGAAAATAACGCAGTTCCCGAATGCTGGCACATGACCCACTCGGAAAGATCACCCCATTCCGGCAACTTAATTAATCTGTCAGCTGTTTGTACAACCTGCTCTTGCATTCCGGCCACATCGCGTGGAATCACGATTACACGCTGGCCCAGGTCGTATTGTGGGTCTCGACTGTCTACGACGACACCGGCGCATTCGTGCATTGGGGCTCCAGGTAGGAAAGGATAGTCTTCCTCTGGTAATTCAGCGTCGTATTCAAGGTATATATCGCTGCCGCAAATCGACAAAGATTCGAGTTTTATATGTACCTCGCCTTCTTGCAGCGCTGGTGGTTCAGGTACGTCGAGGAACTCGATTGTTCGGCGGGCTACTACTCTGGCTGCTTTCAATAAATTCCTCTTGAGTTACAAATATTTGTGCTAGATCGTTAATACGTTTATTTCCGTTAGTGTGGCGAGCCCAATTCTAGCGCTATAACGGGGTATACTCGCCCCTCTTCGGACTTTAAACAAAGAAAAAGGGCAAAGGTGCTTAAAGAATTTGAAGATCAGTAATATCGAAACTGTACGAGTCAGTGACCCTGCAGACGCCATTTGGGTGAGGGTTCATACTGATACCGGGCTCATCGGATTAGGTGAAACCTGGTACGCGTCGAGAACTGTAGAGTCTGCTGTGCATGATCATTTTGCACCTTTGATAGTCGGACGTGATCCATTCGCTATTGAGAGACACTGGCTGAATATGTTCCGACTTTCGGATCATGCCGGTTACGGTGGCGCCGAACTCAGGGCGATATCTGCTATAGATATGGCGTTATGGGACATAAAAGGTCAAGCAGCAGGCGTTCCGGTTTATGAATTACTGGGAGGTGCTGTTAGGAAAAAGATTCGTGTTTACGCCACTGGAGGCCCGTTTGAAGGATGTGGGGACCTGGCAAAAGAATTGATCGAGGACGGAATCGTCGCTATGAAAATAGGACCGACTATTCCAGTAGCCACTCCTTCTGAGGGACAGTATCTAGCTCCGATTGAACTTGATCACGTTCTTAAGCCGTTTCGCGATATTCGAGATGCTGTAGGTGGAGATATAAAAATTGCCAACGACGGGCACGGAAAGTGGGCCTTACCAGTTGCTATTCAGATCGCGAAAGAAATGGAAAACCTGGACATTATGTGGCAAGAAGACCTTATGCCACTTCTGAATCCTCATTCTCTCAGGCAGTTGCAGGAAGCCACAACCACTCCTGTATGTATATCTGAAAGATTGCTTACTCGATGGCAACTTCGTGAATTTATCGAGAACGGTGCCGCACAGATCGTTATGCCAGATTTAATCTGGACAGGTGGTATTACAGAAACTCATCGAATCGCAGTACTTGCTTCTGCACATCAGGTTCCAGTTGCTCCTCATGATGCTACCGGGCCGGTTAATATATTTGCGTGTGCACAAATATGTATGAATTCGCCTAACGCGATGATTATGGAACATGTGAGGCCGTATTTATACGGTTGGTATGGTGAGATGGTAGACCCGCTTCCACCGATTGAAAATGGCTGGTTACATGCCCCGGAAAATCCAGGTATTGGCACACGTTTACGCCCTGAAGTGTTTGATCGGCCTGATGTTGAGACTAGGGTCACTGGTGTTGATGCAATGATTCCTGGAATGTCTGACGAAGGATGGGTTGGCGTAGGTCTGTACGATCCAAACATATCAACAGACAATTTCTCTGCTGCCATGTGGTCGGACATGGAGAATATATTTGAATTTCGAGCTCAAGGATCAAGGTTTGATGAACAAGTCGATACTGAAACGGATGAAGCTCAGAATACTGGTGACTCGAAATGATAATTTCCAAAATTGAGACAATCCGTGTAGCGCAGTTTCCGGATCTTATCTTTGTTCAAGTTCATACCGATACCGGACTCACTGGTCTCGGTGAGACGTGGTATGCGGCCTCAACAGTCGAGTCAGCCATACACGATCATTTTGGACCACTTCTGGTTGGTCGAGATCCATTCGAGATCGAAAGACACTGGCAGACCATGTTCCGACTATCCGATCATGCGGGTTATGGCGGTGCGGAGTTACGTGCCATTTCCGCAATCGATGTTGCCCTGTGGGACATAAAAGGCCAGTCTCTGAACATGCCGATATTCGAGATCATAGGTGGCGGGACAAGAAACCGGATTAAGGTTTACAACACTCTGGGAGTTTACGGTGAGATTGATGAGGCGCATAAAGTCTGGTCAGACCCCGTTGAAGTTGCCAAGAATCTACTGGATCAGGGCATCACAGGGATGAAAATGTCCCCAACCGACTTCATTTCAAGAGAATCGGACGGTCAATTACTGTTTCAAGATGATCTTGATTGGGCATTGCGACCTATCCGTGAAATTCGTGAAAAACTTGGCATGGAGATCGATATAGCCAACGATGCACACGGAAAGTGGAATCTGCCAAACGCTATGCGCATCGTTAGGGAACTGGAATCGATGCGACTGATGTGGCACGAGGAGCTGATTTCCCCTCTGAACGAAGAAGCACACCAGAGACTGCAGGCAGTGACCTCAACACCTATCGCTGCGGCGGAACGTTTGATGACGAGGTATCAACATCGTCGATTTATCGAATCTTCAGCTGCTCGAATTTCGATGCCGGATCTGACCTGGACTGGGGGTATATCGGAGGTAAAAAAGATAGCTGTCATAGCATCAGCTCATCAGAAGCCTATTGCGCCTCATGATTGTGTTGGTCCAGTCAACATGATGGCTTGTGCTCATATCGCTATGGCCACACCAAACGTCATGATTATGGAATATAACCGAGCAATGCATCTTGGTTGGTACCGCGATTTCATAGAACCGGATTTCGTGATTGACGGGGGTTTCCTGATGGCACCTACTGAGCCTGGATTGGGTACTCGACTTAAGCCATCTGTCAAAGCTCGACCAGATGCTACTGTGCGCGTAAGTAGTGGGAAATCTGAATCATGGCTTACATCAGTTGATCGATATACCTACCCGCCTAAAGAACTTCAAAGTGAGTTTGTACACAGTACGAAACGCAGGCGAACAGGCTTTGATGCCAGTTACTACAATTAGTCATTCTCCCAAACCAAAACAGCGCGAGTAATAAGTTATGTCAGATCAAATTAAAACCAAACGTATTATTTTCATTGGCGCAGGGGCTGTCGGCTCATATCTAGGCGGTTGGCTTTCCCATACCGGTCATGATGTCACCTTGGTAGATATCTGGGACGAGCACGTTAAGGCAATTCGTGACAATGGGCTAGTTGTCAATGGGCCACATGAACCATTTGTAGCCCGTCCCGAGATTTATCACCTTCACGAAAACGAACATATCGCGAGGCAACCCTTTTTTGACATAGGATTCGTGGCGGTGAAGGCATATGACACTTCATGGGCTGCAACGTTTGTTGACAAGTTTGTTGATCCTGATGGCTATATAGTTTCTTCGCAAAATACATGGACTGATCCTGAAATGGCTGCGGCAGTAGGAGCCGAACGGGCGGTGGGATTGGTTATGTCTAGTATTTCTGTTGCAATGTGGGAGGCAGGAAAAGTTGAAAGACCGGGAGACACACGGAGACGGGATCACGGGCATATCGTATTCAGAGCTGGTAATCACGATGGTACTGACACCCCTCGACTTCACGAGTTGATTGAAATACTTGATCCAATTGATGGCGGCAAAATCACAACCAACTTGTGGGGAGAACGTTGGGCAAAACTCGGCCAGAATTCGATGGGTAATCCGGTCGCTGCATCAACCGGAATGGGAATGTCGGATCTAAATAAACATCCCAGAGGACGAGAATTGCAAATTCGGTTGGCCCAGGAGTGTGCTTCGGTTGGTCTGGCACATGGATATGAAGTTGAAAATTTCGGAGGCCGGACAGCACTGGAGTGGGCCAGTGCCGCGCGAGGAGAAGTCTACGAGCTGCTGGACGCAGCCCTTGCTGAGCGATCTACAGGGGCAAACTGGCGGCCATCCATGGCTCAAGATGTTGTCAAAGGTCGACCCACCGAGATCCTCCAGATGAACGCATTTGTTTGCGATCAAGGGGGACTAGTTAATGTAGACACTCCGGTCAATGAAGCTATGGTAAATGTGGTTAAGGCCATTGATGCTGGAGAACTGGAATCTGGATTCGAAAATGTAGAGCTCGTACTAAGTTCAGCCGGTCATTAAACTGGTGTAATCTACATAGGTCTCATTACTCGTTTAAAGAATTATCAAATTCAATAGGTTTCCGACACAGTTTCTTGCACATGTAGTCTGTGACACCCGTTGAAAAATCGCGCCCGGAGGAAGCGCTGGAAATTGCCCCCAATCAAACAAGATATCCTCGTCTCCCTGGACTTAGAAACTACAGGTCTCAACCCTAAATCCGAACGGATTATCGAAGTCGGTGCAGTTAAGTTCAGGGGTGAAACTGAGATCGACACGTTCAGTGCGTTGGTTAATCCAAACCGAAAACTTTCTAAGCTTATTCTTCAGATGACTGGCATCACTCAACGGGAGGTAGATGATGCACCTGATTGGGATGAGGTAAAGACCAGCGTCATGGAATTCGTGTCCGGAGTTCCCATCATCGGACACAATGTTGGATTTGATGCATCATTCCTCCGTAGCCACGGAGTGAAAACCAATCGGTTGTACGACACTATGTCCATGGCTGAAATTGCTCTGCCCGGAGGTCCTGAGTACAGTCTCGTGCGGTTGTCTGAAAGATTCGGTTTTCAACATGACAATCCCCACCGTGCATTATCTGACGCGCTCGCGACACGTGATCTTTTTCTGCATTTGGCAGAGATTATCGGAGGATATGATCGTGGAGTATTGGAACAGATTCAACGGCTAGGATCATATTCCGGCACACCGTTATCTGGTTTAGCTAAGAGAATGCTAGAAACGGGTGGGGCATCCTCTATCGGAACAGTTCATACACTCAGTGGTATTGATCCCAAGGAAATTTCGTCACGGATACGTTCTGCTACAAGAACGCCCAGAATAAAGCCCCATGAGTATAAAACTGACGAAAATACTCCGTCATACCATGTAAAAAACATCTTTGGTGAATCTGGAGAACTCGAACGGTCACTTCCAGATTTTGAACATCGCCCTGAACAAATAGAGATGGCGGAAGCGGTCTCAGAGGCAATAAATTCTGAGCGTCATCTAGTAGTTGAAGCGGGAACTGGGGTCGGGAAGTCCCTGGCCTATCTGATTCCATCTGCGCTGCACGTCCTTCATACCGGGGCAAGGGTCGTTATTTCTACCAACACCATTAATTTGCAGGAACAGTTGATCAGGAAGGACATAGAAATAACCAGATCAACTTTGAGTAATTATGGCGTTGCAGCAGAAAATATTTTCGCATCACAACTTAAAGGCAGAGCTAATTATCTGTGTGTCAAGCGATGGCAGAATTCTATGATGGCCACAGAGCCTAATGATATTGAATCAAAATTGCTATCTAAATTATTGGTCTGGTTGAACGATACGGAGACCGGGGATAAAAATGAACTGGCTCTAGGGCGGTTGTCATCATTATTTAATAGATTTTCAGCTCAAGGTGCCTTGAACTGCCCGACAAATGATGGCCCTTGTTTTTTACGTAAGGCTCGCAACGATGCTAGCCATTCAAACATCGTCATTATTAATCATGCTTTGCTAATGTCCGACATTGCTATGGGAGGCGGATTACTTCCTGAACACGACGTTTTGATAGTGGACGAGGCACATCATCTCGAGTCGGCTGCTACGAACCATTTGGGATTTTCAGTCAATCAGTTTCAGTTAGAGAATGAACTGCGACGTTTGATTGGACCAACAGGTCTCTGCCAAAGGTTAATCAGAGTTATATCTAAATTGGATACTAACTTACTGGATGTTTCAGAGAACACTGCTCTCGCTTTTAACGATGCGGTGGAAATAGCGATTAAAACATCTTCGGAAATGTTCAATTTTGCTGCACAGATTGGTGCTGACGCACAGAGTTATTCCCAGCAACAATCTGAATTAAGATTGACCGATTCAGTTCGAGCGCAGCCGATTTGGAGTGACTTTGAAATCACATGGGAAAACATGAACACTCGCCTGTTAGAAGTTTCACTTCAGCTGGTGGATTTATGCGATCAGGCATCTCGTTCTAAAGAAAAGTCTGATGAGGGACTCGTTTTGGATGCTCATTCGGTAGTAGAGTCAATTCAGCTAGCGGCTTCAAATCTTCGTGAGGCAATACCTGAACCGAAAGCGGATGGTGTGTATTGGCTTCGAACTCGACCTGGTCGGCGTGGTACTAGCATCAATGGAGCGCCACTTGATGTTTCGGATGTGCTTAGAAATGCATTGTTTGAATCAGACCGCTCCGTCGTGCTCACGGGAGCAACGGTCGCTTACCAGAATTCATTTGAACGTTATCGTGCATCTATCGGGATGGAAGGTGGTGAAGACCTTGTTCTTGGATCGCCATATGATTATGAGAAAAATACTTTGATCGTCGTGCCTGAGGATTTGCCCGCCCCAGGAGAGCCAGGGTTCGCTAAGGCCTCAGCTGAAGCTTTAATCGATATAGCAAAAGCGAGCGCCGGACGTGTCTTAGTACTCTTCACATCTATTTCTGCGTTAGATAACGCTCGTAAGGCCATTTCACCGGTGTTAAACCCATTTGGGATTCGTGTTATTGCACAAGGTACCGATGGTTCTCCGGCCCGTATTATGCGAATGCTCGCGGAATCCACTCCGACGATAGCTTTGGGTACAAGCAGCTTGTGGGAAGGCGTGGATTTGGAAGGTGAATCAATCGATGTACTTGTGATGGCGAGATTACCGTTTCCTGTCCCGTCTGATCCGATTGTTGCTGCCCGTAGCGAATTACTAGAAGATGGTTTCAATGACTATAGTATTCCAGAAGCCGTGCAACGCTTCAGGCAGGGATTCGGTCGATTAATAAGGTCGCAAAATGACCGTGGAGTTTTTGTCGTTCTGGACAACAGGATTGTTCGTAAGCAATATGGTGTTAAGTTCCAGAAATCGCTGCCGAAATGCAATGTTCGCAGATTGAGTGTTGAGCGCTTGTCAGAAACTTTGGGAAACTGGCGTAATAACACGTTAACATGACGACTTCCGAACACAACGCATTGACTGAACAGTCAGTTTTTATCCCGCTTGGTTTTGTAGATATTGGTGCGACCTTAGACGGTGGGCAGGCGTTTCGCTGGCATTTAGACGATTCAGGATATCGAGGAGTTATAGGTCGCAGGGTGGTGCATATCAGTGATGCTAGTGGAGGAGTAGTCGTAACGGTTAAGGACGGTAAAGGCGTCTCCGGGGTTTATCATTCTGCAAGCCAATACCTAGGCCTGGGACAAGATCTGGAAGGGTTTGCACAGCGATTTGCCGATGACCCATGTCTTGGCCCCGCCTTGAATGGATATCCTGGCATAAGGGTGTTGCGACAAGATCCTTGGGAATGCCTCTTCAGCTTCATTACTTCTAGCACCTCTAACATTGCGCGTATTAAATTGAATGTTGGATCGGCTGCTGAGAAATTGGGTTTTTCTATAGGACCGAATATCACAGATGTAGTTTTTCCTGAACCGGAAGTGATAGTGGAATCCGGTGAGCAATATCTTCGAGACCTTGGGTTCGGATTTAGGGCTAAGTATCTTGTGCTGTGCGCCGAAGCAGTGGCGTCCGGTCAATTGAATCTTTTTGACTTGCGAGAATTTTCTTACACGGATGCCAGAAACGCTCTTACTCAGTTACATGGAGTAGGTGAAAAAATCGCAGATTGTGTCCTTGCATTTTCTTTGGACAAGCCTGAATCGTTCATAGTTGACCGTCATATTCTCCGAGCACTTCGCAAGTGGTATGGACTTTCCGAAAAGTGTAGCTTGAGTTACGCATCAGAATGGGCACGTGATCACTTTGGTGAATATTCGGCTCTGGCAAATCAATATATGTTCCACCGCGAACGTCTTTCGGCACGAGCAATTGCCTGGGGTGGTCCACATGTTGACCGAGCTTTGCCCGAAGATGGAGTTTAGTTCACAGAACTAAGCATCTTCGTCATGGGTGAGGAATTCGGGGAGTCGGCTTCTAGCCAGGTCCATTTCTTCTTTTTTGGAATTTACTTTTCTATCTAAGCGAGCTCGCTTCACCAGTTCCAACAGTTGACCTATGGTTGGCCCCTCAGGCACACCTGCAGCCATAAGGTCCTCACCTGTAATCTCTGGCCCTTCGAATCGAATTGTTTGCAAATAATCAATTAATCTTCCACGTCTAGGCAATGTGGACCCAGTTGCAATATAAGCCCTTATACATTGAAGTGGAATGTCGTCTAAAACGTCGGCAATCTCACTGCGAGTTATGGTTGGGTTATCTAGAATTCCTACCACTGACGCTAACTTGGCATTTCCAGAAATCGAATCAGTCCAGCTTTTTGGTCCGTCGAACCGGCTAGAAGTGAGTTTAGCCTCGTCAGTATTCAGGCCGAACGTCACTCTTGCCAGTAAATCCTCGAGTTGTAAGTCTCCTGAACTTTCCTTTAACAGGTCGCTTGTGATCTCCAGGGCTTTTGGACCCACTCGTAAAGCGGGAGTTATCGCTCCCAATAAACCAAGATCTTCTGCTTCCCGTAGCATTTCACAAACTTTTGGCTCCTTGAGGATATGTTCGAATTCATGTCTGACCCTTGTGCCACTTAACAGGTCAACGTTTCCTATGGCATTTGTAATTAGTTCAGTGGTGTGAGTGTCGATATTGAATCCAAGCCGTGTCGCGTAACGAACGGCCCGGAACACACGCGTAGGGTCATCTATGAAACTCGAATCATGCAATACCCTGATTCTTTTACGCATGATGTCTCCGAAACCATTGGACGGGTCTATCAGGTCTCCCCAATGTTGGTCCGTAAGCGATATGGCCATTGCATTAACCGTGAAATCCCTACGGTTTAAGTCTTTGTCTATGGATGATGGAATTACATCTGGTAAAGACGCTGGCGTCGGATATGTCTCATCGCGACAGGTGACGATATCAATTGATTTGACGTTGGTTTTTTCTTTGCTCCCGACAAACTTGAAAGTCAGGAACTGTGATTCGTGGGGCTTCCCTAAATTCAACCTTTCAGAAAGCATGGTGGAAAATTTTTTGGAATTGCCCTCAATGCACAGGTCGATGTCTTCGGTTTGGTTGCCAAGGATCAGATCACGAACATAACCTCCACATACATATATATTGTCTATATCAGCTAGCTGCGAATGAAGATCTTTGCATGCATTAAATAACCGAAGATGTTCGGGTTTTGCTTTTGTTGTAAGTAATTGCGATAGGTTTGGCATTTGGATCAAACTAGAGTCTATAGACCAATACTAAGCTTTAAACTTGAACCTTTCTTGAAATGTTTAAACCTAGCGTTGTTAGAATTTGTGTAAGTGGTTTCAAATACCAGTTAAAGTATTAGGCAATTCATGTCGATTAACAAACTAATTAAATTTGATGTATTTATTGATTACACCTGACCCTGGGTTCGACAGGCTGGCATGTGGCTGGCCATGGTAAAAGATGAATTGGGCGAGGATCTTCAAATTAATTGGCGTAGCTTCGCCCTTGAACAGGTTAACTCAACCCACGGTGATAACTGGAAGGCCTGGGAGCAGGGATCTGATTACGTTAGCAGAGGTCTTTGGGCATTGCGGGGTGGAGTCGCAGCACGACAACAGGGATCCACCATCCATGACGCATATATGGCAGGGATATTGCAGGCCAAACACGTTGAACGAACGGATATACGTACTCGCGAGTCGATAATTGAAATTGCATCTGCCATCCCATTGGAGATCAATGAATTCACTGAAGTCTTAGACGACAGTAAAACTTTGAAAACCATAGGAAACGATCATGAACATGCGCTTGAATTGGGCATTTTCGGTACCCCGACATTTGTTTTTCAGAACGGATTCTCGGCTTTTTTGAAAATGTTCACACCACCAAAGAATGAAGCGATGAGTGCATTCGAGCACTTCATGGGTATTGCCAAGGAGCGTAAGTATTTCGGTGAGATAAAACGACCACAACCGCCTTGGCCGCGCGGGGCAGGGGATTAGTTTTTTTGCCTACGACTCCATTGGAGATTAACGAACTGCAATACGTTGAAGATGGCCTGGGTTATGCGTTTAATGATCGCAATCTACTTGCTCTTGCGTTGACCCATCAGTCTTACGTAAATGAACATCCGGATGCTCCTCCGGTATCCAACGAAAGGCTGGAATTTCTAGGCGATTCCATAGTGGGAATGGTCGTGGCAGAGAGGATATTTAATGGCGCCCCTGAATTACCTGAAGGCGATCTAACTGTGAGACGCTCTCAAGTGATACGTAAAGAAACACTCGCCGCGGCTGCTAGGTCTATTGGTCTTGGTAACTGGTTGGTGATGGGAACAGGAGAATCTACGACTGGAGGCAATCTCCGAGAATCTAATCTAGCGGACGCATTCGAAGCCGTTACTGGTGCTGTGTATCTCGATGGAGGTTACGACCAAGCTTGCTCTTTCGTGAGTAAGTGGTTGGGACAACATATAAACGAGGCTCTTGAATCTGAAACCAGAAAAGACCCAAAATCTCTTTTACAGGAATACCTGCAGGCAAATGGCAAACAACCTCCTAGGTATGAGTTGTCGTCCCAGTCTGGCACTCCACATGATCCGGTCTTTACAATCAACGTTTTGATCGATAACAAAGCAATCGCAACGGGCAAGGGATCCAGAAAAGTCGATGCGGAGCGCAAAGCTGCAAGCGAGGCATTAGAAATATTTATCTCTCTTGGGAATGCCGACGATTTTTAAGTTAAGTTCGAGGAATTCACACTGTTTGGTTTATTAAAGAAAAGGCAAAAAACTGCCGAGAGTGCGGTTAAAACTGGCTCGGCATGGCATCGACGTTTATCAGGTTTGTTTAACCGATCGGATATCGATGACGATTTTTGGGAACAACTTGAAGAAGCACTCATTGTCTCCGATGTCGGTCTGAAAACCACGATGCGAATGTTGGATAAGATCCAGGCACAAGTTGATGAGCAATCTATATCGGAACCTTCAGATGTTAAGGCTTTGATGAGGGAAGAAATTTCCACCATGCTGAAGGATCGCTCAGAAGTGGAACCTATACCATCAGATATCCCTGTTGTCTTACTTGTAGTTGGAGTTAACGGATCTGGTAAAACGACTTCCATAGCCAAGATGGTTAAGACTGCTAAAGATGAAGGTCGCAACGTAATGCTTGCAGCGGCTGATACATTTCGTGCAGGAGCGATCGAACAGATAAACATCTGGGGGGAACGATTAGGAGTTCCGGTGATCTCTCATCGACCTGGTAGTGATCCAGGAGCAGTTGCTTTCGATGCTTTGAATGCTGCACGTGCCAGATCGGTTGATCTGTTGATCATTGATACAGCGGGGCGCCTGCACACCACTCATAATTTAATGGAAGAGCTCCGAAAAGTGAGGGGTATCGTAGAAAAAAATAGTGGAGATTTCGCAGAGCGAGTATTACTCGTTATCGACGGTACCACAGGTCAAAACGGTTTAATTCAGGCAAGATCATTCACGGATGCAGTTCAATGTGATGGAGTGTTTCTCACGAAGCTGGATGGTACTGCCCGAGGCGGGGTAGCTCTTTCGATATCCGTGGAGCTGGGTTTACCGGTTTGGTTTATTGGTACCGGGGAAGATGCGGTTGATATGTCGGCTTTTGATGCTGATGCGTTCGCTGAGACGGTGCTACCTAAAGCATCAATCTAATTGCGACACCTAATTACCTGATTTTTAATATGTAAATGCTGCAAGTCATCGCAACTCTTATAACGGTTCAACTGATCGGTCTTTCTGCTTTTCCGATTGTCATGCGAGCCTTCCCCTTGCTATCCGATCGCGGGTGGGCTATTTCGAAAGCCCTGGGGATGTTGTTGATATCCACCGGTATGTGGCTGCTTTCTTATGTCCATTTGTTCCCTAATACCATGGGCTCATGGTGGATTGTTTGGATTGTTTTAACTTTTGTAAGCGCCTGGTTTTTCCGGAAAGATTTTCCAACATTCATAAAGACCTTAAAAAGAAGATGGAAAATTATTGTTTCGATCGAATCAATATTCTTGGTGTTTTTTTTGATGTTTCTTTCGTTGCGTGTTTTCGATCCTGCATCGTCAGGGACAGAAAAACCAATGGATATGATGATGCTGTCAGCTGTCACCAGTGCCCAATATGCTCCCCCGCAGGATTTATGGCTGGCCGGTGAACCGATTGCTTACTACTACTTCGGTTACTGGATATACGGTGGACTAGGAACTATGTCAGGTGTGCCACCGTACATTAGCTTTAACATCAGCCTAGCTTTAGCGGCTGGACTGGCGGCCTCAATAATAGCTGCACTCGTATGTACGTTGGTTCGTCGGGACGGGGCAACAAATAAAGCATCACTACTCTGTGGTGTTCTGTCAGCGGCACTGCTGTTATTGGTTTCCAATTTATCAGGATTGTGGACCATACTTGATATCACTCGGCTGGCACCGAATAAGGTGCTCGATTGGTATCACGGGTTTGCCTATCAACGCGTAAATGAGATCGTCGTGTGGAGGCCAGATGATTTTTGGTGGTGGTGGAATAGCTCCCGAATTACTAATTCATATGACGCCGGTGGGAACGGCCTGGATTTCACGATCCAAGAATTTCCATATTTCAGTTTTTTGCTGGGAGATTTGCATCCGCACTTGATGTCCATACCGTTTGTTCTAACGGGTTTGACTGTCATAACTTCGCTTTTTATGGCAAATCGTTTTCTTTCGTTTCGAAGCCTTAAAACAAATCTTTCCAGTGTGTTATTGATCTCTTTGGCCATCGGTTCTTCTGGATTCATAAACTTCTGGGATATCGGATTGCTCTTGTTACTTACAAGCTGTTTATTGGTTGCAGGGTGGGTCGGAATTCGATCCTATAACCTCGGAAGTTTGTGGAAATATGGATCGCCTATCCTCGTGATATGGATTATTGGGATTGTGATCTTCTCGCCATTTTATCTAGGCACTGCAGAAAGCCAAGTTCAGTGGCCCCCAATTGCTCCTGTCGAGTACGGATCGCGCTTGATTCACTTTGCTTCCATCTGGTCAATTCTATTGATAATCGCTGCTCCAGTGGTCCTGTTAGTCTCGTTCAAGTTCGTACGGGTCGTATGGGCTAAGTTCAGACGTGTGACTACCCTCTCACACGGTGAGAAAAACCTTATGTGGCGGCCTGCATGGTTGATCGCACTCATGTCGGTTGTCATTCCGTGGTTGTTATGGGCATTCACACACATTCGATTCAATGAAAGCTCTGAATTTTCAGACATATTTTTACGGTTGCCGGTTACCGGCTCGCTTGGATTGTTAACTGTAATAATGGTGGCCGTGACGCTCACTCGTTCTAGGAGAGGAGCAGACGATGGTGCCCATTACGTCATGTTATTGGGCTCGGTTGCGATGTATCTCTTGTTTGCTGCCGAATTATTCTTTGTGCATGATCTCTTCGGAAATCGAATGAACACCGTTTTCAAGTTTTATTACCAGGCATGGATACTTTTGTCTGTCGTAGGAGGATACGGAGCGTATGTATGGTGGAAACATGGATCGCGACTGAAAGGTCCGGCTCAAGCAATCAGTACCGCTTCTCTGCTCTTGGTTCTAGTCTTAGTTTTTAGTTCCATTTATTTTTCGGTTGCCTCTTCGGTTACGAAAACTACTACGTCAACTCTCGGACCCAGCCTGGATAGCATGAAATTTCTAGAACAAAGAAATCAGGACGAAAAAGAAGCCATTATTCAAGTTGGCAAAATTGCTGAAACACACGATATTCTTGTTGAATCAGTAGGCGAAAGTTATAGCGATCATGGACGTATTGCTGGATATTCAGGTGTGCCTGGATTGTTAGGCTGGAAAGGTCACCAGGTTCAATGGCATGGTGATGACGCATTATTTATAGATCGGGAAGGAGACGTTGAAACCATATATACAACTAATGATTACTCAGAATTGAACAGACTGCTTGATAAATATTCAGTGACAATGGTTGTTGTCGGACCTCGGGAAAATTCAACTTACGGCAATATCGATATGTCGTTGTTCGATACCCTTGGTGAGCGGGTAATCGAAAGTGGTACTTACACGATATTTAAAATTGATCAATAACCTGTGATGCAAATACGTAATTCAAAAACAGAAAACCCCGTAAATGGGCGATGGGCCAAAGGTCGCTGGGTACGTCAAGAAAATGATGTCTCGAGCAGGGTAAATTCTGAAGATTTTTCAACCGACCTAGACAAGGGTCTGTTTACCTCAGGACTCTCGATACCATTTCGGTTGGAGTGGGGTGTTTACGCTTCGCTTGTGCTAGTGGCTTTGGCCATGCGCCTATATGATCTTGGCGGAAGAGCCGTGCACCACGATGAAAGTCTGCATGGATATTTTGCCTACCAGATGTTCGTTGGAGGTGGGTATGATCACAATCCGTTAATGCACGGAATGTTCCTGTTTCATTCAATCGCTACATCTTTCTTCTTGTTTGGTGATAGTGAATTCTCCATGCGCTTACCGATGGCTCTGTTCGGTGCTGGCCTTGTTTTGGTGCCTTTGATACTTAAGCCTCGTATTGGTCAATTTGGTTCCTTAGCCTGTGCAATACTACTGGCATTCTCACCTTCCCTTATTTACTACAGCAGATTTGCGCGTAATGACATTTTCATGGCAGTGTTTACGCTTGCGCTGGTAGGCGTGATGTGGAGATACATTGATGAACGTAAGAGCCGATGGCTTTATTTTGCTGCGGCAATTATCGCTTTAGGATTCACTACCAAAGAAACGCAATACATAGTCATTGCGGTGTTGGGTGCTTATCTTTTGACGCAGGTCTGGAGTGAACTTAAAGAATGGATTTATGCCCGGCGTTCTCTTGCTGAATTCAGTCCCACAGCGTCGTTTTTTGTTTTGTTAACCGTTTTAAGTTTGCCGCTTTTAGCAGCTAGCGTTGCCATATTCCAAAACACGCTGGGTATCACGTTAGCTGCAGAGGATGGTGTCCCAGGTATCGCCACAGGTAGTCCTAACGGCGTTGGCTGGAGTGTTGCCTTAGCAATTAGTGTGATTTTTCTTGCAGTATCTTTGGCGCTTGGTTGGTATTGGAAACGAACGGTTTTCTTGGCGGCATTCACCGTTTTTGCTTTCATATTCGTAATGATTTTTTCGAATTTTGGTTCGTATCCAGCCGGGGTTGGCAGTGGTTCTTGGCAGTCACTTGGTTACTGGATCGCACAACAGGATGTAGCTCGCGGAAACCAACCTTGGTATTACTATTTCATGCTTGGATCGGTTTACGAATTTTTGCCATTTGTTATAGCAGGCAGTGCAATTGTGTATTACGGTCTGAAATCAGGATTTCGTCCGCTGATAAATATCGCATTAATTATTCTTGGTTTCACACTGCTTGCAAACGATAATCTCAGCTTTCAAAACGGATTGGTCAAGGGTGAAGAACGTGACGTTCTTACATATGTAGGTCTGTTATCTCTACTGGTTGTTTATGGTTCATTTATCGCTTTGCCTTTCGCTTTGAAAGTTTCTCGGTTCAATCGGTTTTTGATTTTTTGGGTCATTGGAACTTTTATTGCTTATATCCATGCGGGTGAAAAGATGCCATGGCTTTTGGTAAACCTGGTGATTCCGGTGATAGTACTGGCTGGGTCAACATTGAATGAGATCGTTTCTTCGATCAAATGGCGGGAGGCCTGGAGAAACTACGCCGGGCTTTGTTTGATCGGAGTGCCAGTTTCATACTTACTGATCTGGAAGCTTGTCTTTAATGATCTCGCTAGTAGTGCTAATCAATTTTTGACCACTTGGATGATCTTCGCCAGCTTAGGCTTCCTGTTACTGGGGTTTCAGGTTATTTCACAGCGAATAGGCAGGTCACAATCTCTGCGAATAATTGGGTTGGTTTCCATTCTGCTACTGTTTGGATTTACATTTCGTGCAGGGTGGATTGCTAACTATGAAAATGGCGATGTTCCGCAAGAAATGCTTGTGTATACCCAAACCTCACCTGATCTGCATAACCTTGCTAAAGAAATCGAGCGCACTGCTGCTCTCACCGGAGATCGCACGGCAATCAAACTTGCTATTGACACTAAAGATGCATACCAGTGGCCTTGGCAGTGGTATCTACGACGTTATACCGAAGTGATTTACAGTGATCATTCTTCTGATAAGGCTGTGGTTGGTGATGATAGATTGATTGTTGTTGTTAATGAACATAACAATGCCGAGTCAATATCTAAACTGCCAGACGGATTTTCAGAGGGTCGTAGACTCGTTCATCGTTGGTGGTTCCCCGAGCGATACAGAGATTTAAAACCCGGAGAGTTTTTTGGAACTTTGATCAATCGCAATCGATGGAAAGGATCTGTTGATTATTTCATTTACAGGGAACTGTCTAACCCGTTAGGTTCGATCGATTCCTATGTTTACTTTTCTGATGAAATCGCTTTTGCATCGGTCAGGTGACAGACGTTTTCGTAGCAAGTTGATCTGCCAAATATCATGTTAATCGGAAATAAAGCTTTTTGGATCGGCGCTCTAGGTAGTGCTGTATTTCTTGCCGTTTTCGTCATGCTATTTGTAGATCTGGATACCATCCGAAGCGTTTTGAATGAAGCTGATTATGTCTACGTTTTACCTTCAATTCTGTTCTATTTCCTAGCTGTTTGGTTTCGAACAGCTAGGTGGAAGTTTCTGCTTCATCCGCTAATAGGAAAACCTAAAAAAAGCATCTACTCTGTTGTCATTGTCGGATACATGGCGAACAACTTGATACCAGTACGAATTGGCGAAGTGATTCGAGCGTATTACTTGAGTTTGCGCGAGGGATGTTCAACTTCTGCAGCCTTTGGGACTGTGGCGGTTGAGCGTGCCACAGATGTACTTGCTCTACTACTTTTTCTGGGAGCGGCAGGACTTTTGGGCGCCTCAGGTGTGGAACGAGCATTCGGTGAAATTGCTTCGAAAGTACCAGGTGGAACGTTGGTGATGGTGTCGGCAGCACTACTGCCTTTCATCTTAGTGTTTAGCCTGGTCCTTCTTATCTCCTTTTCAAGTAAACATAACGTCAATGACTTTATTAGTCGTATTTTGATAGTTGTGGGGCAAACACACCGGAAACGTATACTCGCGATTATTGACCGATTGCTAGAAGGTTTAACGGTTATAAACTCGGTCACGGATTTGATAAAAGTTCTTGCATGGTCAATACCTGTCTGGGTTGCCGAAGCAGGCATGTACTATCTCATAGCGATGGGATTTGATTTGGGTTCAATATTTGCTACTGAACTTGAATTCCTTTCGGCTATATTGCTTTTTACCGCAGCAGCTAATTTAGCTGGAGTTTTTCCATCCACAGCTGGAGGCTGGGGGCCATTTGATTTTTTTGGAGCAGCGTCCTTGATCGCACTTGGCGTGCAAAATGAAATAGCTGCTGGATATGCTTTAACGGTGCATGTTGTACTTTGGGTACCCCCGACACTCCTTGGAGCCCTGTTGCTCGTATGGGATGGTGCTTCCCTTCCCGGGCTACTGCGGGGGGCCAAAAAATCGAGGCAATCTGCAGGGGAGCAAGGTTCTATCACATGAAGATCGGAATTATTGGTGCGGGCGCAGCTGGTTTAGCGGCAGCCTTTGACCTCACGGAAAAAGGTCATGATGTGACGGTGTATGAATCTGCACCGTTTGTTGGTGGGCAAGCATCAACTATTCCGGTTGGGGGAAGTTCCTTAGAACGTGGTTATCACCATTTATTTACGAACGACGAAGCGATTCTAGATCTCATGGAGGATCTAGATATCTACGATCACATGAAATGGTATCCGTCTAAAGTTGGTACTTACACGTCAGGCAAAGTTTATAAGACCACCACACCTATCGACTTACTTCGATTAGATGCGATTCCAATAATCGATCGAATCAAACTTGGTCTATTTGCCATGCGTGTGAAACGTATCAAGGATTGGAAGAAGCTGGAGGACCATACTGCTGATTTCTGGTTACGGGAAAGACTTGGTGGGATGGCATATGAAAAAGTTTGGGCTCCGTTACTTAAGGGTAAATTCGGCGATTTCTATGATCAAATTGGTATGCCATGGTTTTGGTCAAAAATCCAAACGAGGTTTGCTTCTCGGCAAGGCATTCGTCAAAGGGAGATGCTTGGTTATCCGGACGGAAGCTTCGACACGATATTCGATAAATTACAGGCGTCGATTAAATCAAAAGGCGGAGAGATACATATTTCAACGCCTGTTATCAAGATAAATGTGGTTGATGATGTTGCTACAGGCTTGAAAACAGTAACCCCCGATGGTGAAGAGTTTGACAGAGATTTTGACTGTATCTTGTCAACCGTTCCATCTTTTTCATTCCCTGATTTAGTAGATCTACCATTCGAATACAAAGAACGACTTTCCAGTGTTCATTATTTGGCGGCGGTTGTCGTGATTCTGGAAATGACTGATGCTCTTACAGATTTTTACTGGATGAATATAGCCGACCCTGATATCCCGTTCTTAGGCTTGATTGAACATACCAACATGCTGCCAAAAGAGTGGTATGGGGGCAATAATATTTTGTACATGACAAATTATCTTGATCGTGAAGATCCGATCTATGCTCTTTCGCAAGATGAGTTGCTAGATCTTTATCTACCGCATTTAAATAAATTTAATCCGAAATTTCAGCGTTCATGGATCAAAGCCACCCATTACAACGCTTTAAGTGCCGCACAGCCGATTATCGGCACAAATTACTCGAAGGTTATACCTGATCACCGCACCCCCATAAAGCGTCTGTATCTGGCTAACACTACACAGGTCTATCCTGAAGATCGCGGTACTAACTACAGCATAAAAATGGGACGTAAATTGGTTGACACAATATTGAGTGATGAAAGACAGCACTGGCGGGATTGGACGTAAAATTGAATACAACATTACAAGTTTGATTATTGGAGATGTTTCAACATGGGTCACCTTGACGGTCAGATAGCAATCATTACCGGAGCAGGAACTGGAATCGGTCGCGAAGCGGCATTAATGTTTGCGGATGAAGGTGCACGTTTGGTACTTGCAGGTCGTCGCTTAGATCCCCTGAACGATGTCGCTGAAATTATCAAATCTAAAGGTGGGACGGCCGTCGCTCGATCCGTAGACCTTGAAAACGGGGAATCAGCAGCGGAACTCGGGACTTGGACACTCGAACAATATGGTCAGGTCGATGTCCTTGTAAACAATGCTGGGCATAGCTCTCGTGTTCGCTCTATTCGCTATGTAGGTCCTGAAGAGTGGGATAGCGTGTTCCGAGTGAATGTAGAGGGCGTGTATCGTCTCACACAATCTGTAGTCGGATCGATGATCCAAAAGGGTCATGGGACAGTAATAACTACTTCCTCATATGCTGCTCTTCACCCAGGACTTTTAGGAGGATCACCTTACAGTGCTGCTAAAGCTGCGTCATTTAATATGATGCGGGGTATCAATGCCGAACTGAATGCTAAGGGAATACGGGCATGTACTATTCTTCCAGCCGAGGTAGATACCCCGATACTTAACAATCGTCCTTTAAATCCTGATGCATCTGCACGTGCAACCATGATGATGCCTGAAGATGTCGCACAGGCAATACTGCTGTGTGCGACATTGCCGGTTCGAACTGTTATCGAAGAGATCGTGATGTCACCGACTCAACCAAGAGATCGCACTTTAGATATGGAAGCTGCTGCGAAAGCTGGCTCTTAGCGAAGTCAATCGGCGCGATACATTTACTTCCTCTTTAGATCATCGCATCCGCAACCATGTCAGGATCAGATCCTGACCAGGTATCGCGGTACTTAACTCGTCTTTTCCCATGCGGCCCGACAACTTCAAAAGCTGCAGACTCGTGACCTCCCCAATGGAAATGGTTACGGGGTTCGTCAGTAATTTCAACAGTTAAATCTGACCGATCGAAAACATCAGGTCGTAACCGTGTTCCTAGCCCAGGACCTTCTGGAGCTAATAAAAATCCGTCTTCGACCTTAATGTTGGTTTCCAAAACTTTATCGTACCAACCACCTTTCCCGTAGAAAGCTCGGCAGGTTTCCATCAGAAAGACGTTTGGAGCATTCATAGAGATGTGGGCACAGGCAAAAACATTAACCGGCCCAGTCATATCATGGGGTGCTACAGGCCGTTGTTCAGCTTCTGCCATGGTGCAAATTTTTTTCGTTTCTGTAATTCCACCCGTCCATATCAGGTCTGGCATGACGACTTCCGCAGCTCCTGCTTTCAGGTATTCTCGAAATTGATATTTACTTATAAGGCGCTCTGAAACACAAATCGGAGCATCAATTTCATCTGCAAGCCTGAGATGACTGTCAACGTTGGTGGGTTGGATTAATTCTTCTTGCCACATCATGTCCAGATGATCCATGGCCTTACCAATTTTGATGGCAGAATTTAAGTTCCACCTTCCGTGACCATCGTTAGCAACTTCGATCTGATCTCCAACGGCGGCGCGAATGTCAGAAACAGGTTTCAAAAGTAGCTTTAAATCTTCGTTAGAAATATGTGTGCCACGGTTAATGTCGGCGAATTGATCTGTAAATGCCCATTTCATCGCGGTAATGCCGTCGTCAATAAGACTTTTAGCAAGGGTTCCTGAGTCGACTATGGCCATCTCCATGTCTTTATTGTCCCCGTATTGACCCGTAGTGTTATAGGTACGTATACGGTCCCGGCAGGCGCCACCTAGCATGTTGTAAATAGGTTGTCCGGCTACTTGCCCGGCGATATCCCATAAAGCAATGTCAATGGCCGATATAGCTCTCGCTTCGGCTCCTGCATACCCATATGCATTGGCCATATCGAACATATCACGCCAATGGCGCTCAATCGCTAATGGATCTTTGCCGATAAGCATCGGAGCGAACATCTCGTGAACACATCCGGCAACCGCCCTTGGTCCAAAAAAGGTTTCTCCTAGACCTATGAGTCCTGAGTCAGTTTTAACCTGTACCCAGATTATGGCTGGGAATTCCTCAAGATAGATCGTTTCTATAGACTTGATCTGCAACGTTGGGACTCCGTTTATCTGATGACGTAGATAGCTCTCATTCGTATTCTAGTTGCCTAATTGATCATGTAGGGGTTTTGACACTAATGAACAACATCACTAATAGACTTTTGAAGTGTTATACAGGAGCTGTTTACGATGTGATGCGTGAGATGGGACATCCTGATTGTGCTCTTCCGCATGATATACGTCCCTTAAATGAAGATCAGACACTGGCAGGTCCGGTGTGGACTTGTAGCGGTGTTATTGATGAAACCATCTCAGACGACGAGTCCCTTTTGAGTTGGACCGGGTTGTTGAGCAAAGTACCGAGTGATTCAGTACTAGTTTGCCAGCCAAATGATTCTACGATCGCTCATATGGGTGAACTTTCAGCTGAAACTTTAAAACATCGAGGAGTTCTCGGGTATGTGGTTGATGGTGGAACACGAGACGCTGATTTTATAAAACGGCTCGGTTGGCCTATCTATTTCCGGTACTACACACCACAAGATGTGGTCGGAAAATGGAAAGTCGAATCATTGGGAAAACCAATAACTATCGGCTCTGTAGTCATTTCGCCGGGAGACTGGATTCTTGCAGATATCGACGGTGTGATTGTAATTCCCCAGTCATTAATAATGACCGTACTGGACAAGACAGAAAGCATCATGACAACAGAAAGTGAACTTAGGAGCATGATTCTAAGTGGTATGGACCCTCAAGATGCATACAAAAAATATCGACTATTTTGAGGCAAGAGTTTTTGCCGAAATTCGTTGTATGCATAATTGGGCTCTGCTAGGATTGTGATTCGAGTATTTAAGTCGAATTTGCCATTTTCTACCCGAGGTTATATTGACAACTGCTGATACAAAGCAGAGCTCAGCATTACGTGTTGAAATTCAACAGATCCTGAGCGCACAACAGCAACCAACAATCACCATACTGTCGTCGTTGCTTGCAGTGCAAGATTCTATTCACTATCTGCCAGAAGAAGCCATCAAGGAAACAGCAAGATTCACGGGCGAGACTACGAATGAAGTCTGGAGCGTGGCGTCTTTCTATACTAACTTCCGTTTTACCCCACCAGGAGAAAAAACGTTAGACGTGTGTTGGGGTCCATCTTGTCACCTACTCGGTGCCCAGAGCATCCTTGAATCGGTCCATTCCGCACTGGAAGTCACTGAAGAGAGTGAAAGCCCCGATGGCAAAGTGACACTGAAATACAATACCTGTCTCGGAGCCTGTGCTCAAGGTCCCTGCATTGCCATTGATCATCGGGTGTTTGGCAAGCAAACACCTCAGACTGCAACGAAGATAGCTTTGGATTTACGAGGACTTAAATCCTAGTTGAATTCTCACTTTTAAATACCGAGGAAACCATACAGATGCCAACTCCGTTCGAAGAACTAAAGACCCGTGCGCTAAAGCGTTGGGGCGAGTTCACGTCTGATGAGAAAGCTTGGATTCGTATAGGAGGTGGCACTTCAGGTCAGGCGTCTGGTGCCGACTTAGTTTTCGATTCCTTTAAGAGCACGGTAGATAGTTCGGGCGCCAATGCGAATGTTTCCATGGTTGGGGCTATGGGACTGATGTACATGGAACCCCAAGTAGATATTTTAATGCCGGACGGAGTAAGGGTGTTTTATGGCAATGTAGAGCCAAGCGAAGCGCAAGAAATTGTCACTCAACATGTCAACGAAGGAAAACCTCTCCTTGATCGGGCGTTTGCATATAGCGGTGGAGACGGCACGACCACTGGATCACTCCCATCACTAGACTCCCTGCCAACCATTTCTTTCCAGGAACGAATTGCCACACGAAATTTCGGCGAAACTGATCCACACGATCTGTTGCAATATATCGCTCGTGGCGGTTATGAGGCACTTAACCGAGCTCTCACTGAGATGACCCCTGAAGAGATTGTTGATGAAGTTAAAGCATCAGGATTACGTGGTAGGGGTGGTGCTGCATTTCCAGCTGGTGTCAAGTGGGGTTTCTTGGCTCCCTCCACTGCACCAATAAAGTATGTGTTGTGTAATTGCGAAGAGGGTGATCCCGGAGCTTTCAATGACAAAGGGATTATCGAAAACGATCCTCATACACTCATAGAAGGACTTATCATCAATGGATATGCCACAAGGTCCACGCACGGATATGTCTTTATTCGAACAGGCCATAATCTCCCGATTGAAGCTGCCAGAAAAGCTATACAGGATGCTTACGATGTAGGACTCCTTGGGAAAAATATTCTAGGATCTGATTTTTCTTTCGAAATGGAAGTTTCACTAACTGGTGATTCTTACGTTGCTGGTGAAGAGACTGCGTTGATGGAGGCTATAGAAGGTAAGCGGGCAACTCCTCGATTTAAACCGCCATTCCCCGCAGCCGCTGGTCTTTGGCAGAAGCCCACAAACATCAATAATGTCAAAACGCTAGCGTATGTACCCGAAATTGTCCGTAATGGTTCAGGATGGTTTAAAGATATTGGTACCGAGACCACCTCAGGTACCGCGATTGTCTGTTTGTCAGGACACATAACCTATCCAGGGATGTATGAAATTCCAATGGGTATGACGATTCGTGACGTGTTAGAGAAAATTGGAGGTGGGGTATCTGAAGGTGAACGGATTAAAGTACTTCAAGCAGGAGGGCCTCTTAACGGTCTGTTAGGCGAAGATGCATTTGACACTATGATTGATTTCGACGCGATGTCCGAAGCTGGGGCATCGATTGGTTCGGGAGGGATCATAGTAGGTAACGAGACCACCAACGTGGTCGACCTGCTCAGAAACCTTATTGCATTCAACCAATTCGAGTCTTGTGGAAAATGCTTCCCATGCCGGTTAGGTAATACCCACATGCTTGAAATCCTAGATCGTATGTGCCAAAACAAAGCCAAGTCGTCAGATTTAGCTCTAATTGAACGAGTGGGCGTAAGCATGAAGGCTGGATCACTCTGTGGCCATGGCCAACTTGGTTTCAACCCAATCGCATCGGCCCTCAAATATTTTGGAGATGAGATTGAGGCATGTCTGGCTGGAGACCTTCCGACTCCAGGTGTGTTTGGCGACGGCACAATGATTCTTCCTACACGTACTCGACCTTAAATTTCGGAGATTTCTGGATGTCAGACGGAACTACTTTCAAAATTGATGGACGCGAAGTGGTCGCAAAACCTGGTCAGACTATTTTGCAGGCTGCCATGGATCAAGAAATATACATTCCATATCTTTGTTACTTCCCAAAGATGAAGCCACAAGGGTCATGCCGTGCATGTATGGTCGAGGTCGACTCAAATGGTAGGAAAATGACCGTGGCGTCTTGCACGACGCCACCTATGCCTGACGCTGAAGTTATAACGAATAGTGAAGAAATTCAAGATCTACGCAAAAATATAATCGAACTGTTAATGGCTGAACATCCCCACGGGTGTTTGACTTGCCATCGAATAGAACTCTGCGGTCCACAAGACATATGTCAGCGGCACGTAACCGTCACTGATCGTTGTACCATCTGTCCGAAAAACGAGAGATGTGAGTTGAAAGATACTGTCCGAATGGTCGAGCTTGATCTTCGGACACCATTGAATTACCACAGGCGTGATCTTCCTATTCACGCAGATGACCCCTTCTATGACCGCGATTACAATCTTTGTATCGTGTGTTCCCGATGTGTTCGAGTTTGTGATGAAGTTCGTTTTGATACAGCTTTAACACTTACATCACGATCAGGTGTTGCGTTAGTTGGCACTTCCCAGGGAACTTCATTACTTGAGTCTGGGTGTGAATTCTGTGGAGCTTGTATAGATGTATGCCCGACCGGTGCTCTTACTGAAAGAACTTATAAGTGGGAGAAGGCGGTATCAGAAGTTACTACAATTTGTACTAACTGCCCTGTAGGGTGCCAAATGGTCGCTGAAGTTAATAAGTTCGGTAAAGTTGTGCGTTTCAAAGGTGATTTGGCAGGTGCTGCCAACAATGGTCAAGCTTGTATGACAGGCAAGTTTGGATATGAATACACAAACCATAATTCACGGTTGCGTCGACCTTACGTGCGAGAGGGTGGAATCCTACGAAAAGCTACTTGGGAAGAGGCTCTAAATCGAATCAGTCTTGGCCTGGGCGGTCGATCCCCAGATGAGATGGCAGTATTAACTGCGCCAAGAGGTTCAAATGAAGATCAGTTCGTAGCTGCTAAGTTCGCTGAAACGGTTCTGCGTACACCAAATATTGATTCAGGGCTAAACATAAATGATGCCCTTTTGTCCCAACTGGAAAAACGTATTGGTGCTGGAGCTGCAACTAATTCCATATGGGACCTCGAAAAATCCCGAAGTCTCATGGTTGTGGCGGGAAATCCAACTGAGGAGCAAAACGTACTCGCTGTCCCAGCTAAAAAAGCGATACGTGAAGGCGCCAAACTGGTAGTAATAGACTCCAGAGAAACAGAATTCACACGTTATGCAGCCGAATGGTTACGTCCGAAACCTGGTTCGGAGCCTCTGTTGGTTGCTGGCATTTCACGAGCGATTCTTGATGAGTCGCTGGAAGACAAACAATATGTCGACTCTCGGTTGAATAATGTCACTGAATTAAAGCAATCGCTGTGGTCATTTGACCTGAAAAAAGTAGCTAGACATACCGGGATAGAAGAATCTCAAATTCGTCGAGCAGCACGTATATTCGCTGAAAGCGACGCTGGTGCTATCTTGGTCGGAAATGACGGTCTTGACGATACAGCGGCAACACAAGTGGTGGATGCGGTTGTCGACCTTGCAGCTATAACTGGGAATATAGGTGGGGATGCAAGTGGGGTCTTTCCGTTGTTTAATGGAGCCAACACGCTAGGTGCCCGTGATATGGGGGCTCGACCCGCCGAAAATGGGCTTGGCGTCACCAAGATAATATCCGGCATGAAAGACAATAACATTAAGGCAGCGCTAATAATGGCAGATGGTTTATCTGGACATTCCGCTGTTCTCGAAGGTCTTACATCAGGCTTGGAACAACTGGAATTTCTGGCTGTATCAGCCGTCTTCGATTCAGAAATTACTGCCCATGCCGATGTAGTTTTGCCAGCTGCAACATACGCCGAGCAAACATCAACCGTGACTAATTTGGAACGTAGAGTTCAGCTCTTGAGGATTACGGCCGAATCTCGAGAAGAAGTGCGTACTGGGTGGGAAACAATATGCCTCATAGCTGAGGCAATGGGTGGGTCTGGATTCGATTACTCTTCTTCATCTGAAATATTTTCCGAGATTTCAAGTACCTTCACAAATTACGCTAATTTATCGCATACTCAACTACAATCGGGTGGGATACAGTGGCCGACCGCTGATGGAGATAATCTTGGAACGCCGACACTGTTCGCTTCCTCAGATGAACTGATTACAGTTATACCGCTGGATTACGATGAATTCGCTAATTCGGTTAGTGATAATCAACTGATTTTCGCCCCTGGGCGTGTTCTTAACCAGCCAGAACGTGACGTTGAAGTTCGCAAGCCTGAGGAAATGAATTACATTAATCGAGAACAGTTTGTCCAGATTCATCCTGCCGACGGTGATGCGGCGGGAGTGGCTGAAGGAGACGCTGTTTATGTGAAGCATGTAGATGGACACACCCTTGCTCACGGGAAGGTTGTGTTCGAGTCACCTCAGCCAGGCTTAATAGGGGTAACTACATTGTTTGGAGAACTTGCGACTAGAATGCACGATCTTGAAATCCCTGACTGGTCTCCTCATATGCCAAACTTAGGTTATTCGAATGTTATTTTGGAATTAGTTACTGATGAACAGAAATCAGAAACAGCGGCCGATTGAACAACGCCCACCTATTATGTTTTTGACCACTGGTCAATGCTGATAACGAGTAGACTTAACTAACGATACACTCATCGAGATAATACAAATCGACTGTTACAAGAAGGGGTGAACTGGAATGTCAAAACCGCAGGATGTCAACGACGCCGAATTCGGTACCGAAGTTATCGACTCTGAGATACCAGTACTCGTAGATTTCTGGGCAGAATGGTGCGGACCCTGCAAGATGATTGCCCCCGTGGTTGAAGAACTTGCAAATGAATATGAGGGCAAGGCTAAATTCGTGAAACTCAACGTGGATTTCAACCCAGAAACTTCAGCGAAATATGGTGTTAGAAGTATCCCTACGCTGTTGATATTCAAGGGAGGCGCACCTGTTGGTCAGGTTGTCGGTGCTGTTCCTAAGCAACATTTGCAGGCACGGCTCGACGACGCACTAGATACGTAATTTTTGGTTAAGCGCTAGAGCACACTAATAAACTGCATTACAAATTTCCAAACCGTATTAAAGAACAGCTTTAACTTTTTGCAGTTGCGTTGCGTGGTGGGGGAGTGGATGGGTCCCGGTGGGCCTTGCGGACTTCAACTCCGTTGGCGTGCGCCCTTCGGTGTGCGCGGAGGGTTCGACTCCCTCGCACTCCCGCCATAAATCCAAATTAGCCACAAAATCATCTCCGTAGGAGTTCGTCTGTGCTATATAAAACACTCGGTAATACAGAAATAAAAGTGTCGGAATTTGCCCTCGGGTGCTGGCCATTTGCTGGAGGGAGAGTTTGGGGGGTCCAGGATGATTCCCTGTCTATCCAAACGGTGCACGCTGCTTTAGACAGCGGAATTAACTTTTTTGATACGGCCGAAGGTTATGACGATGATTCACATTCAGAAGAAGTATTAGGACGAGCACTTTTAGGCAAACGTTCACAGTCTGTAATTGCTACAAAAATTAGCCCGCCGCATTTAATCCCAGATTTAATCGAAAAAACGTGCGACGAAAGTTTGCAAAGACTCCGAACGGATTACATCGATCTCTACCAGATTCACTGGCCTAACCACTCTGTATCAGTTGAGGAGTCGTTGGCAGTTTTAATGCGATTACGCGACTTAGGCAAAATTCGTGCTATTGGTGTTTGTAATTTTGGAATTCAAGACTTATCGGACGCATTGAACACGACTGAAATCGTAACCAACCAGCTACCATACAATCTGTTATGGAGGCCGATAGAACATGAAATATTGCCGAAATGCCTGGAACACAATGTTGGTTTAATCTGTTACAGCCCACTTGCTCAAGGATTACTGACAGGGCGATATTCGTCGCCTGATGATGTTCCGGACGGGTTATCGCGTTCTCGCCTGTTTAACGGTAATCGGCCATTAGCAACTCACGGAGAAAAAGGCATAGAAGGCGAAACCTTCAACGCAATCTCCGAGGTCATTTCGTTGGCTGATGAGATGGGAGAACACCCCGCTAAAATATCATTGGCCTGGGTTCGATCCAGACCTGGTATAACTGCACTTCTTGTAGGGGCAAGATCTCCACAAGAGTTGGATTTGAATATACCTGCGTTTGAGTATTCATTACCCGCATCGAAGGTTGATCAACTATCCTCTGTAACCGATGTGGTCAAACATAAACTTGGGTCGAGCGCCGACATGTGGAATTCCGATAATCGTATGCGATAATTTAGGCCGTAATGGTGTTTCGCAGCATCGGTTAGTCAGCTTGCCAGAGAGAAATTTCCCGCAGCTAACTGGGCAATATGTTGACCTATAACCAGCGAAGATGTGGCGCCAGGAGAAGGAGCGTTCAACACGTGGATAGCGCCGGGTGATTCTTCAATCCTAAAATCGTCAATTAAATTGCCTGAGCGATCGACAGCCTGGGCCCTCACACCAGACCCTGTTCCCGCAAGATCATCGGCGGATAGTTCCGGTACTAGTTGTTGAAGGCTGTTTAAAAATACTCCTTTTCGCAATGATCTGTTGATCTCCCATAATCCTGTTTTCCATTCCCGGACACTCATTTTCCAAAAACCTGGGAAGGTAACAGTACGAATAAAGTCATTGAACGAAAAATCACGTTTGCGATAACCTTCGCGTTTTGCCGCCAGTACTGCGTTCGGCCCTGCCTCTACCCAACCCTTCATCGTTTGAGTAAGGTGTACACCCAAAAAAGGGAAGGCCGGATCTGGAACAGGATATATAAGCCCTTTGACTAGAAATTCACTTTCTTTTCTAAGCTTGTAATACTCGCCTCGGAAAGGAATTATTCTGAGATCGGTGTTCACTCCCATCATCTCGGCTACTAGATCTGAATGCAGCCCTGCGCAATTTATTACATTTGAGCATTCGTATTCACCAGTCTCGGTTTCAAGGATCGTGGTTGAACCTATTGCCTTTGATCCGGTCAAAGCTGAGTTGAAGAAAATTTTTCCACCTAGTGATCTAATTCGATCTGCATAAATAGCAGTTACATTACGATAATCAACGATGCCGGTTCCTGGTGCGTATAACGCTTTGCGAGCCCTGACATGAGGTTCGATCTCTAACATTTCATCCTGGGTGACAAATCTAAGTCCTTTGACTTGATTGGCGGTTCCACGCTCTTCAAGGGCTTGCAAGCGTTCTTCACCTGCGACATCTGTAGCAACAATTAGTTTTCCACAAGTACTTACTGGGATTTCGTTTTCTTCGCAAAACCGAGTCATTGATGCGCGTCCGGCTACGCAGAATTTGGCTTTCAATGAACCAGGTTTATAGTAGATGCCTGAGTGTATGACCCCAGAATTATGCCCGCTTTGCTGACTGCCCTCTTTGCTGTCTTTTTCTAAAATGGCAAGATTGATTTTTGGAAACTGCTCCAGCAATTTCATGCCTGTTGCTAATCCAATTATTCCGGCACCGATGATCACAATGTCGTAGTTAGTAGATGGCACTGGTTACTTGTTCCCGATTTAACCTAAGATATATAGAGATCTATCATAGTCACGACGACTTGTTATTGCTCCGATAAACAGCTTTTATATCAAGGGAATCTGATACTTTCTTATCATGCCTGAAACCTCAAATAACAATCTTGGAACGCAGTCAGTTACTCTTTTTGCAACCTGCATGATCGATCAAATGGCACCAACGGTTGGTGAAAGTACGGTTGAGGTTCTTGAGCACCTGGGCCTGCAGGTGAAATTTGTCGACCAACAAACTTGCTGTGGGCAACCTGCTTTTAACAGCGGGTTTCGATCAGAATCTTTACCTGTAGCCCAAAGATTTTTAGAACTTTTTGAAGCAGTTGACGGTCCGATAATCGTACCTTCTGGATCATGCGCCGCTATGGTTAGAAATTTTTACACCGACCTGTTCAGACACGATCAAGATCTTGTAGAGAGAGCAAGGACTTTGAGTGAGCGGCTGTATGAATTCACCGAGTTTATTGACCATTTTTTCGGATCTGACGCAATTGCAGGCAGTTGTGATGATCGAGTCACGTATCATAAATGCTGTCACCTGTTGCGTGAAATTGGAATTGATGAGCAGCCCTTGGAAATGCTTTCTAATATCGACGGTCTCGAGATGACGCCGATGAATCGAGCTGATGTGTGTTGCGGTTTTGGTGGAGCGTTTTCAGTGAAAATGCCAGATATATCTTCAGCCATATTGGAGGAGAAACTCGACAATATAGAGGCTACTAAAGCTAACCGTGTAGTGGCTGGAGATATTGGATGCATTTACCAAATCGAAGGAGGTCTCAGACGCCGAGGATCAACCACACGCGTACTCCATCTGGCGGAAATCCTTTCAGAATCGATTCGTAATAGGAAAACTGGAAAGGCTACTGAGTGAAACCGCTCACCATTAACTTTCGTTCAAAAGCTGCTCAAACAATCGGTGATGAGCAGGTTCAAAATTCTTTGGAGCATGTTTACACAGGTTTTTACCAGGGAAGGATTAACGCTGCCGCCGATACCCCTAACTGGGAAGAACTTCGTACTAAAGGTAAGGCTATAAAAGACCACACCATAGCGCACTTAGATCATTATTTGGATATGTTCAGCGAAAAGGTTGAACAAAGCGGTGGAACCGTGTTTTTCGCCGATAACGCTGAAGAAGCTCGCCAATACATCACCGAATTAGCCAAAGATCGAGATATTGAAACGGTTATCAAGTCTAAATCCATGGTTTCAGAGGAGATGTCTCTGGCCGAAAATATGAATGACTCAGGATTTGAGACAATAGAAACTGATCTCGGGGAATACATTATCCAATTGGCTGGAGAGACGCCGTATCATCTGATTGCACCCGCAGTGCACAAATCCCGCAAGGATGTAGCTGAGTTATTAGATAAAGATTTTGAGGATGGAGATCGAGTCCCTGATGCGACGGAATTGACTATGCTGGCCAGAGAACAACTCCGAGATGTTTTCGCTCGGGCTGACATGTCTGTGACCGGTGTGAACTTCGCTGTAGCCGAGTCAGGCTCCATTACGCTTGTAACAAACGAGGGCAACGGAAGAATGTCGACAAGTGTTCCTCGAATTCATGTTGCTGTCATGGGTATGGAGAAAATCGTACCTTCAATTCAAGATCTCAGTACGATGCTACGAATTCTCATAAGGTCGGCAACCGGTCAACGTATTTCCACATATGTGACGATGGTAAACGGTCCTAAAACACCTGATGAAGAAGAAGGTCCAGATGAATTTCACGTAGTGATCATGAACAATGGTCGCCTTAAACTTCTTAAAGATCCGCTTCTGAGAGAGTCCTTGAATTGCATTCGATGTGGAGCATGCTTGAATGCTTGCCCGGTATATCGGAAGGTTGGAGGACACGCTTATGGATGGGTCTACCCAGGACCAATAGGCGCTATCGTGACGCCTGTAATAACGGGTCTCAAAGATGCCACTAATCTGCCAGCTGCGTCATCATTATGTGGAGCCTGCCACGAAGCATGCCCAGTTAAAATAAATATTCCACGAATGCTTTTAGAACTTAGGCACAAAACAGCCGAAGGCTTATCTGATCCTGATGAGCGGACGTCTAAATTCGTTGAACGAGCTATTTGGAAAACGTGGCGAATCGGGATGATGGGAAGAGGTCGGTTCGATTGGGGAGCGCGTTTAGCCTACCTGTTCATGCGACCTTTTTCTATTAACGGTTGGATTAGGAAAGCTCCGCCTCCTATTTCAGGTTGGACGGTATCGCGAGACTTTCCATTGATCGCGGGCAGATCTCTGAAATCTCGACTTAACCATCGGCATAAGAAGGAAATTTGATGGCCGATAAGGTTAGTTTCATTAAGCAGGTGACTAAAGCTTTAGGTCGAACAAAGATAACTCGACCTAAGGATAATTACGATACGGCAATTTTTGAAGACCGGAATTTGGCGAGAGCGAACGCTGCGCAAGCTGTTGCCGATGCAAATTCAATGGCGGCAAACCTGATTGACCAGATGGTTCAATCAGCCGATGATGCTGGCTGGAAAGTTCACCGTGCTGATAATTATGAAGAATCTGCGGAACTTATTGTCGGTATCTGTAAAGACCATAACGCTAAATCTGTTTTACGCTCTGCGCACAGTGTCCTAACCGATATTCCAATAGACAGGGCTCTGGCTGCATCTGGGACAGTTTTAGAGGTGACGGAACATTCATCACAAAGCAGTAATCGACACATTGAGAAATCCAAGGCTGCGGCTTTCAATGCAGATGTAGGAATCACGGGTGTAGATTATGCCATCGCCGAAACAGGTACAGTTGTGCTACATCCACGTGCAGGAGTCTCAAGGCTTGTATCGTTGGCACCGCCAACTCATATCGCAGTACTACGGCCTGGCGATGTGTTAGCGTCACTTGATGAGTTATTTGCTATTCAAAGAGACGATTTTTTGAATGGCAAACTGCAGGGTTCTATGAACTTAATATCTGGACCGAGTAAGACGGCGGATATAGAAGGCACGACCGTGACTGGTATTCACGGTCCGCTGGAAGTCCATTTAATTGTCATTGAAAACAATAAATATTGAACCTAAGTTTTTAGTGAAACAGCGCGGCAAGCTTCCTCTGTCGCAATAGCAACAAGCCTCTTAGTATCTTCCATTGCTGCTTTCAATGACATTGGCCGATTGACGAGGCTAAAAACAGCATCAATTCCATGTTGATGAACTTCCCTGAATCCTGCACCAAGTGAGCCCGCTATACCGATAACTGGAGTGCCATGCTTTTTTGCCCGTTGAGCAACAGCTACCGGAGATTTATTAAAGACTGTAGATCTGTCAAATTGACCTTCACCTACGATGACTAGGTCTGCATCTATCAGGTGTTCTTCAAGTGAGACTGCTTCCAACACGATGTCCGCTCCGAGTCTTAAACGTGCACCAAAAAAACCCATCAAACCAGCCCCAAGCCCACCGGAGGCGCCAGCACCTGGTATTTCAGCGACGTCGGTGTTCAAGTCCTTTGCAATCACTTCGGAATAATTAGCCAACGCGGCGTCAAGTTCTTGCACGTCTTGGAAAGTGGCTCCTTTTTGAGGGCCGAATATAGCTGAAGCACCGCGTGGACCACAAAGTGGATTATTTACGTCGCAAGCAACCACTATATCCGCATGGAGCATGCGTGGATCCATACTTGAAATATCGATTGAAGCCAGACTTGAAAGGGCGATTCCCCCGCGTGGTAATTCTTCACCGTTTTTATCAGTAAGGTTTCCACCCATGGCTTGAATCATTCCAGCACCACCATCGTTTGTGGCACTTCCCCCAACTCCGATGATGAAATTACTGAATCCCGCATCAAGGGCGTGCGTGAATAATTGACCTATACCAAAAGTTGAAGCATTACGTACATCTCGTTCATCCGGCGATAATCGTGCCAGACCTACTGCGCTCGCTACTTCGATCACTGCAGTGGTTGCATCTCCTAACGCACCCCATTCAGCTGTTATTGGGCGTCCTATAGCATCTTCTACGTTCGCAGTGCGCACCTCACCGCCCGAACTGTCAACTAAAGCCTGCAAGGTACCGTCACCGCCATCTGCCACGGGAATTAATACCGTTTCCGCATCGGGCCATACGCGTTGCACACCAAGTGACATTGCCTCGGCGATCTGCATGCCGGAAAGACTCTCTTTAAACCCTTGAGGTGCTATAACAACTTTTTTCATGTCTGAAATTATAGCTAGATATGTGCTGGGTTCGTATCAGATTGGACAGGTGTTATATTTTGCACTGCTAAACTCAGCCTGTTCATTTGGAAATTTCATGCATGATAACAACGCCACAAAAACAATTTTCTCAAACGCGATAAATAGAAGAGTCGATGAAATCAAACGTATCAGTCTAGATATTTTGAATCATCCAGAAAGTGGTTACAGAGAATATCGAACGTCTAAACTGGTGGCTGATTGGTTTCGGACTAATGGATTTCATGTCCAGACGGACGTCGCTAAAACAGGTGTGATCGCCACTCTCAAAACAGACAGGCCCGGCCCCCATGTTGTCGTGATGGGCGAGTTGGATGCACTACTAGTTCCTGAGCATCTGTATGCGGACCGTGAGACGGGTGCAGCTCACGCATGTGGCCATCATGCCCAAATTGGTTCAATGTTGACAGTTGCCGCTGGGCTACTCGATGAATCAGTCAACAAAAATCTGGCCGGTAAGATCAGTTTCATGGCTACACCTGCGGAGGAGTACATCGAACTGCAATATCGTCAAACATTGGTTGACAACGGTGATATTGAATTTTTTGGGGGCAAACAAGAACTCATCAAACTTGGGTTTTTTGATGATGTCGATATAGCGATGCTAACCCATACAGGTAGTGAGCTCGCAGGCACACTAGGAATTGGTGGCTCAAATAATGGAATGGTTGGTAAAACCATTAAGTACACAGGTAGAGCAGCTCACGCCGGCGGGTCTCCTCATCTTGGAATCAACGCCTTAAATGCAGCGCATCTTGCGTTGGCAGCCATCCATGCACAACGAGAAACGTTCCGAGATTCAGATACGGTGAGAGTTCACCCGATTATCACAAAAGGAGGAAGTGTGGTTAATTCTGTTCCTAGTGATGTCAGAATCGAAGCATATGTTAGAGCTTCCAATGTTCCAGCGATTTTACGTACGTCTCAAAAAATTGATCGAGCATTCAGAGCAGGAGCACTCGCTACAGGAGCTTCTGTAGAGATCAGTACAACTCCAGGATATTTGCCTGCGAAATATGATTCCTCTTTAACTGAACTTTACCGTCAAAATGCAGTTTCGCTGATCGGTGAAGATAACATCATCCAACTCAATCATGGGACTGGCTGCACTGATATGGGAGATGTCAGTCAAATTGTGCCAACTATACAGCCATCAGCTAACGCAACTACTGGCAGCGGACACGGTGTAGATTATCGAGTCGATAACTATGAACTCGCCGTAACAAAAGCAGGTAAAGCGATGGGTATGACCCTGATTGATCTGTTGTCAGCAGATGGCGAAAAAGCCAAAGAGATCTCCGGTTCTTTTGATGCCCCGATGACAATTGACGGTTACTTGAACCGAATACGAAGTTTTCGCTCTACCGATACTTATGAGGAATAATCAAGATGGTCGACTCTAATTTGGATGAATTACGAGCGATTGTAATTCGATCAATTGATGAATCTAGCGAAGGCTTGATTGCTGCAGCCAAGTCAGTGTATGGGATGCCCGAAACCGGGTTCAACGAACGCAAAACTTCTAGTTTTGTAAAAAAACAACTAGAACAATTGAACTTATCTGTACAGACAGGGATAGCCATAACAGGCTTAAAAGCTGTGATCGAAGGGCGTAACCCAGGCCCAACAATTGCAGTGATCGCAGAACTTGACGCGCTAAGAGTCCCATCACACCCTGGGTCTGACAGTGACTCTGGTG
>ENA-UPTF01000132-UPTF01000132.1-marine-metagenome-genome-assembly--contig:-NODE-132-length-51108-cov-3.988634_pt1 | contig 51108 bp, 51 predicted proteins | sample MGYA00238166_ERZ767019 | MGnify/ENA primary metagenome ERZ767019 (study PRJEB28930, sample SAMN06266391) | marine metagenome | isolation source: Sea water from 250 m depth | place: Atlantic Ocean | study... | reverse complement strand
AATTTCTTCAAGTCCCGAGTATGGAATCGCCTAGGGTAACAATATCCAATCGAATTAAACCCTGGCTAGGTGTTGTAACCCTAGTTACATTTTTCGGTTTATTGATTGGATTACCTCTACTAAGACAACTGTTTGATACTAACCAAACGTTATCAATAATAGACAGTTTTTACAGGTCTGGATCCTTAGTATTTGGAGGAGGACACGTAGTTCTACCTTTATTACAATCTGAGGTTGTGGACACGGGTTGGATCGCAAAAGAAACGTTTCTCGCCGGTTACGGTGCTACTCAAGCCGTTCCAGGACCTTTATTTACGTTCAGCGCATTTCTCGGGACCGTAATGACCCTGCCACCTAACGGGGTTGTCGGAGCATTAATAACTCTTGGCGCCATTTTCTTACCAGCTTTTTTCCTGGCCATAGGTCCACTACCCTTCTGGGACATTTTGAGGCAACGTCCAGATTTACAATCAGCTCTCAAAGGTGTTAATGCTTCCGTAGTGGGTTTGCTATTATCAGCTCTATACGACCCTATTTGGACAAGCACAATTCAAGATCCTTTAGACTTTGCTCTGGCTTCTGCTGCATTGGGAATGCTCATGCTCTGGAAATTACCACCATGGTCTGTTGTGATACTTTCAGCATTAGCCGGTATGGCGTTTAACAATCTTTAAAATGTTAAATCATAATCCAAACAAGATCAGAGAATCATTTGGAACCAATCTATTTATTGCTGGTCCATCTCTATATATCACGTGATTATTTTTAAACTATAGAGGCGTCGAGGAGAATATGAATAATAGGAATCTAATTGGTTACGGAGCCAATCCTCCAAAAGTTGATTGGCCTGGTAGAGCTAAAATCGCTATTTCATTAGTAGTTAACTACGAAGAGGGTTCTGAATATTCTATATTGGACGGAGATTCGAGAGGGGAAACCTTGGGAGAATCCCCTTCCAATGTCGCAGTTGGCGATCGGGATCTAGCCAACGAATCCTTCTTTGAATACGGGAGTCGAGTTGGCATTTGGCGCATTATGAACGTGATGGATCAATACGATGTCAAAGGAACATTCTTTTGCTGCGCTCAGGCATTAGAAAAGAATCCAGAAGTCGGCCCAGAGATTGTCAGGCGCGGACACGAGGTGATGGGCCACGGTAACCGTTGGGAAGAATACTATAAGATGGATCGAGATACGGAGCGAGACGCAATCAACCAAGCCGTGCAGTCTATTACAAGAACCACCGGACAAAGGCCTCTCGGCTGGTATACACGTTATGGTCCCAGCATCAATACTAGGGAGTTGGTAGCAGAGGAAGGGGGGTTTATTTATGACTGCAATGCTTATAACGACGACTTACCCTATTACGCAGAAGTCCACGATCAACCATGGTTGGTAGTTCCCTATTCCCTGGAAGTTAACGACACCAAATTCTGGCGGGGAGAATTGATTACCCCGGATCATTTCTTCGAAGTAGCAAAATCTTGTTTTGATATGCTGTACGAAGAAGGAGATACGCACCCGAAAATGATGTCGGTCGGACTCCACTGCCGAATCATCGGCAAGCCGGGTCGAGCTTACGGTTTGAAAAAATTCTTAGAGTACGCATCATCGAAACAAGATGTTTGGTTTGCTAGACGATTGGACATAGCACGTTGGTGGTTAGATCATTATCCACCGCAATAATACGATTGGCACGATACGCCAACGCCTACCCCAAACCAGTTAAACAATCTGTCCATCGCTCTAGCCTTCCGTAGCTACCGTGTATTTTCCACCCACAACGTTCAGCTGATCGCCGGTAATATAGCTGGATTCATCAGAAGCTAGGAATACACAGGCATTGGCTATATCTTCAACTCGGCCTAACCTACGCAAGGGAATTTTCTGAACACTTTCATCTGCATTCCATGTGCCTTGTGAAAAGCGTTCTGACCACTCCGGATTGTTGCGGGCTGTATCTATAGTTCCAGGGTTTATCATATTAGCTCTGATATTATGTTGAGCGAACTCGGATGCCACCGATCTTATAAATCCCCAAAGACCAGTTTTAGAAGCCGCCACAGCACTGGTTGACGGCCTCCCGATAAGAGCCGAAGCACCACCGATTGCTATTATGCTTCCGTTTTGGCGTTCGATCATATTTGGAATCACTGACCGTGTAAGGTAAAAGCTAGAATCAAGATTGATTGCAAAAATACGTCTCCAATCCTCATCTGTCACCGTTAGCAGCGGATGATGAGGACGGACAGCAGCATTACATACCAATATATCTATCTTGCCCAAGGCTTCGATAGACTTATCGACAAGTTCACGACACTGATTAGAATCGGAAAGATCCGCCAGTCTACTGTAGGTTTTAACCCCTAAACCCTGGCATTGCTCTGATACTTCTTTCAAATCATCCTCGTTTTGTAGCGCGGATAGAGCAATATCAGCACCTTGTCTGGCGAATGCTAATGATATCTCTTTACCAATATTTCGGCTGGCACCGGTTACCAGAGCAGTTTTACCTACTAATCTCACAGAATTACCTCTCTTATTATTTATTGCATACCACGACATATCAACTACCTGTACTTAGATTATTTAGGTTACCACCTCTGTCCAACAGCACATACACGCTACTCTTTGAACCGTCGGTAAATTAGCGAAAGATATCGACATATGGATTCAATTAGACAATTGGTGTAGTCCCCGATAACTGTTTTGTAATAACCAACCTAGTTATACTGTTTGAAAATTCTCACAGTTTTGAGTATGGCTCAATAATTTTGGAAGAACTAATTAAAATTTCCGCAGTGTTGATAGCCGCGGTAATAGGATTCACACTTGCAGGCGTCGCAGGATTTGGGGGTGGTGTAGTAATACTCCCTATTCTGGTATGGGTCTTCGGACTGAAAGAAGCAATCCCAATATTAGCCATTTCCCAGTTCCTGGGCACCTCGACACGAGTCTGGATTCATTGGGATCAAATCAACTGGAAAATCGCAGTATATTTCGGTTTGAGCTCGATCCCTACAGCAATTCTGGGTAGCTTCATATTCATATTGGCAGATACAGTAATACTCATGCGTATTTTCGGGGTGATGATGATTACCCTAGCAATTTTTACCCGGCTACCAATTGGAAAAACTTTCCGGATGAAACTATGGGGATTCGTGCCCTTAGGTGCTGTCACAGGACTCGGAGACGGGTTTCTGGGTGGTGTTCCAGGTCCATTTACGTCCACATTCTTTCTCGCATACGGCCTATTTGCCAGCTCCTATCTAGGGACTTTTGCGATAGCCATGGGATTAATTCAAATCCCAAAATTGATCATTTTTGGGTCAAACGAAATGCTAACATTAAACGGATGCTTAATTGGGCTAGGCCTCGGAATAATAGCGATTATCACTGCATATCTCGGAAAATCTATCAATTCCCGCATTAATCCAAAGCTATTTTCTATAGGAATTAGCATTTTAATTGGCATATCGGGATTCAGCTTCATTATCAGAAGTTAATTGCGAAACACCTTCTGAGCTTCTAATACACTTTTCAAACAGGCACATTCAACTCAATTTGGTGTAGCCTACACACGGGTAGCCTGATCTATCATCATGGTTTCTCCCGGAGTGAGTTTCAAATCCGAGGATCCTGCATTGCATTCGATCTGTTCTATAGTCCGAGCACCGGGGATAACCATCACCTGAGAATCTAACAAAAGCCAAGCCAAAGCAACCTGAGCGGGCGTCGATTGATGATGCCCCGCAACCTCACTAAGCACATTTAATATTTCCGGAGCTCTACGGAGGCTATCGTCGTTGAAAATACCGAAATTAGCCCTCAGATCCCGTGGAACATTATCAAACCCGTATTTGCCACTCAACAAACCCTGAGCTAAGGGACTGAATGCAGTAACTATCTTGTCGGTATCATGGGCGTAAGGCAGTAAGTTTCTAGCTTGACGATTTAACAAATGGTATTGAACCTGATTTGATATTATTGGAGAACCAAGTACTTCTTCTGCTTGCTGCCATTGTTGTAAAGTAAAATTACTGACCCCTACTTGTCGTATATAACCTTCATCCAGAAGTTTCCTTATAGCTCTCATAGTTCGTTCCAAAGGTACATTTCTATCCGGAGCATGTAATTGGTATAAATCTATAGCTTCTACTTTCAATCGACTTAGGCTGTCCGTAGCAGAACGCATTATTCGGTCTGGGCGCAACGGTGGAGCAACCTTGGTTGCTATAAATGCTTGTTCTCTTGATCCTTCCAATGCCTCACCAAGTATTTCCTCAGATTTACCACTCCCATACACCTCTGCGGTATCAAAAAAATTTATACCTAATTCAAGAGCTCTATGAACTATTTTGATAGCCGTTTCATAATCAAGTTCAGAACCCCAACCCCAACCCGGTTCACCGAATTGCCAAGTACCTAACCCAACAACAGAGACTTGAGATTCCCCCATAAAAAGATATTTCATGTAATTTCCTTATTGGACATATTTATACTGGCTAATAAGAATCCCTTCCGGAGCCTATTATATGTGCAGGATTCACAGAACGGGTCAAAACTTTCAGTCACTGGCTATTTAAAATCCTATATAATGTAGGTTACAGCTTTTAGTTGTTTTGATAATTAGCTTACTTGAATGGAGATAATAAATGGCTGATATAGGTAGGAAAATGGTAGAGATAGCCCAGGGCACAGTCTCTTCTATGCCAGCGACTGACGTCAATAATAAAATGGCAAGCGGAGAACCATTAGTAGTATTGGATGTACGAGAACCTGACGAATGGGCTAACGGCCACATAGAGGGTGCTACTCTTTTGTCCAGAGGCAGGATAGAAGGTAGATTAGAAGAATTAGTCCCAGATAAGGACACTCCGATCGTAACCCATTGAGGCGGTACCGGCCGATCTGCCCTGGCAGGGCAGACTCTGAAAGCTATGGGATACACCAATGTATCATATATGGATCCAGGATTTAGCGGATGGAAGGAACAAGGATTACCCTTTGTGGTCCCTGAATCCCAATAACTAAACCTTACGCCAGTAATATCTAAACCGCGTTTTAAGATTTTAGGTCTCAAAACTGAATTCCATAAATACCCTAGCAAAACGAAATGCGATAGTATTCTCACGATACTCTGATTCAAATACTTGGTTCGCTGCCTTGTCTAGAATTAAATATACAGACAACAATTGAATCTGTTGTGATACAAGGAGAATGACATGGAATTAGGGGTAACTGTCCCTATCGTTGAATTTGGTGATGATCTGGGTGGAGTCCGAGAATTCGTACAGGCTGCAGAGGAACTCGGATACACGCATATACGTATCTTAGACCATGTTCTCGGAGCAGATCCCCAATACCATCCAGAAGTACCGAGATTTCCCTACACTCACCAGAGTTACATTCATGAACCGTTTACATTGATGGCATTTTTGTCAGGCATTACCACTACTATCAAGCTAGTAACTGGAATACTTATCCTACCTCAACGGCAAACCGCCCTCGTGGCCAAACAGGCAGCCGAGGTAGATGTTTTAAGTGGAGGACGTTTACGACTCGGCATCGGCATAGGCTGGAATCCTGTGGAATACGAGGCATTAGGCCAAAATTTCCATACTAGGGGCCGAAGGTGTGAAGAGCAAATAGCGGTTCTCCGGAAATTATGGACTCAAGAACTAGTGAACTTCGAAGGTCGAGACCATAAGATCTCCCATGCAGGGATCAGACCTCTTCCAATTCAACGTCCTATTCCAATTTGGCTAGGAGCCGGATCCTCAGCCAACCCCATACCAACCGAAAGAGTTCTGAAGCGCATAGGAAATATGGCGGATGGATGGTTCCCAATGTTCCCATATGATCACCCAAATCGGGGAGTCGTGGAACAAGTCCAAGAATACGCTCGTTCAGCAGGAAGAAACCCAAGCGAGATTGGGATGGAAGGTAGGATCAGGATGGCTTCGAATGGACCAGAAGACTGGCTTGCCGAATCCAAGGCGTGGGAGGAGATGGGAGCAACACACCTGTCAGCAAGTACTGTAGGACCCCAAATAACTACTATCGATCAACATATAGACGCCTTACAGCGATTAAAAGAAACCATCAATTAATCCACCGATCTGCAACCGGAGAGAATAAGCCCATGGTACATCCAATTTCAGTGCAACTGTCCAAAACTAGATTTGTCGGAGGCCTTCAATGCTTCAAACGGTTGCACATGGAATGTTATCAACGCGATTTAATGGATCCTATTGATCCCGGACTCCAAGCCATATTCGATACTGGTAATGGAGTAGGAGAATTAGCCAGAAAGAGATTTCCCGATGGCAGGCTTATAGAAGAACCTTACTTCGAACACTCTCAAGCGGTTTCTAAAACAGCGGAATTATTATCAGACTCCTCTATCCCTGCATTTTACGAGGCTGCTTTTGAATTTTCTAAAATCAGAATTCGGGTTGATATATTCCGAAGAAGTGCCGACGGCAGATTTGATTTAATAGAAGTTAAATCAGGGACCAGTGTGAAATCAGAGCACGTACCAGACGTGGCGATACAACTCCATGTTCTTGAAGGATTGGGATTTGAAATAAATCAAGTTTATCTGATGCACATCGATAATACCTACATCTACCAAGGTGGAGATTACAATCTCGAAGAGCTATTTAAGCTGGAGGACATTACAGAAAAAGCTCGGGATTTTTCTTCAGAAATAATTCCTGAAAAACTCGACGAGATGTGGCAAATCCTGGATCAGCATACCCCCCCACAAATATCAATAGGTGGTCACTGTACTAGCCCATATAAATGTCCATTTTACGGGCACTGTCATCAAGACTTACCTGAACATCCTATCAAAGAGTTACCTCGCATAAATAAAAAACTTCGAGACAGCCTACAGGACAGTGGATTTAAAGATATCAGAGAGATTCCGGAAGATTATCCAGGTCTCAACGATTTACAAAAAAGGGTGATTAACTCCGTGGAAACTGGTTCTCTTTTCATCAGCCAGGAAGCTCCTGAAATCATATCTAGCATTCTATATCCTTTGAGCTTTATTGACTTTGAAACATTTAACCCCGCGCTACCTATTTACCACCTGACAAGACCTTTCCAACCCATTCCATTTCAGTGGTCACTTCATATCCAGCACCTCTCAGGACAACTAGAACACCAAGACTTTTTATATGAAGAACCCGAAGATCCCCGATTAAGTTTCGTCGAAACCTTATTGGACGCCGTACCGGATGTTGGTACAATAATTGCTTACTCCGGGTATGAAGAATCCACCATTAAACAACTATCAACTATATTCCCCCAATTTGAATATGAATTGTTATCTTTATGTGACCGAATATTTGATTTATTAAAACTGATACGAGAACACTATTACCATCCCCAATTCCATGGTAGTTTCTCGATTAAATCTGTTCTCCCTGCTATAGTCCCGAATATGGGATACAGTGATCTCGACATCCAACATGGACTGATAGCAGCAATCGACTTTGGAAAGCTCATATCTCCGGATACACCCGATTCCGTTAAAAACGACACTAAACATGCGCTATTAGAGTATTGCCAGCGCGATACAGAAGCCATGGTTAGAATCTTCGAAAATCTTGTCTCGGATTCCTTGCCGGCCATTACCCGGGCGTAAACTATGTCCATCCCTATAAATCAAAACCTAAATATCAAGTAGATCACTATTAATATTCGCTATTAATCCAGCGCCAATCAACTAGAGATTTAGAGGTAACCAAAATGACTTCAACACCTGAAAATATATTACCTTGCATGGAAATCGCAGAGTTTACGCTAAAATTCGAACAAGTAGACACGGCTATGAAGATCATGATGAAACACGCTATGGCCAATTCAGATACACCAGTATGCCTCGCTATCGTAGACTCCGCAGGAAACTTAGAGGCCTTCGCTAAAATGGACAACGCAAGATTGTTTACTCGAAGACATGCTGTACGAAAGGCTTATTCAGCAGCAATCCTCGGAATTAATACCAGCGCATGGGAACAGCGTATGACAAATATCGGCCACAGCGTGAGCGAAAACGGTGATCCCATGATTACTTACGAGCAGGGCGGCGTAGTAATTCTCAAAAACGGAACCATCTTGGGTGGAATAGGTGTCGGTGGAATCCGAGGGCACAATGCTGACGAAGCATTGGCTAAGATCGGTCTGGAAGCTATGAATCTATAAGGAGATCAACAAAAGGATGACCTTTAATAACCGCTAACATAGTATATGTTTCAAGGCCTTACCGCAGATTATCCTGCGTACTGAAGGACATACCTTAACGGCATGCACCCCGAATTAAATAGACATTCTTTTTTAGCAATGTTACCTAGAATTAGCTCTCACCCGACGTTTGGGAATTTGTCTTGCTGCCCTGTATCAGGACAGAACCCAGCCGAAGAACGCCTAAATATCCTTACCCATCTGATCGGTCTAATCCTTAGTACCGCTGGTTTAATCATCTTAATAGTCTTAGCTAGTTTGATCGGTGACTCTCTATCGATTATTGGGAGCACTGTTTTTGCCATCACGTTAGTGTTCGTTTACCTGGGATCAACCATCTATCATGCCTGTGCTTCCTATAAACAGAAAAAACTCTGGAAAAGCCTTGATGGAAGCCTGATTTATTTATTGATCGCGGGCACCTACACTCCGTTCGCATTGGCGCCCCTTAATGGCCCCTGGGGCTGGTCGATCTTAGGTATCGTTTGGGGAATTGCCATCACGGGAATAGGTATCAAGTTAATGTTCCCAAACCGCTTTGCAAAGTTTTCAATCATACTTTGCCTATTCCTAGGTTGGCTAATATTAATAGCCACGGTTCCGATGATTGAAAACGTACCGACAGGAGGTATTCTCCTGATAACTTCGGGGGGTATATTTTACAGCCTCGGAGTAGGCTTCCTACTTTGGACAGGGCTCAAGTTTAGCCACAGCATATGGCACGTTTTCGTTATTTGTGGAAGCCTAACTCATTACCTGGCTGTAGCGCATATTCTCACTTATTAAAAGTAAACCCATATCTATTCAAATCAACATTAACACTCGCGAATTAATGCACTAATACCAATATAGAAGGGATATCCTACTTGCCCATTCATCCATATCAGCGTATAAATGGTTAAACAGCTGGTACCGTAGGAGGTTATCAATAGCAATGGCTAACACGACGTTTAATACCTCAAATTATCCTCATGGCCCATATGGTGGCTACTCTCACCGACCAATGGTCTGGGGCACTCGAGCCATGGTTGGTGCCGGTACTCAGCTGACAGCACAAGCTGGAATGAGGATATTATGGGAAGGTGGGAATGCTGTTGATGCAGCAGTTGCCACCGCTTTCGCAGCCGGTGTGATGGAGCCAACTGCCCATTACACTCTCGGAGGAGAGGTTGCTTTTTTATTTTATGACCGTGAAGCCAAGGCCGTCCGGTCAGTCGTTGGCCAGGGGTGGACCGCAAGTAACGCGACTATTAGCCGTTATATGGAAAATTGGGGGGAAATTCCATCAGGAGTCCTCAGCACAACGGTCCCAGGTGTAATATCGGCACTTCTAGCTATGTTAGCCAATTATGGAACTATGAGCTTTGCCCAAGTAGTTAGACCCGCTTTACATTTTGCTGAGCATGGTTTCCCTACTTACCAACTATTAAATCGAGCTATCGGCAGCCAAGAGAGATTAGACAATTTAAACAAATATCCAGATTCTGCTCGAATATTTTTGCCTGAAGGATCGCCTCCTAACCTAGGTAGTTTGTTTATACAAAAAGATCTTGCCAGGACCTTATCATTAATGGTGAAAGGCGAGGAACAAGCGATCGAAAAGGGATTGCGAAAAGATTCTGGAATCCAAGCTGCCAGAGACGTTTTCTACAAGGGCGAGATAGCCCACAGAATGGTGGAATACTTAGAACACCTAGGAGCCCTATACTCCTATGATGACTTTGCTGAATATGAATCACCACTGGAAGAACCGATTTCTATCACGTACAGAGGGTATGAAATCTTTACTAACCGAACCTGGACTCAAGGAATAACCCTTCTACAGGCTTTGAACATTTTGGAGGGTATAAATCTCTCTCGATTCGCACATAACAGCCCCCAAGCAATACACTACCAAGTAGAGGCATTGAAATTAGCTTTTGCTGATAGAGAACAATTTGTTGGCGATCCCGATTTCGTTGACGTTCCCGTGGAAGGGTTACTGTCACGAGAATATGCAGCATTGCGTAGAACATTGATAGATCCAGATAAAGCTAACGCAAAATACCCACCTGGAGACCCTCGGAAAATGTTAGCCGTGCTTGAAGGATACAAACCAGTTTCTTCTGCAGCTTTAGAGCCGGAGCCTGTCGGAGGAGACGGAGACGGCACGACCTACCTAGCTACCGTGGACTCCGAAGGAAACATGGTTTCCTGCACTCCAAGTAGCTTTGCAGGTTTAACCCAGGGAATGGTATTAGGTGATACAGGAATATTATTAAACTGCCGAGGCTGTTATTTTTGGCTAGATGAAAACAATCCCAACTCAATAGCCCCTCGCAAACGACCACGAACAACCCCCTGTACATTTATCATAACCAGAGACGGTGAACCCTTTATGACACTAGGGACTCCTGGTGGAGATAGTCAACCCCAAAGTAACCTTCAGGTCTTCAACAACCTAGTAGACTTTGATATGAACATCCAAGATGCTGTAGAAGCTCCCAGATTCTGCGGATATAGTTTCCCCAGCTCACCATGGCCACATGTAGAGATCCCAAACCAGCTAGAGATCGAAGGTAGAGTACCTGACTCTACGATCGATGCATTAAGAGACAAAGGACACAAAGTCGAAATTGTCGATCCCTGGGGAATTCGTAATGGGTTCGCACCGATAATAGTCAATGCAGAAACAGGTGTATATCACGGAGGTGCCGATCCTAGAAAAGAGTCAGTTATACTTGGATGGTAGTTTTTAATCCCCTACGGCATGAAGCGAGTCTTGTTTTAAACGGTCCGGCCACCAAGGATCCTCATATTCGCTGTATATTGGTTTTATAGCTGGCAACACCTCTTTTGCGAATAACTCTGTATTCTTGCGAGTTAATTCTTTAGGCATAGTGCCAATATGAAGAAGACACATCAAGTGGCCCACTCTAAGCATCTTAACCGCCTCAGTCAAACGATCTCTTACAGTAGCCGGGCTACCTGCGATAACATGTCCCTGTTCGACGAACTCTTTCCAGCCCAATTCTCCAGCAGCTTTCTGGGCTTCGTCTCCTATTTGTGGGCGAAGCGACCTGCGTATAGAATCGATAGACCTGTAACCTGGAGATTCCGCAAACGGTGGATGAATTCGCAACATCTTCTGATAAAAATACTTCACGTGATCTTCATACTCTGATTGAGCGGATTCATCAGTTTCAGAAACACAAACTAGTTGCAAGAAGCCTAACCGATTAGGATTATCATCTATCTGCCTCTCCGCGACTCTATCCCAATAAGCCTTCACAATACCTGATCCTCTTAGATAACCGTAATAACTTAAGTAGCAATAAACATAGTTCCTATCCAGAACCCAGTCCCATGTCTCCACACTACCACCCCCAGGAATCCATACCGGAGGATGCGGTTGTTGAAGAGGCCTTGGCCAAATATTAACGTACCTTAGCTTGTTGTACTTACCATTAAATGCAAACGGTTGACGCTCCGTCCATGCACGAATTATTAAATCATGAGCTTCCGTATGTCGTTCCCTGAGGGTTATAGGAATTTGCCCATATGAGAACGTTGTATCCATAGAAGTCCCAACAGGGAAGCCCGCAACCAGCCTGCCTCTACTCATAATATCGAGCATCGACATTTCCTCCGCTACTCTGATAGGTGGTTGATAAAGGGCTAAACTATTCCCCAATACAATTAAAGCACCATTATTAGTAGATCTCGCCAGTATTGAAGCAATCAGGTTAGGAGAAGGCATCAATCCGTATGCATTATTATGGTGTTCATTCACACAAACACCATCAAATCCCATTTGATCAGCAAATTCGAGCTCCTCTAGGTAATCATCATAGTATTGCTGACAAATTTCCGGATCAAAGTTTTCATTAGGAAGATCTACCCAAGCACTTCGAAATCGGGTTTCAAAATCGGAGGGCAACCCTTGATAAGGCATTAAATGAAAAAAGGATATTTTCACTGATCTATGCCTCCTCTACTCTTATTGAGCGGATAACCAGCTTTTTAATATGGGAATAAATTCTTCTGGGTTATCTTCAAAAACCATATGGCCAGCCTTACTTACCTCTGAAACCTGAGCGGTCGGTATGGTTTCGACCATTCGGTCTGCTACTTCCCGTGGCAGAAGATCAGTCTCTGTACCGCGAATTATCAATGTAGGGCAAAGAATATTGGAAAGTAACGGCCATAAGTCTTCGGATGGTGCCGCAGTATTATTTCGACGCTGGTCTCGGATGGCCAGATCATATTTCCACCCTATTTCCCCACCCGACAATTCTTTAGTTGCGTATCTTAACCTCCGCCTCATAACAGCTTCCGAAGCAAACCTATTACCTTTAGCCATGTAGGCAACTACAGCTTCAAAGTCTTCGAAAGTCTCGGGTACATTTATCAACTCTTGAGTGATTCTTTGGCCGCCCCGTGGATCGACCGACGGGCCTATATCAACAATACAAAGCTTTGCAAGCTTTTCAGAATGTCTCCCAGCAAAAGCGAGACTGTTGCGTCCGCCCATTGAATGGCCTACCAAAGTAAATCCGTCTAGATTTAACGCATTACTGAACCCAAGTATGTCCTCAACAAACGCCGACCCAGAATAATCTCCTTCAGGAGCCCAGTCACTTTCCCCCCTACCCCGCTGGTCTAAAGCCAAGACTCTATAATCCTGACATAATGCTAGAGAAACATCATCCCAGGAATGTGCATGACCACGGAGACCATGAAGAAGCAAAACATCTGGCGCCCCCCGGTTACCCCAATCCAAGTAATGCAGATTGATACCGCTATTTAGCTTAACTTTTTTACTTTCGGGTTTTATTTTAGTGGTCACTATCTACACCTCAATTAGGTTATTTAAATCCCACTATGGTAGCCCCGCCATTATCTGGCCTTCCAGTTAGGCTTCCTTTTCTCCGCAAATGCCAGTGGACCCTCTTTAGAATCTTCCGTAGTCAACAACTGGTCATACATGTGATAAGTAAGAGATGAGATGTCCTGAGTAGACATGTTCAAACTACGGTAAGCCAATTCTTTAAAATATTGAACGGCTAATGGAGCGTTTTCAGCTATTTGCTCGGCCATGCTCATGGCTTCCTCCATTAGAGAATCACCTGGGACTACCTTATTGAGAAATCCCATATCATAAGCCCTTTGGGCAGTTACGGGCTGGGCGGTCATACACAATTCTAATACAGCAGACAAGGGGATCATTTTAGACAATATAGTGCCAAACGGCGGTAGCAAGCTCCACTTAGTTTCCGTTATACCCAATTTAGCATCATCAGAAGCCAACCGTAAATCGCACATTTGAGCTATGGACCAACCACCGGCCAATGCAAATCCGTTTACAGCAGCTATCAATGGTTTCCAAGTTTGGGGCCACATATATGGCCTATCTTCATACATCGAGTCTTTAGCGCGAGCTTGGACTCCAGACGCGTTATCAGATGCCCGTTCTTTTAAATCCCTTCCAGCGCAAAAGGCCCTCCCGGCACCCGTGATAATCCCGACATATGAATCATCTTCTTCATCAAATTGAGTGATAGCATCTGATAATTCACTTCGTAACTGACGATTTATTGAGTTCAAAGCGGCTGGGCGATTTAAGGTAATCACCACTATGTTTCCCCGTTTCTCGTAAAGGATTGTCTCTGCCAATTCAACCTCCCTTAGAATTCAAATAATCTACAACAGGAGAAAAGTTTCCATTAAGCATATTCTCCCAAGAATCTCCCACCTATCACGTGAATATGACCGTGGCTTTGGCTTTGTAATCCATCATGACCGAAATTTGATAATATCCGAAATCCATTAGGAGAATACATACATCCCAAATCCGTAGCAACTTTTCCCATCCTGCTCAATATGCCTTCGCTCCAAACTTCCAACTGTGTCATGTGCTTCTTCGGCATAACTAATAACATGACAGGTACCCACGTTAGTTTATTGACAATAGCTATTATATCTTCATCTATATAACGTATTCTTGCAGGCTCATCCCCTGCGACAATACGGCAAAATACGCAATTAGAAGCAGATGCCATTCCAAATCCTCAAGATATTATTCCCGACAACTATCAACGCAGCAGGGTAGTATTCTGATTACGCGTTGAATATAGGAGATTACAGGTTAAATCCAATGACATAGTGAAAATTCCCTGACCCCAGCCCATGTCAGTCCGGTGACTATAAATGGATGGCTTTACATTGTCAAACCTATTCAATCCAACCAATATCCTAAATGATTGTCTATGGTATTATTTACCAAGGAGGAGTTATGTTTGGGATAGGTATCTTAACCGTCAGTACATCTGGCTCACAGGGAATGAGGCAAGACACTAGCGGCACCACAATCCAAGAGATTCTATGTGAGCCGGAATACCGAACCATTCACTATTCTATGGTCCCTGACGATCTGGAGAGCATAGCTGAACAAATGATTAATTGGGCAGATGACATTGACGTAGACTTGATTATAAGCACAGGTGGGACCGGGTTGGGCCAACAAGATGTCACTCCAGAAGCTTGCCTTTCTATCATTGACAAAGAAGTTCCCGGCTTGGCCGAAGCTATGCGTGCCAAATCGTTAGAAATCACACCTATGGCAATGCTTAGCCGGTCCGTCTGTGGGATACGGGGCACGACACTTATCATTACATTACCGGGTAGCCCAAAGGGCGTAAAGGAAACTCTCGAGGTAGTTAAACCAGTCTTACCACATGCCTTAGAACTCCTCAACCAGGCATCCGTAAATGAACATCCCGTCTAACATCATAGATTCAGGGAGAAGTCGACATGAGCACAGAATCGAATCAGCCACCAGTGTATTGGCCAAGGGTCAAGGAGATCCTTGATGATGTTATGCACAGATGGGAAGAGAGATGGGGTCGAGAGGGCTATCCTGGAATCCATGAGTATTACTGGGAGACATCCCAAGAATTAAAGGATTCCGTGTTATCGGGGTATCGATCTATCGAACCAGGCGTGCCCGGTAAAGATACTTGGCTAGTCAAATCCCTTGCTCGAGCGGTTGGAACCTACGGTAAAATGCCTTTAAAAGGTCCTTTCTTGACTCGCGCGGAAGTCGACGAAATTATAACTTGGATCGATACTGGGATGCCTGAGGCACCTGAATAAAAACCGAAATTTTACAATCAAATTCGAATTAACGAACTTAACTAAAAATACCGCCGGGACTAACGTCCCGGCGGTATTTCTTAACTGGATAACTACTCTACTTAAACTAGAACCGGATCCTTGGATTTTTCATAAACCTGAATCCTGCCACGAGTGTGATCTAAGATACAGACTCTCCCCTTTCCATCAATTTTAACAGCGCAGGGATTAGCAAATGTCTTCTCGAATGCCGAGTTATCATTTGCTACTGCCAAGGCTCGTTGCCTGATCATATCCGGATTAGACAACAATTTCTCCTTGCCCCATGGAGACAATTGGCTATCACCATACATGGCAGCTACAAAACGTCCATCTGGCGATAAAACCTGGACACGATCATTTTGACGATCCGCTACGTATATCAGGCCTTCCTCATCTACAGTAACATCACTCGGACGATTAAATTGGCCAACACCGTCACCAGATTGACCAAAACTAGCCTGCCATTCTCCGTTTGGATTAAACTGCTGGATCCTGTCATTTCGCCAGTCGGCAACGTATATCATCCCTTCTTTATCAACTCCAATCCCCCATGGGAGATTGAACTGTCCGGGTCCATCCCCGAGACCACCAAATTGACTGATATATTTGCCATCTAGTGTGAATTTCTGGACTCTATGATTTCCACTGTCAACAATCAGGACATTACCATCCGCAGTGAGTGCCAATCCGGCAGGTTTGTTCAATTCACCGTCCCCGGATCCTGCCGTACCCCATTTGCTAAGATATTCCCCATCAGTATTGAAAACACTGATTCTATTAAGCCATTCATCTGCTATGTAAACATTCTGTTTGTCATCTATAACTATCGCCGTTGGCCAGGTGAACTGACCATCGCCTTCACCATCTTCACCAAATGCAGTTATATATTCCTCGTCTACAGTACAAACCGTGACTCGCACCCCATCCGGGCGATTTTCATATGAACGATTTAAAACATAAACCACGTCATCAGAATCAATAGCCATTGCTACTGGATTCCGAAACCCGGTTCCTGCGAACTCGTTCCGTCCCACGGTGTGACTGTAAGAATAAGTCCAGTCTTTAAGACCGAAAAAATGTGTGCTCATCCTACATACCTCAAATATTCAATTATTAGGCCGGTCTTAGTGATTTTTCTATAACCAGCCGGCTCCAAGCTCTACTATTAGCTTAGAGGAAAGGAATCTTTTCGTAAGAACCACCAACTATTTGCTTTGCATCTAAATGCATCCAATCCTCTACTATAGTCGAGTATACGGAACGGAAATCCATTAAGGATTTCAAATTCCCGCCTTCTTCTTGCTCGCCTGATTCTAAGGACGGGTAATCTCCGTAGATTCCGCCTTTTACATGTTCACCGACCATAAAAGCAACGCTACCTGCGCCGTGATCTGTACCTGAGCCATTGTCAGCAATACGACGACCAAATTCGGAATGCATGAATAACATGACGTTATCGCTCGCATCGTGCTCTCTCAGATCTTCCATGAAATTTTCAACAGTCCTCGAGACGTCCGTCCATAACCTGGCATGATCAGATGCCTGATTAGCGTGGGTATCGAAGCCGTTATATGGAGACGTAGTAAAGAGAACCCTCGTACCAAACTCGGCCAGATGAGTCTGGGCAATGTTCCTCATATACTGTCCAATTGCCGTAGCAGAATATTCCACAGTCGAGGAATATTTGTCCGGAGCTGTCGCGAGTATATCTGCACCCTTGAGCGCATCGGTCCCTGTTCTTCTTATGTAATCCATAGTGTATCCCGATCCAATGGTCGGACCATACATACGACCGAAAACGTCAAGCGCTTGGGAGCGTTGTGCATCTCCATCTATCCCAGTTAACAGTCCATATGTCTCTAGATCCCCTACAGACGCTACCGGTACACCTTCCTTGGCCAGAGCTCTAGGTAACCCTCTCCCAAAGTTGACACCGGTCAATACGTTTTCGGAGTTGGGGTCAATTTCTTTGATAACCTGACCCAACCAACCTTCTGTACCGATCTTATCAGGCTCACATGTATGCCAGATATCCATCGACCGGAAGTGGGAGTAACTTGGGTTGGGATATCCGATACCCAAGAAAATAGCCAATTTACCTTCATCCCAGAACCTCTTTAGAGGGGCCATAGTGGGGTGAAGACCTATTTGGTCGTTGAGAGGTATGATCTGGTTTTCAGGTATGCTCAGTGTCGGGCGATAATCCCTATACAGACCCTCATTGAACGGTATTACCGTGTTCAATCCATCGTTACCACCCGAGAGGGACAACACTGCTAGGATGTTTTCCTTGTTGGTAGATACCATAAATTTAGCCTCCGTTTAACTTAGCGTTTTATATGAAACGTGGATTAACCGAATTGATATTCTGAAGTCGCTGCGAGCATCTGGAACATTTCGCCGCTTCTTCGTGCAAATTCACCTTTTTCAGCATCACTGGCGTGAGCCAAGTTGCCATCGCGATTTGCATGAGTTAATAATTCTTGTTTCGTGTCCGCTGTTATATTCAGGCATCCGACCTGATCAATACAACCATCAACAAATTGTTCTGGCGTCAGGCTGGAACCCTGACCCATGAGATTATTTATCATTGTCTGGACACCTGACAGGTCGGTCTTGCCAAGATAATCAGCCGCAAAGTTGATCCTCTCTACTAAAGTTCCGCTGTCAATCCATTCGTGGCCTGTATGCCAGCCTTCGACGGTTGGAGGATTCATCAAGTCCATACCCATGTATTTAGGCTCTTGAGAAATCTCGAACAAACCTGGCTTGATCTCGTCCCGATGTTCTCCAACTAGACGCATGGTTCCGACTACCATCTCCGCCGGATTCTTTACCTTCGCGAACTGCGCGTTCTTGAAACCATCCGAGTTGAAAAGGGTTCGCAACATCTCGGTGATGTCATAACCGGAGTCAAAATAAACCTTTTCTAGCTCACTTATCAGATCTCCATCTTTTGGTGCAGTCTGACGCCAAGAAGGCACAGGCACCTCATCTGCTACAAAATAGTTGTAGAGATGCCTTGAGATGAACCGCGCCGTCCCAGGTTGCTTGCATACTATGTCTATTATGTCGTCACCGTTCCAGCGGCCAGTCTCGCCTAAGAAAGTCTTTTCTTCATCATCGTGATCAGTTGGATCAAATCTAAACTGCCAGGGGCTACGACCGTACGGGAATGGCGGATATGCAGGGGCGACGTTCCATCCGGTGAACGCATGGGCACATGCCTTTACATCATCCTCGGAGTAGTTAAAGGCCTCATCTTTACCAACTCCCAATGAGAACAACTCTAACAACTCTCGACCGTAGTTCTCGTTCAAGTTGGTCTTATGGCTCTCCGAATTATCCAGATAATACATCATCCCTGGATTAGTTGAGAGCTTGTAAAGTAAGTCACGGAAGTTACCCATGCCGTTATCACGAAACATGGAGATCATCCGACCCATTTCTTCACCGCTGTCAATCTTGCTATGCCCTGCACAGAAAATCATGTGCCAGAAAAGAGACATTTTCTCCTGCAGTTGTCTGGGACTGTTAATCATACGATAGACCCAGTTTTGAGTATTAATCTCTATCGCACCTGCGTGGTTGTAAGTAGGATGGTACCGAAGCATTAGATCTTCGTCGATCATAGGCTGAGCTGATGGGTTAAGCATATCCTCAACAGTCGCCCCGTATCCCTCAGAAGCCTTAGCCTCTATTTCGGATCTACTAGCACCGAAACCTGCTCGCCGCAGCAAATGGGCCATTAAAGCAATGTCTTGTCCCGGCATTATGCTCCTCCTTAGTTAGTTTTTGTGATGCCAGCCGTAATTGCTTGAAAAGTACAAGAATACCCAATATTATCCTACGATGCGATTCGGAAGACGATATTGGCTTTCTTGAACTTATTATAATGTAGAAATGTAATATAAAAAGGGGCCCATGTCAACTATAAAATCGTATCTGATAATAGCTATTTTCCAGGGACTCGGACCGACATTTTCAGCGAGAATCCGGAATCAATTTCCCGTGCTCTAGACACTTTGCTCATGTATCCAGTCTCAACAACCTGAGTAAGACAACTATCCAATCCAACACAACAGTAATCTAAGACTGCTGACCGAATAATGTCATAGAGGAGGAGAACGTATGACGACTATATTAGAGGATTATATATCCAAGCATCCCGGATCCGCCGAAAGATATAACGAAGCCTTAAATACATTCCCTAGCGGGGTAACCCATGATAATAGGTACGCCCAACCTTTCCCCATTTATATGACTCATGGCTCTGGTCCTTACAAATGGGACGTAGACAATAACGAATATGTGGATTACGTATCGGGGCATGGGGCCCTCTTATTAGGACATTCCCACCCGGCTATTGTTGATGCAGTTACACAGCAAATTAATCGCGGCACTCACCTTGGTGCGTCTACCGAAGAAGAATTGCGGTGGGCACGATCTATCAAAGCTCTGATCCCTTCTATAGAACGAATACGGTTCCACAGTTCAGGGACTGAAGCGACATTGATGGCCATGAGATTAGCTCGTGCCTATACGGGTAAGAACAAAATAATCAAATTAAAAGATCATTTCCATGGATGGCATGACTATGCCATGGCTGGTTCTGATCAGGCTTCACCGGGTATACCGGAGGAAAGTTGGACAAATATGGTTGTAGTTCCCTCCGGAAACCTTGAGGCAATAGAACGTATTTTGGAAAAAGATACCGACATAGCAGGAATTATCTTGGAACCAACGGGAGCACATTACGGACAACTGCCTATCAATTCGGCGATCTACTTGAAGGGTCTCAGAGAATTAACTTTGGAAAAAGAGATAGTGTTAATTTTTGATGAGGTAGTTACTGGGTTTCGGGCGTCTCCAGGTGGAGCTCAATCTCTTTACGATGTTGAGCCCGATCTGACTACCATGGCTAAAATCGTGGCCGGTGCTCTCCCAGGCGGGGCAGTTGGAGGAAAACAGGACATAATCGACATGATATCTCATAAAGGAGACCCTGAGTGGGACTCCCAAAGACGGGTTTATCATCCAGGCACCTTTAACGCCAATCCGCTTTCTGCGGTAGCAGGAGCCACATGTCTCGAGCTAATTGGCACTCAACCAATCAATCAACATGCAGACCTTATGGCAATGAGATTGAAAAAGGGATTGAACGATGTACTGGGGAAAATGGAGGTAACTGGTCACGCTTATGGAATTGCCTCAATGATTCACTTCGTACTATCGGATTGTGATTGCGACCGGGAAGTATGCACTTTGGCACACGATGATATAAAAAAGGCTATAGCCCTGCCTGCCATGACAAGCATCAAAAGAGGGTTACAGAACTGCGGCGTAGATCTAATGGGCAAAAACGCATTTCTAGTATCGGCCACCCATTCAGAAAAGGAAATAGACAATACTCTGGGGGCATTCGAACAAGCGTTAAGAAGCGTACGTGAAGAAGGGCTAATTTAGCTTATCACTTATAGCAGATTGCGTTGTAAATTGAATTTTATCTGCTAAAATCCCGCCATATCACAATTCAAAGAATCTTGGAGATTAAAGGAGGGATAGACATGGCCAGAGTTGCTCTGGATCTTGGAGACGCTAAAGATTTAACTGTCGTGAAAGCGTCAGGATGGAACGTGGCACCCGGGTTGGTTCCGGGAGAACCCAATCAAGGGTTGGTAGCCGAGCTGATGGGCAGTTCCGCGCGATTGCCGGACTACGATGACTCTTCTTGGGATCACAACGTCGATATACAGGCTAGATATTCCAAAGGATTTACGTTTGCTTGGTATCGCCTTGAATTTACCATGCCTGAAGAAGTAAAGGGACAGAAAGTCGAGGGTAACCGGGTTTATTTTGAAACTAACGTAGACAATTACGGTGAAGTTTATTATGACGGAACCATCGACCGAACCATTGGAGTAATTACGGGAAACAACACTAACAAAAGAGTCTTATTAGAGGAACCAGCGGTTCCCGGCAAAAAACATTTGATCGCCGTGTTAGTAGCCAACGCTCCGCTCGGGGAGCCCGTAGGAGCCATTTTCATGAGGTTCGCTACATTGGCTTTTGAAGAAGCCCCTCCTAGATAGTGGATACATAAGCGACCTAAGAGATAACACACAGCGGAGACGAATGCCAGAATCTTTCTCTGGACAAGTAAATGCCCCGGAGTTCCCGGATACCGCCGAATGGATTAACACCACCCGGCCACTGACGTTGAGAGAATTCCGGGGCAAACTGGTCGTTCTGGATTTTTGGACATACTGTTGAATTAACTGTCTCCACATATTTCCCCAGTTGGAGAAAATACAAGAAAAATATGACCGGGAATTAGTTGTAATCGGCATACATTCGGCTAAATTTCCAAACGAACGCTCCAAAGAAAACCTCAATAACGCGGTTCGACGATACGAACTAACACATCCAGTGGTAAACGATCCACAATTCCAAATCTGGCAACAATACGCCTGTCGAGCCTGGCCAACCTTGATGTTTGTTAGTCCCACGGGCAAAGTGGTAGAAAAACATGAAGGGGAAATAACATACCAAACACTGGACCTAGTGGTATCACGTTTAATAGACCAGTTTGATAGTGATAAGACAATCTACCGATCGTCAACTTTTTTTAACCAGCCCTCCACAATATCCCAAGACCTTTGTTATCCAGGAAAGCTTTTATCGGATGAAGGCAGCGAATCGCTATTCATTTCCGATAGTAACCATAATCAGATTTTAATAACCTCGTTAGAAGGAGAAATCCAATCTATCGTTGGATCAGGATCGACTGGCTTAGCAGATGGCAGCTTCACTGAATCAGAGTTTAATCACCCACAGGGCCTTGCTATCAAAAATAACAAAGTATATGTAGCAGACACAGGCAACCATGCGATCCGAGAAATTGATCTAGGGCTAAAGACAGTAACCACCATAGCGGGGGACGGAAGTCAGGGTAGTCCCAGCACAGATATTAGGCAGGGGAAATCGGTTTCTTTAAACTCCCCGTGGGATATAACTTGTGTCGCCGATGACTTGTTTATAGCCATGGCAGGGTCACACCAACTGTGGTGTATGAATATTGCCAATCACAAAATAGGCCCATACGCAGGGAGCGGACAGGAATCGCTCCACGATGGACCTTTAGCGACCGCTACTTTAGCCCAACCAAGTGGTATTACTTCAGATACTGACCACTTGTACTTTGCTGACAGTGAAACTAGTGCAATTCGATATGCAAACTTGGATCCGGGCGGAAACATTGAAACCATAGTAGGGCAAGATTTATTCGTTTTTGGGGATGTTGATGGAGATCCCGAACATTGCAGATTACAGCATCCTTTAGGAATCACCTATCGAGGCAAAGCGTTATATATCGCGGATACCTACAACCACAAAATCAAATGTATTAACCTCGAAAGTCGGATTACCAGCACGATATTTGGAAGCGGTAAATCAGGGGCTAAAGACGGAGTTGGCACCGATGCTGAATTTTCGGAGCCAAGTGGATTAAGCATCACAGGAGATTATTTATACATAGCGGACACGAACAATCACATCATAAGAAAAGCTAATTTATCTACTTATCAAGTTATCACCATGAATATTCAGCGCCCTTGAGTGGCAATGTGTCTCGTATGCTCTAACGCGCTTTGAGGACACCGATCAAACATCATTCGTACAATTAAGTTAGAATATCCATCCACCTAGAATTTTTCTATAAAGGCTTTTTGTTGCAAAATCAATCAGGTAGCAGCATCCCAGTTTTCAATGTATTACAAAACAAAGCATTCATAAATGTTTGGTGTGCAGGCAGCCTGCACGAAATATCGAGAAGGACCGAGTTACTAGTTCTAAGTCTCTTAATATTCCAAACTACGGGTTCACCTTTTCAACTACTCCTAGTCTTAGTTTTTAATAACGTCCCTCGTCCAGTTCTATCGCTAATCTTCGGGAGCATTGCAGATCGGTTCAATCGCTGGCACGTAATGCTATTGGCTCAGTTTGCCAACGTGATCACGTCTGGGGTAGTTTTGGGCCTGATCTTTTATGATGTTGTACAACCTTGGCAACTATATTTAGCTTTAATAATGCAAGGCATTACCAAAGCCCTAGAAGATCCTTCTAGACGCACCGCAATATTGGACATCGTAGGTGAAACTAAAGTCGTCAACGCCCTTTCATTGGATCAAATAGGTAATACTACTGGAAAAATAGCTGGCCCGTTCTTAGCAGGATTACTCGTTGAAACCATGGGTTTTTCTGAAGCTTACTCGTTCGTATTGATTACGCACATACTAGCTTTCGGCTTCGTAACTAGGATTAGAATTCCGGACAGAGTGATAATCCGAAATCAACAACAGGTGGCACGAGGGTTGTGGATCAGCATTAAATATGCCTTAGCCAACCCATTGTTAATGGGAATGCTTTATATAACTATAATCATGAATGCAGCAGCCTTCCCAGCTCAGCAATTAATAACTGCCATTGGTGACACAAACTTAAACGTTGGAGAGACGCTAATTGGTGTATTAGTGGCGGCAGAAGGAGTTGGACAATTAATTGGCGCGGGATTGATGGCTGCTAGTAGGAACATACAATATCACGGTAGAGTATTCTCTATAGGGTCCATCATTGTCCTAATAATGGGATTAATGTGGGCCTGGTCTCCGTGGTATGTACTAACCTTTTGCATTTTGATCTTAGGGGGCGTTGGACAGTCCGGGTTTGGAACAATGCAAAGTTCAATCACCATGCTTTCCGCCCCGCAAGAACTTAGAGGACGGATGGTAGGTCTCATGAGCTTTTGTATAGGTGTTGGAACACCCATAGGTGGCCTAGAAATGGGATTACTAGCTGCTGCTGTAGGATCTCAGTGGGCTATTTCGGTTAACGCTGTGGTAGGCTTAGCATTAATCCTACCAGCCATGATTCTAACACCTCTCATTACCGGAAAAACCGTTGAGCAACGAAACCCAGTTCATGTTACAAAATAGCTTTGCAAAATTGTCTTGATTATAGGCATCTAATGGTTATACTTTGAACAGAATTCAAGCAAACAGTCTTCAATAGTTCGCAAGCTAAGTATCAAGATTGCTTAGCATTTGAATCAATTAAATAACCAGCTCGCACTTTAATCCGTCTTATACTATTAAAAAGGAGTTCTTTATGACCAAGGTATTAGTAATTCAGGGAGCCGGCATGAACATGCGAGGTAAATCCCAAGTGGAGATATTTGGGACAGATACACTAGATCAGATAAATGAGCAGGTTAAAGGTTACGCGGAAGGTCTAGGGATAGACGTGGATTTCATTCATTCTAACATCGAGGGCGAAGTAATTAACGCTTTATATGAAGCACATGAGAATGGCACCCACGCCGCTTTGATGAACCCAGCAGGATATACTACTACTACAGGGCCAATTCGAGCGGCAATATCTCAGGTGGCATTCCCAGTAATTGAGGTTCACGCTTCTAATCCAACTTCTAGAGGAACCGTATCTACCATACAACCAGTTTGCAAGGGGTCTGTATACGGTTTCGGCGTATACGGTTATTATCTTGCCTTAGAAGCAGTTCAACGTATGGTAGAAAATTAGTTCTACCAACCCAATAACAAGACTCAAGAGGGTAACTTTATCTGGTTACCCTCTTCTCTTTGGAAATATATTACAGAATGAGAAACTAGGCCCTATTCGCACCGTAAACAACGAAACTCGGTAAACACACTATCATGCAAATCAGGATTAGTTTGGACAAAATCCATGATTATACGGAGAACTTTGTCTTCACTCCCGATCCCATATTTCTCCACTGCAGATTTGATAAAAATCCTGTGGTCAACATTAAGCTCGATCTCAAAAGTTTCTTTAGCACCTGCCATGTAAATACTCCTCCCTATAACTAATAATTTATTGTACGGACCATCCTGGCTCCCACGGCTATTTAGCCTTCATGGGATTCAGACCCTATCTCATTAAACGTTACACGGAGCATCGGTGCTCCAGATTCATTCTTCCACTGATGTCGTGAGTTGGGCGGCACAACTATAGCATCTCCTTCGGATACGATGTAATCAGTCCCGTCACATGTCAATGTTCCCGTGCCTTCCAAAACATATACAACATGATCCCACTCATGAGAATGTCCCCCAGTATCAGGGTGACTAACCGCTCCTGGCAGCATTGGACCGTTATAAAGCATTACGTAATTCGGAACACCGTCTTTCGTATTCAAAATGCGACTTCCTGAGTCAGAATCTAGATCTTTAAAATTCCGAATGACTGGCGGTTGACCATTACCTTGACCACCTTGGTTTCTAGCACCACCACTTCGGGCCGCTTCCAAGGGGTTAATTTCTATCCGAATAATATCTTCATGTCCACCGTTATTGAGAGTGTAATGATCTACGTTACCAGGTATGAACATCGCGTCGCCTTCTTTTACCGGGTATTCCGTACCGTCACAAATCAGGACCCCATAACCTTGAATAATATAAACCTCATGTTCCCATGGATGGATGTGATGGGAACTAGTTTTCCCCGGCTCAATTCTAGAATATGACAAAGTGCATGTCGTAGGATTGTCATCTAAACCGACCAACCTAGCAGAGCCCTCTCCTAAATTAGCACCACGATAGTTACGAATAGATGGTTCCATTAATTTCGCTCCTTAACCAACAATGCCGATACTTAGTAAGCTCTAATAATAGTCTATCCACAAAATCAATACTACTTGTCCTATCCCCATTTAACACCTATGCGTTACAAATGACAGTATTGGCAAGTTATGTTCATCAATGTTAGCCTGAGGCTAATTCCAATATGACATATAATGTAATACGTTCATGCCACATATCAAACAATAATATATAATTGGGCCCAGAGGATAGGAGGCTTACATGGTAGAAAATGCAATACGACTGACGGAACTTTCGCACTGTGCTGGTTGAGCTGCTAAATTCAGCTTGGAAGATCTGGTTCAGATCTTAAAAGACGTACCCATAATTAAACACCCGAATCTATTAGTGGGGACGGAAACCGGTGACGATGCAGCAGTATACCGGATAAACGATCATACTGCCCTAATCATGACAGTCGATTTCTTTCCACCCATTACTGATGATCCTTTCCAATTTGGAGAAATAGCGGCTGCTAACTCACTTAGCGATGTGTATGCAATGGGAGGGACTCCTCTGGTTGCTATGAATATAGTTGGATTCCCTGCAGAACTTGATAAGGGAATCCTCAGTGAAGTCTTGAAGGGTGGCTATTCCAAAGCGGCGGAAGCCCAATGCCTGATAGTTGGGGGGCATACAGTAGATGATCCAGAACCCAAGTATGGTCTATCAGTTGTGGGCACAGTCGAACCTGGTAAACAAGTTACTAATGCGGGGGCGCAACCTGGAGATGTGTTAATCCTAACCAAACCCATAGGTTCAGGGATCATCACTACAGCAGGAAAACAGGGCATATGCCCGCCTGAAGTTTTACAAGAAGCTTGTACTACTATGGCCACGCTTAATAAGTCAGCATCCCAAGCCATGACCGATGTCGGAGTTCATTCAGCGACCGACGTTACCGGGTTCGGACTAATGGGACATCTGCAATCCATGATTAAAGGTAGTGGCGTGAGCGCGGAGATCACTTTATCATCTGTACCAGCGATATCAGGAACGTGGGATCTATTGGAACAAGGGGTAGCACCTGGTGGAACACACAGAAACCTCCAAAGCGTATCTCAATCGGCTGTATGGCACCCAGATTTAAATGAGAAGGAACGATTATTCCTGTGCGATGCGCAAACCTCCGGTGGACTCCTTATCTCCGTTGCAGAAGACAAAGGACCTGATCTTATTAGCGCATTACAAGCGAATTCGACTCTAGCCTCAATTAAGATTGGAAAGATCATTGAAGATACTAGCAATAAAATCAACGTTACACCGTAGTCCTAAAGTTAATGGCTCATAACAAATGGTCTAGGATTCAGAAAAATGAATGAAAATTTGGAACCCCAATTCGGACTCAAACGCCCTGACCAAATAAAACAAGCGCCGGAACAGGGCGAACGAGTACCGCCAGGCCAATTCCTTAGTCAAAAATTTCCTGTGCTGACATACGGTTCAACGCCGGATGTAGATCTGGGAACTTGGAAAATAAAAGTGTTTGGCATGGTTGAACAAGAAATAGAGCTTAACTGGAATCAATTTTTGAACCTGGAATGGAATTCTATTACCGCTGATTTCCACTGCGTTACCCAATGGAGTTCTTTGGATAACGGCTGGGAGGGGGTTACATTTGCCAATCTTGTGAAACTGGCTAAACCACTTTCCAAAGCCAATTACGTTATGGCTCACTGTTTTGGTGACTACACCACAAATATTCCTCTATCGGTGGCTCTGAATGAAGGCTTCCTCGCGCACAAACAAAACGGGCAAGAAATGGAGATTGACCACGGTTGGCCTTTGCGGTTAATCATTCCAAGCCGTTACGCTTGGAAGAGCGCTAAATGGATCAATGGAATTGAGCTAATGGAAGAAGACTCTCCCGGATTTTGGGAGCAACGAGGGTACAACAATAACGCGGACCCTTGGGAAGAAGAGCGGTTCTGGCCGGAACTCAATAAGTAGCCATATATTCAGTCATATTCCCAGACTATCGACACCGTTCATTTGATAAACGGCCTAGTCAGACTCTGGATAGAATTTCGGGAGACAAGGCCTCTGTTACACCGATCATGCTATCCCGCGTCACTAATCGCGCCAATTCAAGTTCGCTCAAGTTTTCGGACCCTGCCGGACGGCGGGGCAACACCAAGTACCTTAAATCAGCTGTACTATCTACTACTCTAACTTCGATGGCTGACGGTAAGTCCAAACCGAATTCTCGCATCACACCACGGGGATCTACTACGGCACGCGAGCGATATTCAAGGCTCTTGTACCAGTCAGGCGGCCTTCCAAGCAACATCCTAGGATAGCAAGAACACAGAGTACAGACTACCATGTAGTGAACGTCGGATGTGTTTTCAACCACCGCCAGGTGAGGGGTAGTATCAGGTAGTTCGTATCCGAGCTGAGATAGGGCAACATTAGCTTCTTTCAGCAGTAAATTCTTAAACTCAGAATCAATCCAAGCGTGAGCAACGACCTTCGCACCGTCAGCAGGAGATCTCGATTCTCTCTCATCTATTTGTGCTTGGATTTCTTGAGCAGTACAAATACCTTTATCTATCAACAATCTCTCGATAGCGCGAGCGCGTTCCGCAAAATAACCCAGGTTACTGTCTAATTCGAGATCATCATGGTCAGTATTTGGCAGTTCACCGTTATGGTCATTACTCATAAAACCTCATTATATCGACTGTTAAACAGCTTCATATCGACTGTTAAACAGCTTCTAACCAATGTTGATACACATCTACAAGAATCCGATCATGCGATTCTCCCAGATATTTGGGCCACACTTCACTTTGATTAAACTCGACTGTATAAAGTGGTTGCTTGGGTAATCCGTCTCCTCCATGGGCAAGGGATTCCGGATTAAGAAAATTTCCACGATGGGCAACTATTACTCCAGTCTTATCCTGTATGTATGATGGAGTTCTAAAATGATTTGATGGTGAACCACTTCGTACCTTCACAACATTAGTCAGTGAGAACCTAACACCTACCAATTCATCATCACCCAATTACATCACCCCATAATATTTTTGGTTGCCATATCTATTTCCTGTGTTGTAAGTACACCCTTTTCCACGAGAAGAATTTCTAACGCCGCAGTCCATCTTTCGTAATAGCCCATCGCCACGTAGCTTTCCTCATCCAAACTTTCAATAGCGCGTCTCATCTCGTCCGTCGTCCTCAAGCCTTTTGCACTAAGTACGGAGTGCAAAGCATCTACACGTTGCTCCCAATCCATGATCTGATGTTCGGTGAGATCGATCGGAGTTTCATTAGGCCAACCACCTCTATCATGGACTTTGTTCATTGGTCACTCCGCAAACCTTATTAGACTAAATTAACTTAATCTGGTTGTCTGAATTATATGGACACACATACTAATGGCGGATGATGTTAGAAATGCTAAACCTGTAAAGCTATCGGACAGCGGCAGTCCCGAAAAATGTTGAACAAGAAATAAACTCGAGAGCCTCGCTAATAATACTTGACTAGGTTATTCGTCGCCTTCTTCTTCCTCATCCTCATGAGGTTCAGGATCTTCAGGCGGAGCAAAAACAGATCCGGGTAATATTGCTATGGGTCGATCCCGTCGCTTGAAAGTTGGTTTAGGCATTTCCAACAAAGCAGTTTTTAAACTTTTCAAATTATCGATGCCCATGAGATCTACATCAACCAAAAGCCCATGAACACCTATATCCCTCAAAGCTTCCAAATCTTTACCTTCTATTGGCCTCGCCACTTCCAGCACTATGTATTTATCTGACCTACGACTAACCGAGCCGACTGAAGCTAGGTCCCCCAGGGTCAAGCCATCATTTCCCTGAGTCAAAGGCATTACAAATCCATCGATTGGTAATGAAGAAACTGCTCTCAACTCTTTATCGTCCATGTTTGGGTCAACGCATAAAAACCTAGCTAGCTCATCGTTTACCAGGGCTGATGCAGATGTTCCTTCGAGGCCGAAAACCAAAGCATCAGATCCGCTTTCCTGATAAACCTGCGCATCATCTCTAGACAATCCAGCAACCCGGACACCCCACGGTTGGCCATCGAGATCATCGGTTAAGCCATTTATATCTTGGGGATCACCAGAACTCCCCAAGATCAGTGCATCTAACCCTTCATCTGTAACAATACCAACGCCTTTAGCGTGATCCTTCGAAACCAACCCTATCAATGCCATCCCTGGTAATTTCTCGGGGCGTTTCACGCTAAAGCCAAGGGGGGTTGGTGCACCATCTCTTATTTTATCTAATACATCGAGTAACTTGCTCATAGTGTATGTCAGGCTCCGATACTTTTACTTGACCAAATTCTTTTAACCAAAATCCCGTCAGCATAACCGTTCTCAATTCTCAATCAGCTTCTATGATTATAACTGGCGAACCCTAAACCATGTAATTCTCGCCTAAGGATTTTGTTAAAGGAGCCAAACTAACGCTTTCTAGCTATCTGGCTCCCTTTGTACTTGCTGTCTGGTTTCGAACAACTCCCTACAGAGGTTGCCAAACCCTCTTGCCACCGTCGTTAACGACCTTGCCAACCTGTTTCCCCGGAGGAAAATGTCCGGCGCAGATTATCCAAGACTCTTTCTCCGCCTGGTCCAACAATTTCTCCCGGCTTGCAGCACTCTGTGCCTTGTCTGTATCCACTCCTGCGCACCAAGTCGGTTCCGAAACTTGTGCAATGGTATGTAATAGATCCCCCACAACAGCCCCTTTTTGACCATTTGAATCAATCAGAACCACTTGATGGCCTGGCGTGTGGCCCGGCGCTGGAGTGACCGACACCTCTCCCGTAACATCAGCTGGGCCATCGATAATTTCTTGCAACCTTAGTCTACGGAGAGGCATTATCTGCCGTTGTACATGTGGAGCCTGTTCCAACCTGGTAGGTTCTGTAAAGTAATCATAATCTGGTTTAGGTATCCAATACCTAGCTCGCCGGAAATTGGGAGCAGGCATTCCGCCGGAATAACGAAGATTCCAACCTACATGATCAGCATGCAAGTGAGTATGAACTACAAAGTTAACCTGATCAGAGGGAGAAACGTTGGTATTCCTTGTATTATCTGGTGGCTGCAACACATCACTAACTACTTCGTAAAGATTCCCAGTCAAGTTCCCGCGATCTGGATGAGGTCCCGGCCCCATTCCGGTATCAACTAATATCGTTTTACCTTCGGACAACACTACAAACGCACCATAATACAACTGCAACATACCATTCTCTAGAGAATCCTGGTGAGCATCCCAAGCCGACGCAGGTACGTCAGGGAACATCGCAGAAGGTTCTCTCGCAGGAGGAATCATATCTATTACAGCGATAACCTCAACATTACCTATCATTCCTTTCTCGGACATAAACATCTCCTTTTTATAATCCCATGGGGGAATCGTTCCATTAAATTGTGCAGACAAGCACTATAAAATTTATTAAACCGTCTAATAATTCATCCTAGATTTAGTATTGAATCAGAGAAAAAACATCGTACTTCTTGAGACGCTCCCGTCCACCCAAACCAGTCAACTCAATAACTAATCCAATTCCAGCAACTATACCTTGGGACCTCTCTACTAATTCTGCTGTTGCTTCAATAGTTCCTCCCGTCGCTAAAAGGTCGTCGATCACCAATACTCGAGAGCCTGGTGCTATATCTCCATCATGTATTTCTAGGGTATTCGATCCGTATTCCAAAGAATAACTAGCGGAAATAGTATCACCTGGTAACTTACCTTCTTTACGAACGGGCACGAACGATTTGCCCATGGCACATGCCAAGGGGGCACCAAAAATAAAACCGCGAGATTCTACCCCAACAATGGTATCAAAATTTAGCTCAGAACATTCTTGTCGTATCAGATCTATAACTGTATTAAAGGCCTCAGAATTTTTAAGAATCGGAGTTATGTCCCTAAACAGAATACCCGCTTGAGGGAAATCCGGAACATCGCGAATAAAATCTTTCAAATCCATTTTGAATCATCTCTTAACATGGAATCATCTCTTGACATGGAATCATTCAGATTGGATTCCGTATCTATACTAGTAGGCTATTTTGAAAGCAGTTTAGTTTAAGCCTCCTAAGTCGTCAAGGTTTGCCATAGCTAGATGTGGAACGACAGGATGTAGATTTTGTATCCAATCACGTCTAGAATATATCCGACGGGAAATTGACTTTTTATGTAGCCTTTACTATAATTTTCTCCGTAGCCGTTGGGCTACTAAATCGGTCCCGTGACCCGGGGCCTTTTTTGTAGTGTCGAGGGTCTCCTTAGTTCGAATCCGCTTTATACAAAATCACGGATTTTGACAGGCATGGGGTCAGTTCCCTTCCGGGACTCTACAAAAGGACTGATTAGCTGTTCCCCGGAACACGGGCGAGCAGGATTATCCGTCAGAAACCCTGGAGGGGTGGGTGAGCGGTTAAAGCCACCAGACTGTAAATCTGGCCTCCGGAAGGAGTTCGTAGGTTCGAATCCTACCCCCTCCACCAATTTGACTACCGGAGAGTTAATATCAGGCTAGACGGGCCCAGATAGCTCAGCGGTAGAGCACGTTCTTGGTAAGAACGGGGTCGGCGGTTCAATCCCGCCTCTGGGCTCCATAGTACTACCCATATCGAAGGAGAGATTACCTAAATGGCTAAGGAAAGATTTGATCGAAGCAAGGCACACGTAAACGTTGGAACAATTGGTCACGTAGACCACGGGAAAACTACTCTTACGTCCGCGATAACTAAAGTGTTAGCAGACCAGGGCATGGCTAATTACTTGGACATGGACAGTATTGACAATGCTCCCGAGGAAAAAGCCCGTGGTGTTACCATCGCAATAGCCCACGTGGAATATGAGACTGCAGATCGTCACTATGCCCACGTTGACTGCCCAGGACACGCCGACTACATCAAAAACATGATCACAGGCGCTGCCCAAATGGACGGAGCCGTGCTAGTTGTTAGCGCTCCTGATGGCCCGATGCCTCAAACGCGAGAGCACATCCTTCTAGCCCGTCAGGTAGAAGTCCCCCGAATTTTAGTCGCGCTCAATAAGTGCGACATGATGGATGACGAAGAGTTATTGGAGCTCGTGGAATTAGAAGTTAGAGAACTTCTTAGTCGATACGAATTCCCAGGAGATGACACTCCCATAGTACGCGTCAGTGCCCTCAAAGCTTTAGACGGTGATCCTGACGCCGCCCAGGGAATACTCGACCTTGTATCAGCGATGGACGACTACATCCCAGTGCCTACTCGAATCACAGATAGACCTTTCTTGATGCCAATTGAAGATGTCTTCGGAATCAAAGGTCGCGGAACCGTAGTCACAGGTAGAGTGGAACGAGGTTCCCTAAATCAGGGAGAGGAAATCGAAATTATCCGATTCGGAGATGTCAGGAAAACAGTCGCAACGGGTTTAGAAATGTTCCACAAATTACTGGACACCACAGAAGCAGGTGATGCAGTAGGTATACTGTTACGAGGTGTCGACAGAGACGAAGTAGAACGAGGGCAGGTAGTAGTAAAACCAGGGTCCATGAAGCCCTACACCCACGCTGAAGCAGAAGTTTATATCTTAAGTCGAGATGAAGGTGGTAGACATACACCATTCTTCCCAGGGTACAAACCTCAATTTTATATTAGAACCAGTGATATCACCGGAGAGATTGTATTGCCCGAAGGTGTTGAAATGGTTATGCCAGGCGATAACGTTAAAATGACCATTAACCTCGTAACTCCGGTTGCAATAGAGGAAGGTCTCCGATTTGCTATTCGGGAAGGTGGCCGCACGGTCGGTGCGGGCGTCTTTACCAAAATGTTGGAAGAATAAAAATGGCCAGAAAAGCAACAGATGCCCGTCAGATAATCACGCTCCAATGTGGAGATTGCAGGGAACGGAATTACACGACCATCAAGAACCGTCGGAATGACACCCAAAGAATGGAGTTGCGTAAATACTGCTCACGTTGCCGTGAACACAGGGTTCATCGGGAAACCAGGTAACCCCCATGGCTAGAGCATCAACACGACAACCAAGTCAACAGGTGTCTCCAAGTAACTTGAGGCGGCCTAACCCTATAGTATTCCTTCGGGAAACCGTCTCAGAACTTAAAAAGGCAGTATGGCCCAGCAAAGAAGAAACAGCCCGTTTGACTGCAATTGTAATAGTATTGGCTATCGCAGTTGGGCTGTTCCTAGGAGCCCTTGACAGGATTTTCGATTTTTCTTTCGCACAGGTTATATTTAGAAGGTTTTAGAGAAACCAAAAAATGCTCACATACACGGTCACGTATACTAGGCGCATTCTCACAGGCCAAGATTAATTGTTATGACTACATCTGAAACAGTACATACAGAAGAAAGCACACCCCAGTGGTTTATAGTTCACACTTATTCTGGGCAAGAAGACCTTGTCAAGAAAAACTTGGATCTACGTATTCAAAGCTTGGATATGCAAGATAGAATCTTCCAAGTTGTGGTCCCCACTGAAGAAGAAGTGATTTTCAAAGACGGCCAGCGAAAATCCGAACGGAAAAAATTGTTCCCCGGCTACATATTAGTACAGATGAACATGGATGATGAAAGCTGGTATGTTGTTAGAAACACTCCTGGCGTAACGGGATTTGTTTCGACCGAAGACGAGAGAGACACTCGTCCAAGACCCGTGCCTCTAGAGGATAGCCAATTGGAATCGATCCTCAGTCAGACTGAAGCTAGCCCCGCTAGAATAAAGATTGGATTGGAAACAGGCGACACTGTACGGATCAATGAAGGTCCGTTCGTCGATTTTATAGGCACAGTTAACGAAGTGGATGATACCAAGGGGAAAGTTAGGGTCATGGTTTCATTTTTCGGACGAGATACCCCCGTTGAACTAGACTTCTTACAGGTAGAACGAAGTTAGGGATTCTTAACATTTCTGGAGTAAAAGTTGGCTAAAAAGGTAAGGGCTATCATTAAACTACAACTGGAGGCCGGTAAGGCCACGCCAGCTCCCCCGGTAGGACCGGCATTAGGGCAGCACGGTGTTAATATCATGACGTTTGTAAAAGAATACAACGAACGTACCGGAACCCAGTCCGGCACCATTGTTCCTGTACATCTCACGGTTTACGAAGACCGATCCTTCACATTTGTTACTCGGACCCCTCCCGCTTCAGATCTCCTTAGAAGAGCTGCTGGAGTAGAGAAAGGGGCCGGCGACTTTAGAGAAGGAAATGTAGGTCAAGTCACCAGAGATGAACTTCGTGAAATAGCCGAAGCTAAGCTGAAAGACTTGAACGCCGGATCAGTAGAGCAAGCCATGAATATAATCGAAGGCACTGCCCGTAGCATGGGCATAGCGATAGAAGGTGATTAAAAATGCCCAAGCATAGCCGTAGGTACGAAGCAGCGCTCCAGAAGATTGAAGAGGACAAGGTATATCAACCCGATGAAGCTATAGGCCTCCTGAAAGAGCTGGCAAGCACCAAGTTCGATGCTACGTTAGAAATCCACCTGAGGACAACCGCAGATACAAGGCACGCGGATCAAATGGTGCGCGGAGTTGCCGTACTGCCACATGGGCTTGGCAAACAAGTACGAGTACTCGTATTTGCTAATGGCGAAGCAGCTGATATCGCACGCCAGGCCGGAGCTGACTACGTTGGAGATGAAGATCTTACAGAACAAATAGAAGGTGGATGGTTAGATTTTGAAATCGGCCTAGCGGTCCCTGATATAATGCCGAAAATTGCCAAATTGGGACGTATTCTCGGAAGACGTGGGTTGATGCCCAACCCGAGGACAGGTACGATGGTTCAACCAAGAGATCTACCAAGAACCATTGAAGAGGCTAAAGCCGGTCGGTTAGAATATCGAACTGATCGAACATCCATAATCCATGGGCAATTTGGAAAAGCAAGCTTCGAAGAACAATCTCTAATGGAAAATCTCTCGGTCTTAATGGACGCAATAGTACGTTCTAAGCCAGAAGCCGTGAAAGGAGCTTTCCTAAAATCAGCATACCTAAATTGCTCCATGGGTCCTAGTGTGGCCGTAGACGTGAACAGCCTACAGGCACTTAAACCACAGGAGTAAGTTTCCGATTATTAAAAACTAAATAGGCTTGAGACCACGGGCCCTCATCGAGGCTAAGGATTATATTCACCCGTCGAGGCGCAGATCAATCGAGAAGTAAAGCTTCCCAGCATTTATGCACTGCGTCGGGGAGCTTTTTAATTACTAAACTAGGAGGGATAAAGTGCCAACACAGGGCAAAATAGATAGAGTAAGCGAGTTACAAAGTAAACTGGAAAAGTGTTCAATCGCCGTGACCGCAACGTACAGTAACATTGGGGTCAACGAAATGACTGATCTACGTCGCCGTACACGGGACGCAGGTGTTGAATTCGTGGTTATAAAAAACACATTAATGCACCTGGCCGCCGACGCGGCCAATAAGCCTCAAATAAAAGAAATAGTAAACGGACCTACAGCGATAGCTTTTGGGTACGATGAACCCATAGACGTAGCAAAGACATTAAGCGAATACATTCGTACCACTAGGTCACCTTTGGCGTTTCAAGGGGCAGTCATTGGAGACGGTCCACCTCTACCCGCCGCAGATGTGGAACGACTCGCAGCATTGCCACCGAAGCCTGTGCTAGTATCAACGCTACTTGGCCAACTACAAACACCCCTATACCAACTCCTAGGTATTCTAAATGGACCACTGCAAAGTTTCGGAGGTATACTTCAAGCGCGTATTAGACAAATAGAGTCTGGAGAAGCCTCAGCGTAGTGCCATCCATAAAAGACAAAATTACCAGATACCCAATTAAATAATTTAGGATTATTAAAATCAAAGTATATTAGGAGGAAACATGGCCACCAAAGAAGAAATAATGGAAGTAATCAAAGGTATGAGCGTTTTGGAATTGTCTGACCTAGTAAAATCACTAGAAGAAGAATTTGGCATTAGTGCAGCAGCTCCTGTTGCCGTAGCAGCCCCGGCTGCTGCAGGTGCCTCACCAGCCGACGCTGCCGCTGCCGCAGATGAAGAACAGTCCGAATTTGAAATTATGCTGCAGGACGTGGGCGCAAATAAAATCAATGTTATTAAAGCAGTTCGTGAAGTCACTGCCTTGGGCTTAAGAGAAGCTAAAGAATTAGTGGAAGCTGCGCCTGCTAAGGTGAAAGAGGGAGTCGCGAAAGACGAGGCAGAATCTGTTAAAGCCAAGTTAGAAGAGGCAGGAGCAACGGTAGAAGTCCGCTAACTTATAACCATAAGACGCTGCTAAATAGCTTTTACATTTACAATAGCATGGCAGCCTACTTTTTAATCAGACGTTGTTCGAGGTGGCCAGCCAAGATTAGTTCTAGCCGGCCACCTCGAATTATTAAAGCCTGCCCTTTAATAGTCCGATACACATTCATCAAACCGCAAATCATCGGCCAAATTCCCTAAACCGCAAGTCTCTGGATATCAAGTCAATATTCATATTTTAAACAAATCGAAATAAAGGAGTTTGTTATGGCTGGAGAAGCTATACGGATTGGATTGATAGGAGCTGGTAGAAACACAAGAGAACGACATATCCCTGGGTTCCAAGGCGTTAACGGGGTAGAAATAGCCGCTGTGGCAAACCGTAGCCGACAATCCGGTCAACAAGTAGCAGACGCCTTCAACATACCTACAGTTTACGACAATTGGCAGGATCTTCTAGATGATCCTACCTTAGACGCCATTTGTATAGGTACGTGGCCTTATATGCATGCAACATTAACTATCGCTGCATTAGAACAGGGCAAACACGTTTTATGCGAGGCTCGTATGGCCACAACCGCAACCGAAGCCCAAGCTATGCTCGAAGTTTCACGTACACATCCAAACCAAGTTGCACAAATCGTACCGTCTCCCACGACGTTCAAGGTCGATAAACTATTACAACGTTTAGTATACGAAGGGTTCTTGGGAGATCTCTTATCTGTAGATGTGCAGGTTCTCGGTCAAGATTTCGTTGACACTACTTCTCCTTTGCATTGGAGACAGAACCGCTATCTAAGCGGATTCAATATCATGTCTATGGGAATCTGGTACGAGGCAATGATTCGATGGGTCGGACCAGCAGATAAGGTAATGGCAATGACCAAGGTAAACGTGCCCCAACGACAAGATTATGATGGATCCTGGCACACAATTACCGTACCCGATCATATAGATATATTGTCTACTCTAGCGAACGGCGCCCAAGCCCATATACGGGTTAGCTCCGTAACCGGTTTATCTCCAGGTAATGAAGTTTGGCTATACGGAACCGAAGGGACGATCCACCTGGACCAACGTATGAATGTATTTGGAGGTAAAAGGGGAGATAGCCAACTCAATGAAATACCTAATCCCACAGAAGACCAGTACGCGTGGCATGTGGAAGAGGAATTCATAGACTCGATAAGAGAAGGTACACCTGTAGCCAGAACACCTTTCGATGTCGGAGTCCATTACATGGAATTTAGCGAGGCCGTTACCCGTAGTGCTCAAACAGGTCAATCAATATCTTTACCGCTATAAAGTAACACCACTACTCTGTAGAGAAGCGGCGTGCATTCGCCGCTTCGACTTTTCATATCAACTGTGGTAATTAAGGGTGATATTCCATTTAGCGTTTAGAAGGGAATCGCTACCAAAATCACTAAGCTGATTAATTGAAATGCGGGGCAACTTTCTCCGCAAATAGCTTCAAACTATTGGCTGCCAGTTCATATGGCATCGCTCCCAATCGGAAATGAATTATAACCCCTCCTATGCCAGTGTTGTTTAAAGCTTCTAACTTCTGACAAACTGTATCTGGAGAACCGAAAACCAACCCATGATCTACGGAGTCTCGAGCTGCACCTGTAACTGCTCTCGACTGGGCCTCTATCTCTTTCGGAGTATTCATACTTGTTCTGTTCTCCGTTAGATGGGCACGCATATTCCTAAAATACGGTATACCCATTTTTTCCGCTTCTATATCCGTTTCGGCGACAAATATATTGCGCCATGCCCATGAGTCTTCAACATTCCTGGCGATATCCTCGTCTTTGTACCCAACTTCTAGCATAGTTGATTTATACAGATCCAATCTTTGTTGCGTAGTATCATCACTTTGAATATTCATCAAGAAAGGACGACCTTCCCGCGCCATCTGCAATGTGGAGTCCAATCCGGAACACGCACGTATTATTGGTGGATGAGGTTTTTGATAAACCTGAGGTCTCAACAAAGGGAGTTCAACGTTCCAATATTTTCCTTTATGATGGAAATTCTCAGACGTCCAGGCCTTAACCAACACCTCTTCGACCTCTAACAACATCTCGTGGGCATCAGATGGGTCTATACCATAACCTCTAAATTCGTAAAAATTATAGGCAGTACCTCTTCCGACTCCAACAATCATCCGGCCTCGACTAATATTGTCAATTAAAGCTATCTGTTCTGCAAACCTAACCGGATGATGGAGAGCCATCTGGGCAACAGCGAAGCCAATTTTTAGGCTACTAGTTCTAGCCGCAACAGCGGATGCGAAAGTAACAGGATCCACATATGCACAGCCTCCATCAAAGTGATGTTCGGCTAACCAGATAGCATCATATCCAAGTGACTCAGTTAACTCCGCCTCCTGAAGAGACTCATCTATCACATCAAAATCACCAGTAGGCATTTTACTTTCCGGAAAAAGAAAATTGCTAAATTTCATGAAATATCTCCGATTTAATGAAGTTCTTAGTACGGTACTTAAATCAGCTATCCGGGGAAGGCGCCAGATTAATCACTGGGTACAATTGTACTTGTAACATTTAAATACGACGCTGATCCCTATAGTTTGGAGCAGAAATAGGCTGCCAATCCACAACGAGACTATCAACCAATCTAGTGGCTATCCTGGGTTTTGCGTTCTCTAATGCATCGAGGCTAAATGAAGTTGTAATCACCGTTGGAAGACGAGCTTCGTGGCGATGGACCACAATTTGGTATAACTTTTCTTCCGCCCAAGCCGTACTACTTTCTGCGCCTAGATCATCCAAAATTAAAAGTGGTATCGTCTTTATTTGTTCGAACAACTCGTCGTATCCAACAGGGCTATCTGGACTAAAAGTTGATCGTAAATGGTCTAATAAAGCTGGTACAAAAGCGAAGAAAACTGGCCTACCTTCCGCCAATACCCGTCCACCTATCGCTACGGCCAAGTGGGTTTTACCGCTACCGCTAGGGCCAGTATATAAAAGCCACCCTTCCGGATCCAGAGAAAAATTAATCGCGGTTCTTTTTGCCTGAGCCAGGGACGACTGCTGGTCAAGAGTTGCAGTTTGCCCGCCATTGTCATCAAAAGTATCAAAGGTCATCCGCTCATTCATCTCAACCGGTAAGTCGCCGATTCGCCGATTCAACCTAGTGTTGTATTGGCCTAAAGCAAATACCTTAGAAAACCCTTCGGCATTTTCCAAGCGAGTCCTTAATCCTTCATCAAGACGATGCAGGGGACCTCTTACTGTAATAACCGTGGGAAGCTCACTATTGAAACGATAGTTGAAAATCTGAAACAATTTCTCCTGCGACCAGGGAGTCCCGGTATGTGAGGTTAAATCATCTATCACCAAAACTGGTGCAGTGCGGACTTGATCAAATAAATCATCGTACGACACTTCACTATCAGGAGAGTAAGCTGCCCTCAGATGATCCAATAGATCGGCCGTTACTACGAAAAACACAGGTTGTTCTTTCTCTATACACCTGTTTGCTACAGCTGCCGCAAGGTGTGTTTTACCCGACCCACTAGGGCCAGTAAATACCAACCACCCTTCCGGGCATTCCCCGAAGTCAACTGCTGCCTGCAAGGCCTTAGTAAAGAGTTGTTGGCTCCCTACATCCGGTAAGGGTCCTGTTGGAATAGTAGTTCCAAAGCCAATCTTACTTAGGGAACCTAAATTACTGTAGCGTTTTAGCGATGCAACACGATTAACGGATCCTACGTCTTCATCCTGGCAACGACAAGGAAAGGCTTCACCAAAGTCCGGATGGCCAACGGGCACCTGTTTGCTAACCCACCCAGCTCCCCTGCAAATCAGACACGAAGGCTCAATAGAATCGGGGGATTCATTTTCCCTGCTTATCAGATTGTTCCCACGGAAGACGTCCCCTACGCCGTTGGTATTCTTCGATGTATTTCCCTGGGTTATCCTCTTGAGTATATCCCCGAGACTTTCCATATTCTCCTCTGTCGTCCCTCCCTTCAGTGGACCATCGACGCAAAATAGCAGATATGTATCCCCAACTACGTTTGTTCTGGTTCACTGCTATTTGGAAGGCCTCTTCTATCCAAGCATGATTATATTCCTTTTCCGCCAATTTTAATTCTTCAGCCAACATCGGGGAAATGGTCCCAATATTATCCTCATAAAGGGCAAAAATATTTGATTTCGGTCGATTTGAATAGGCAATTTTTTGGTTGCCATCAATATCTTCCGGTAGGCTACTCAAAACGATCACATCTTTATTATTCGATAACCAACGCCTAGCCGAATCCGTATTCAGAAGTAATTGATTCCCTTCTATCCCGGATTCTTTTATTTTAAATAGTTGAAAAATATTGCGACCGACCGCTAGATTAAGACCCTTTAGAATATCCCCCTGTATATTATCTCCATGACCGTCTAAACCTCTATTCAACACACCATCAGATAACAACATCTCAACTGGAATTGCAGGAGGAAAACTTTTTTGCCGATTCAACAAGAATATAGCCCTTAGAACCACTTTTAGTTCGGCCAGATCAGTTATCGTTTCCAGCAAAGAATTTAGAATCGGATCTGGGAAAGGTGTACAGAGCACCTTAGCAGGGAACCCTTCAAATACCATGATTAAAACGTGTCGGAACGAGGTAGTGGAACAAATCTGACTAAATTATCTTCGAATTTCAGTTTCACACTACCTGTTGGACCGTGCCGATGTTTGGCAACTATAATCTCGGCTATATTCCTTGGGTATTGCCTACCTGGGAAATGTTGAGACCACTCATCTTCGGTGTAGTAAACATCCTCACGATAAATAAATGCTACAACGTCAGCATCCTGCTCGATGCTACCACTGTCTCGCAAATCTGATAACTGAGGCCTATGTCCGGGCCTTCCTTCGACTACCCGACTTAGCTGTGAGCATGTGATAATTGGTATATTTAAATCCCTGGCCATACCTTTGATAGATCTAGAAATCTCGCTAATTTCCTGAACCCTGTTTTCACCGCCTCGATTCCTAGAAGACCCCTGGATCAGCTGCAGGTAGTCCACAACCAATAAATCCAGGCCTTGCTCCATCGATAATCTCCTCGCCTTGCTTTGCATTTCAACCATACCCTGAAATGGTGTGTCATCAATATAAACGGGCAACTCTGACAGTTGTCCTACAGAATCAATAATCCGTTGTTCTTCAGCCTCGGTGTAAAGACTAAGTCTCAGCCGATGAGCGTCCACACCTGCATCAGAAGCTAGAATGCGTAAGGCCAATTGCTCACGACTCATTTCCAAACTAAACACCCCTGCCACTGCGCCGTTTCGAGCTGCATTCAAAGAAACGTTCAAGGCTAACGTACTTTTGCCTAACCCTGGTCGGGCTCCTAAAATCAGCATGTCGGAACGTTGCAAGCCGCCCAATAACTCATCCAGATCCGAAAAACTAGTCATGATTGGAGCGGAACTCTGCAATGTGTCTGTAATGGAATTACGATCTTCAAGGAACTGGTCGTAGATATGCCTCAATGGGACAAACCCACGTTCAGGCTGACCAGACCTAACTTGAAAGAGGGTATCTTCAGCTCTCCGGAGCGTTGCTTCGACATCGTCGGTATCTGCATAACCAATAGCAGATATTTGAGAAGCTGCCTCGATTAGCCGCCTCATGATAGAAGTGCGAGCTATCAAATGCGCGTAGTGCTCGGCGTGAGCGGAGGTTGGAGTGCTATAGACCAAATGGCTTAAATAAGCCATCCCCCCGACAGTATCCAGTTCTTCTGTCCGAGCCAATTCTCTTGCCAGCGTTACCTGATCAATAGCCTCACTGCGGCGGAACAACTCCTCACAGGATTTAAAACAAATAGCATTTTTTTCCCTGTAAAAGTCATTTGACTTTACTACTGAAGAAATTCTAAGGAATGCATCCCCATCAATTAGAAGAGAGCCTATTATGGCCTCCTCTGCCTCTACATCATGAGGGAGTAGCTTCTCCGCATACATTCAAATTACTCTTCGGCCCCGGCCATTATTTTTATAATAGCGTTAATGTCCGTAGACAATTTTAAAGTAACTTCATATTCACCGGGTTCCCTGATGGGTTCAACTACGTCTACTATCCTCCGTTCTATTTCACGACCGATAGTAGAACTCAGTTCTTCGGCCACCATAGCACTTGTTATAGCTCCGTAATATCTCCCGGTTGGAGTCACTCTTGCAGAGACCGAAATTTCAGTATTGTCTAAAAGCTGCGCCAACTCTTCCATTTGGTTCGTCTCACGGATACGCTGTTCATCACCTGCAGCTTTGATCTTATGAGTACGCTTCAATACATCTGGAGTAGCCACCTGTGCCAGACCTTTAGGTATCAAATAATTCCGGGCATAACCATCTGCAACCCGCTTAATTTCACCTGCTTGAGCTTTTTCCGCCACGTCTTGAAGAAATATAACCTGCATAATCAACCTGTCAAAAATATATTTTGTTATTTGAATTATACTCTAACTGATAAGTCCTCTCAACGCACTATTGGCATTGTCGCATACTCTAAAAAATATTAATCCCTAAAGTGACTGAAAGTTATATTTGACCATGTAATACTCATTCATAGAATCTGATTACATATCTGTAGTTAAACACCTCGTTACCCAGTGGAAAAATGTGGTGATCCTTAGGAGGGCATATGTTCGAAGAATTTGAATCAATCGAATTAGCAATCGACAATACGACTATTAACCTGGTTAAAGGAGGAAACGGTCCTCCATTATTGCTACTACACGGATACCCTCAAACTCATACGATGTGGCACAAAATTGCACCTAAATTGGCCGAAGACTTCACTGTAATTGCCACAGATCTACGAGGATACGGAGACAGCGGGAAACCGGCTAGTGATGATAAACATCTACCTTATTCCAAACGTAGAATGGCCCGTGATCAGGTAGAGGTAATGCAGCAATTAGATTTCGAAGATTTTTACCTTGTGTCACACGATAGAGGGGCAAGAGTGGCACACAGACTAACTAAAGATCACCCTCAAAAAGTTAGAAAGTTGGCTGTTTTAGACATCGTACCAACTCGACATATGTTTCAAATTGTCAATAAGGAAATGGCAACCAACACTTATCACTGGTTCTTTTTAATCCAACCGTACGATTTTCCTGAAAGAGTTATTGGGGCAGACCCGGATTATTTCATCAGGTCACGATTCGAACGAGTTGATAATGCTTCAACAGTGTTTCCCTCTGAAGCCATTGAAGAATATGTCAGATGTTTTTCCAAATCTGGGACAATTCATGGTGCCTGTGAAGATTACCGAGCAGGCGCGAGCATAGACTTAGTTCATGACGAAGAAGATTTCCATAATAAGGTGACATGCCCGATGCTGGCACTTTGGAGTGCTACGGGATATGTCGGACAAACTCAAGACGTATTAGAAGTTTGGAGGAACTACGCGACTAACGTAACCGGGCATTCTCTCAACTGTGGACATTATCTAGCCGAAGAATTACCAGAGGAAACTTACTCAGCCCTGAATACATTCCTATCATCTTGAATAAAAAGGCTTGAGGTTGGATATTACAAACCTCAAGCCTTTTTATATTAATACCTCTTAAAATTACTTAGGGTTTTCCTACTACGTCCAGAACATTTAGTTCCCGCATTAATTCAGTAATCTGCTCCCATGTTTCCTCTTCCACAAATATCCCATCTTTCCTGCGGGTTGCTTCCGTCCTAGCTTCCAATTCCCCAGGGTACAATACCTCCGAGAACCCCGAGGCTGGAGGAGAAGTCTTTACAAACTCAGCAAACTCCTTCATCTCTCTTTTGAAATCGGCGAGATCTCTAAAATTCTCCACCTTATATACCGATATGAAAACTCCATCGTTATGTCTAGCCTGTGGATCTATTCCAAATCCAAGCCCGGTAAGCAAGCCTGAGAACATCTCAACCATAAACGACAATCCATATCCTTTGTGACCTTGATCCGCACCAACTGGGAGAATCGCTCCACCTGCTGCGTAATCCCGAGGATCATTTGTAGGATTACCTTCTTTATCTACTATCCATCCAGTAGGAACATCTTCGCCACGATTTCGAGCCAGAGATATTTTCCCGGCAGCTACTGCACTGGTAGCCATGTCGAGGAGAACAGGGCCATCCAAATCACTAGGCACTCCTATGCAAATCGGGTTGGTTCCCAATCTGCGAGCCCTACCCCCAAAGGGAGCTACTGCTTTTGGCCCAGCACCTGAGTCAGCAGTAATTAGAGCTATCATTCCCTCCTGGATAGCCATAGTAGGATAATCCCCCAAACGCCCAATATGACTTTGCAAATGAACCGTGACTGCCGCGATACCTTGAGAATTCGCCTTGTCCATCGCCATTCTCATGGCCTTTTCTGTGACTACAAAACCAAATCCCCAGTTACCATTGATTACAGCTGTAGTCGGCGTTTCCCTCTCAACAACGAACGGTGCACCAGGCACGATATGTCCCTTATCAATCCGCTCACAGTATTCTGGTATATGTATGACCCCGTGAGAATCATGACCGACTAGATTGGCTTTAACCTGATGAGTAGCAACTACTTCAGCTTCCTCGTCTGGGGTGCCTTTAGCGCGATACACGTGGAAGGCAACTTTATGTAAATATTCTGGTGTGAAAACTGGCATTTCTATAACCTCCTGGGAGTTAGTATTCAGTCTAGACCTAGCTCTTGCCCTTTGTCTAGCAATAGTGTTGTAGCTTATTTATACGGGTGGTATTCTATAGAACCTAACGCCCCTGTAGCTCAGTGGATAGAGTGCTGGCCTCCGAAGCCAGAGACGAGAGTTCGACTCTCTCCGGGGGCACCATTCCATTAGCCTCCAACCCTGGAGACAGTTTAATTCAGCGCTTGCAGACACCCTGAATAATTAACTGCCCTCAAAAAATCTGCGAGGATTGTCCGTCATAATCTGATGAATATCTTGATCTGTAACCCCTAATTCTTTGAGCCTCGGTAAAACGCTCCGTGTTATAAAATTAAATCCGTCCGGATTGGCTCTCCTACGCTCCTCCTGGACCTCAGCCCCATGTCTGGCCTTGGGAACAGAGTAATCATGAGAAAGCATAATACGACCCCCATAACCTGCATCTATTAAACCTTTGACCAGATCCGTTCTTTCTTCCCACTTTGGTGTCCCCGGAACTCTACCGCCTGGATAACGGTCCAGTCCCAGCCACACTCCTTTTCTCAGGAGCCCTAACAGATAATCCATATCAGTATCGTCGTTACTATGGCCTATATAAACCCTGTTTAAATCTACACCTTCTTCCTCAAGGATACTGACCTGCTGGTCGCCAACCTTATCGGGTGACCAAGTATGGGTGGAGATCGGTATACCTGTAGCTAAATGAGCCTGAGCTGCAGCCCTTAAAACGACCTCTTGCGGTTGAGTAACCCCACCTCTATCACTAGCGACCTTGATAATACCGGCCTTGATTCCAGTACCTTCTATCCCCTGCTCAATTTCTTTAACGTAAAGTGGGGCTATAACGCTCGGTGGGAGTTCACCAAATGGTCTGGGTACCGCGAGGTGATTACCAGTAGCCGCAATTATCTGAACTCCGCTGTCCCTTGACACCTCTTGAATCAAAAGTATGTCCCGGCCAAGATCAAATGTGGTTACATCCACTATGGTACGCAGTCCTTCATCATATGCCTCTTTCAAAGCTACGGTTGATTGTTCTTTTATCCCAGAACGATCAATTATTTCAGGATAAGTGTGACGAAGCCCCGCGGCATTAGTGCCAACATGCTCGTGACTAAGTGTAAATCCGAAATTACCGGTATCTATAGGACCCAATACAGTATTCACAGTAGCCATTACGAAATCTCCTACATTACGATTCAGAGACAGTATAAGACGTATAATAACCAAAAGACATCGTTAATAATCCACTCCAAAAGTAGACAGGGTAAAACATTGTGTTTATTCTTTGGGAATACAGTTATGGTAGTATCTAGAAAGTCGCTGTTAGCAGTTATTTTTGGCCTTATTCCCTGCTTCACCATGTTGATAAATAAGGAGTAATCCTAATGGCAGATTTAGTACTAGGCTTAGCATCTTCCCACAGCCCTCAGCTGAGTACTCCAAGTGATGGTTGGAGAGACCGGGGCGAGAGGGATAAACATAACACAGAATTAATTGGTACCGACGGCATAGTCTCAGATTACGATAGTTTACTTTCTCGGACCGATGTGAAAAGGATCGAGCGCGAGATTACAACCGGAAAAATGGAAGAGCGGCACCAACGCAATCAAAAAGCAATTTCAAAGCTCGTAGATTCTCTGTATGAAGCAAACTTGGATATACTGGTCATGGTAGGAGATGATCAGCAAGAATATCTACAAGACGATAATATGCCCGGTTTCTGTATCTACTGGGGAAATGAAGTTAAAGTATCAGCTCATGAAGCCGGTCCATCCACTGGTAACAGATTACTGATCGGATATTCCACTGAGGACAGGACAGTCCCAACTGATTCAAGACTTGGAAGACACCTAATTGAATATCTAGTCGAATCGGAATTTGACGTAGGTAGGTCAAATTTCCTTGATCCTAACCGAGGTGGACGATCCAAAGGTGGCATAGGACATGCATTTGGGTATGTTTACCACCGGCTTTTAACCGACAAACTTCTTCCAACGGTCCCGGTAATGCTTAACACTTACTATCCCCCAAACCAGCCTACCCCCAAACGTTGTTTTGACCTGGGAAGGACATTAAAAAGCGCTATCGAAGCATGGCCCAGTAAAAAGCGAGTAGGGATTTTAGCGTCTGGGGGACTGAGTCATTTCGTGGTTGATGAAGAATTAGACCAGCTAGCCTTAGACGGAATGAAGTCCAAGAGCATTACTAAACTATCCCAATTACCGAGAGAGAAAATCAACTCAGGTAGTTCGGAAATAAGAAACTGGGTTGTAGTCACAGGGGCGACCGAACACTTGGATATGGATATCATAGACTATGTCCCATGTTACAGGTCTCCTGCCGGGACAGGATGCGCTATGGGTTTTGCTCAATGGAAATAACCGTTACCGATCTAAACATATAGCGGATATAAGCGCTAGACTAATTGAGATGACATGAAATTTGGCATATTCGACCATTTAGAGAGACGACGAGATGTCCCAGTCGACCAACAATACAGGGACAGACTTGATCTCGTTTCGCAGGCTGATCAATCAGGTTTTTACTGTTACCACGTCGCTGAACATCACCATTCGCCTCTTTGCCTTGCACCCAATCAATCAGTTTTTCTCGCTGCCGTAGCACAACGTACGGAACATTTACTTTTCGGCCCACTCGTATACGTTTTGCCTCTCAGGGAACCAGTCAGATTAATCGAAGAAATTTGTATGGTTGACAATCTGAGTAACGGGCGCTTCCAAATAGGGATAGGCCGAGGAACTGGTGGGGGTCAGGAATTCGCCATGTGGGGCGGTAATCCTGAAGAAAATGACAGAAGATTCGAAGAGACTTTCCAAATACTTATGAAAGGCCTAACCAATGACTTTTTGTCTTTTGAAGGGCAGCATTTCACATTAAGAGACCTATGGATGGAACTTAAACCAAAGCAAAAACCTCATCCACCTTTCTGGTACGCTGGAAACCCGGTTCATGCAGGAGAATTTGGCTGTAATTTTGTTTGCTTTGGTTCAGTCGCAGATATGCCAGAAGCTGCTTCTCGTTACCTGGAAAGTTGGCACAAACAGGATGCAGAAAACGATCCAACCCTCCCGCACGTGGAAAAACCACTGTACGGGGCCAGGACAATGGTATACCTGGCCGATACTGATAAAGAAGCAATCGAAAGAGCTAAATCCGCCTATGCCGTTTATTCCTCTAACTATGAAAAGCCAATACCACCGGGTGCGATTCCTCAACCACGACCCGCTGGACCCAGGAATATCTATTCCCCGGGGGCAGCAGATTTTGATACTGCTAGAGAATGGGAAAGAGTTATCGCAGGCTCCCCTGATACAGTATCTGAATATGTAGAACGATACTACTCAGACAGCACATGTAATTATTTGCTGACTTCCTTCCAATGGGGCGACATTAACCATGAAGAGGCCTCAACTTCTATGCAACTGTTTGCATCAGAAATCATGCCTCGTTTTTCTGATTAAACTATGGGCCGACCACCCTACCCAGCGTCAACACCATGATCAAGTATGATCCCCTTAGACATCAAATCATCAAATCTCCCCCCTAAGCCATGCTGATCCAATATCTCTTTAGCATCTGAACCTGGCTTAGGAGCCGGCCGACCCGCCCTCACAGGAGTCCTAGATAAACGAGGCGACGGGCCACATGTAGTAACAGGTCCAATTTCATCATGTTCCCGAGTAAGGCTTAAGCCGTGAGACACCACCCATGGATTACCCATCAACTCTTTTACGTCAGTAATCACCTTTTGAGCACTGAGACCTGCTTCCGTTAATCGTCCTACCCAAGTATCGACCGAACTTCCCTGCAGTCTTTCCTCCATCGAAGCACCTAACGCCCCGCCTACCAAGGATTCAATTCCAGATAACCCTTCGACGTTTGAAAGCTTCGCTAAATCAGAAACATCTGCATGTATATAAACCCAACCATCGTTAGCTTCATAGGCACGGTCAAGAGGACCCGCTCCCATTGCATCTATACCCTTCGGCTCATCCCAGGTTTTACCCTGGTACATTTGCATATAAGGAGACTGAAGCGTCATGGCGGTATAAGCAAGGGCAGAATCTATGTGCTGCCCTTTTCCAGTACTACGGCGATGTAACAAGGCCAATGCAACGCCGTAAGCACCCATTAACCCGGTGCCGTAATCGTTCACAGGATTGGGCTGCGATTCTGGTTTGCTGTCTCCACCAAGGCGGCGAGTCATACCCGCAGTGGCCTGGGCAAACCCTTCATGTCCAGGCCGTCCTGCCCAGGGTCCCACGTGACCGTAAGCATTCAACGATGCATATATAATGTCTGGTTTACGCTTGCTTACTTCTTCATAACTCAACCCTAGCTTTTGTACAGCACCCGCCCTGTAGTTCTGTGCTACAACGTCAGCGTCTTCCAACATCTTCCAGAAGATATCTCTTCCCTCTTCCGATTTAAGGTCAAGTAATATACTTCTCTTCCCCCGGTTAATGTCGTTATGACGAGCAACAAAGGACCCCCGTTTTGGATTGTCTATCTTAATAACATCTGCCCCGTATTCACCGAGAGTCCGACCCATTGTCGGACCAGCCAGGATAATACACAGATCAAGTACCTTTATTCCTTCCAAAGCGTTCCTTAAAGTGTCTTCAACCGACGTTACATTCACAGGACTTGATACAGCCTTCAATTCAGCTAGAATTTCAGTCCTATGCTGATCCGGGGTCGGAGCGGGACCCCGTACTCTTCCCGGAGTAAGCGACATTCGAGCATTTATTCCAGGTTGCAGCATCTTACCAAGAACCTGGTCTTCGACCTCTACAACCATTTCGGATTCCCTGGCATGAGGATGGTCAAACCATTCTGCGCTTGTACGGCAAACCGCTCCTTCACTGCCCGCCTCTGCAATTAAGTTCTCCCATTCCTGGGCAGTCCGAGTCATAAAAAGTTCGTTAATACGATCGGTTACCATCGCCGTAAATCCCGGATCATCCAGGGGTACGCTGAAATCCGTTAAGCCTTCCGAATCCCAGGAAGTGATACCCGCTAATTCCACAAACGGTCTGAAATTCTGGTTCCCGGG